>Ga0208391_1000641_pt1 | contig 18200 bp, 12 predicted proteins | sample Knorr_S23_td_Bot_FD_185612 | JGI IMG/M metagenome (GOLD analysis project Ga0208391, IMG submission 185612) | Marine microbial communities from Southern Atlantic Ocean transect - Knorr_S23_td_Bottom_ad_3770_LV_A (SPAdes) (version 2) | ecosystem: Environmental > Aquatic > Marine > Oceanic | place... | reverse complement strand
TCAAACCAAGCCTCTGGTCATGGATTTTTGAACTACAACTGTCGAGCTGGTTACTGGATTATTGCTGACATAGGGGGAACCCTTTATGAAGGGACTACCGGCCAATACGATATAACCGAAGGAACCGAGCCTGGATCTACCAGTGGTGGTTGGGCCGGAGATGATGGCGACTATAACAAGGAACCCTGGGTAACCACATCTGACTGGTCGATCCCAAGCGCAAACCTTAAAGTCATTGCCACCCGTCGATCCTGGAGCTTCAATGGTGAATCCAATACCTACTTTGCAGTCGGTGATCATGATTACAATGATTTTGTAATTGAAGAAATTGCTGTAGTAAATAATGGTACTGCTACTGTTGATGAACTTGTCCTTGCGTCCAAGGCGGACCACGATTGCACCTGGAACGTACCATTCCCAGATTGGGATTATGCCTTCTGGACAGATGATATTGTGGATTATGATTCAAATTATTTGTTAACCATGGAATTAGATGGTGATGATCCGGGTTCTGCTGCAAACGATTTCGGAATTGATGATCCGGCCCGCGAGTATCGTGGTGTGCGTGTTGGACAAACGATATTAGAGATCAACGGCACGGCTTATGGTGATCTTACAGCTGCAGATGTGAACCATATGTGGTGGACTGGTGATGAAGATCCACAAACGGTAGCATCACGCTATGCCATGGCGACTATGGTGAGCAGTAGTACAGGTGATAAAAAAGATAATAACCCGACTCCTATGGATATGCGTTATCTTCAATCCTACAGCATCACCGATCTAGCTGCAGGAGATACAGCTACCTTTGTGGTAGCAGTACTGGCCGGTGCAGGTCTTGCCAATACACAAATGGCAGCTGCCAATGCCAGAAAAGCATACGATTGGGGTTGGAATTTGCCAAAACCTCCCCCAGCTCCACAAATCGCATCAGATGGTGTAGCAACAACTGCTGAAGGTAAGGTAAGCGTAACCTGGTCATACAGTGATGGAAAAATAGCTTCCGTGGACCCGGATAAGGGTGAGGCAGATTTTGCAGGTTTCCGTATTTATAAAGCGGCTACTGCACCTCGTCAAAATTCAGCCACAATTATGGCCGCAGAAGGAGTCTCTGCTGATCCGGATGGCGATGTGAGTCAGGGAACTGATTTTACATCTGCTGCAACGGGACCTTATACCGAGGTTTTAGATATTGCAAAGGCAGACATTGCTAGTTATGCAACTGCCACTGCAGGTGAATATACATGGACAGATGAGAATGTGGCCATTGGCCTGACCTATTGGTACTACGTGGCAGCCTATGACGCAGCCGGTTCAGATGATGTACATGGTAGTGTTCCTTCATTGGAAAGTTATTATACCATGTGCTATCCCATGCAGACTGCTCCTGATGGATCGGGAGAGATCAGTAATGTGCCTACAAAACTTACTGTTTCTGTGGATGAGTTAACTTATACAAATCTAGATGGCGATGCCTCAAATGATGTGTTTGTTGCTCCAAATCCATGGAGAGGGAGTGTTATGGAGACCTTTCATGGTGCTACCACACCACAGGTCTATTTTGTGCGTTTTTACAACGTAAAGACTGATGACGATGTGCAGGTATTTGATGTAGCAGGAAACCTCGTGTTCGAAGGTGAGGCAACTTCTGACGGTTCCTTTGACTGGAATTTAGTCTCTCGTACCAGAAACCAGGTATCCACAGGGATCTATTATTGGAAGGTTGGCGAACAAACAGGCAAACTGGCGGTCATACGCTAAACCAGAAAGGAAGTAAAAAATGATTAAAACAATTAATCTTAATAAAACTGTGAAATGGGCAGTCACTTCTCTGCTGGTTATATCGCTGCAAGGTTTTTTGATCGCAGATGATAATGATAAAGTAGGATCGGTTGCCTTCAAATTTCTTAACATTCAAACAGATGCGCGCACAGCAGCTCTAGGTGGTACAGCAGCACAGGCTAGCGGAGCCGGAGCAATGTTTTCCAACCCAGCTGGGTTGGCCGGTTCAAGTATGGGCCTTTCTGCTGGCATGTCTCAATGGCTTGTTGAAACAAATATCACGAGCTTTGGTTTAGCATTACCTATGTTTGGCGGTGTAATCGGACTTGGCGTTGTCAGTGTTGACTACGGTGATATGATGAGATCAGGTTGGGGCGAAGAAAGTGGTCAATTCATCTTTCAACCAAACCAAAATGGTGCATTTACTGCCGCTGATATGTCAATACAGTTTAGCTATGGAAAAAGTCTTACAGATAAATTTTCCATTGGTGGTTCTGCAAAGATAATTTCGCAGAGCATTGATGATGTTGATATTAGCGGAAAGGCATTTGATATTGGTATGCAGTTCAACACAGGATATAGAGGCATTCAAATGGGTGCTGTCATTTCCAACTTTGGCCCAGATGTAGAATCTCAAGCCCCTGATGAAGCAGGTTATGCGGGATTCCCTTCCATGTCACTACCAATGACCTTTTCATTTGGTGTGATTGGTGAACTTATACCAGGGTTGAACGCAGGACTAAACGTTTTGAAACAAGCTGATATGGCTCAGCAGTACATAGTGAATGCTGAATACAATGTCAGTATCGCTTCGTTACGCTTCAGTTACAATATCAATGATGATCAAGCTCCCATGTCCATGGGTGGCGGGGTCAATGTTGCTGGAGCTGATATTGGTGTTTCAATGACAAGCCATGATGCATTAGACAGTGTAATGCGTATATCTGTAGGCTATTCGTTCTAACGAATCTTAATTCGTTAACAATTACTGGAAAAGCCGTTCCTTTTGGAGTGGCTTTTTTAGTTTATTTAAGTATCCCCAGTCTGTCTTTGTAAAGAATAGTTACACCGTCTGCATCCTGAAGCGGGTTAGCAGGTGTTTTGTCTTTTGTAAGCATCGTCACTAGAACCATGGCCAAAAAACTAAACGCCAGGCCGATCATATCTGAAGGAATTCCCGGTGTAATGAATTTGAAAATGATCCATGCTGCAGACCCAGAGATCATTGCGCTCAAGGCAGCCGGTGTATTTGCTTTGGGCCACCATATTCCTGCAGTTAATGGTATAAATAGCCCAACTAATAGAATACTGAAGGAATCAAGAAGCAGGGTGTATACTTCTCCGATGTATAAAGCAACAAACATGGAAAAAATTGCAAAAACAGGTACGGACAGTCTGGTCCATTTGAGAATTTTTTTATCGGAAAAAGTTTTACCTGTAAAAGGCAGCAGATTTTTTCCCAAAACGCTGGAGCAGGCCAGGATAGAACTATCTGCGCTGCTCATGACTGCAGCTAAGAGGGCACTGATGAAAAAAACAGCTAAAGTTGGCGATAAATATTCAATGGCTAATTTAGGTACCACCAATTCCGGGTTGTCCAATCCGGGGAGTAAAATGCTGCCGGCCATGCCGATCAATACCGGTAATATTCCAAAACTCAAATAAATGATGGTAGATAAATATGCAGAATTTTGAGCGACTTTTTCGCTTTTTGCAGAAAGCGATCGCTGCAGAAGATCCTGCCCGGCGATATTGCCGAGACCAATAACCATCCAGGCCCGGACATAATTCAGCCACTCTATGGTTCCTGCATCTTTTGGAGTCATGCGGAAACTGTCTTCAGGGAGACTGGATACAAAAAAAGCAAACCCGCCCACTTTAGATATAACAATGGGAGTAATAATTACCAGGCCGGTCATGACAATGATCATTTGGAAGAAGTCTGTGAGCGATACCGCCCACATGCCCCCGGCCATGGTGTAAGCAAAAACAATCATGGTACCAATGATAATGGCTGTATTGGCTGACATGCCAGTAATGGTATGCAGAATAAAGCCCAGGGAGACAAGTAGAGAACCTGTCCAGCCGATATAGACACAGAGCATAATGATGGCTGCGATCAAGCCGGCTGTTTTGCCAAATCGGGTTTCAAAAAAATCTACGATAGTGGTGAGCTTCATGCGGCGCATGATACGGATGTAGAACAGCCCCGCCAGGAACAAACATAAAGCAGCGCCGAAGGGGTCAGCAATAACCGCTAGGAAACCACCTTTATAAGCAGCGCCGCCGGCACCTAGAATCGTACCACCGCCAAAAAATGTCGCCGATAGAGCCGCAGTACAGAGCCACAGGGGCAGCCGTCGCCCCGCCACCAGAAAATCTTCTGTTCCAGAAATTTTCCGACTTGCATAAATTCCGACCGCAAGCATCCCCAGCAAATAAATGATAATCCCGGTGTAAATAAATGTTGGTGATATCATTGTGTTATTATAATCATGAATAATAATGTACTGATACTATTATAATCTGGACAATCTCTTAAAGCCGTTTATTGTGGATCTTATTCGTTCATTAACACTGGAAAACCGTTCCTTCAGGAGAGGCATCTTTAGTAAATTGATAGCTCTCATGAAACCGCTCATAATTATTACACTATTCATTCAATTTGCGTTGAATGCACAATCATATGTTTTTGATGATGTAGCCCAAGATCAAGGCTTGGATTTTATCCATGATCATGGCGGCAGCGGAGAAAAGTATTATGTGGAAACGATGGGTTCCGGTGTCTGCCTACTAGATTTTGATAATGATAATGATCTGGATATTTATTTTTGCCAGGGCGCAGCACTTCCCGGCTGGGACAAGAATACTGTACTGGCCAACAAATTATTTAGAAATGATAATGGTCAATGGACTGATGTAACTGAAAAAGCCGGAGTGGGTGACGAATCCTATAGTATCGGCTGTGCCTGCGGAGATGTGGACAACGACGGCGATACAGATCTGTATGTGACCAATTTTGGGGCGGATATCCTCTATATCAACAATAATAATGGTACATTTACCGATATGACGTCAGCAATGGGCTTAAATAGCCCAAAATGGGGGTCTAGCGCTGCTTTCTTTGACGGGGATAATGATGGCTGGTTAGACCTGTATGTGACCAATTACGTGGAATTTTCGGTGGATAAAAATCCCTGGTGCGGTGAACACATCAGTGGTTTGCGGGCCTATTGTGATCCCGATGTTTTTGAAGGAGTTACGGACGATTTTTACCACAATAATGGGGATGGAACATTCTCGAACTGGACGGACAAAGCCGGTATTTCCAAAGACCGCGGTAAAGGGCTTGGTGTGGTGACAGGCGATGTGGATAATGACGGTGATATGGATGTATATGTAGCCAACGATAAGGTCATGAATCTCATGTACATCAACGATGGTACGGCTCATTTTGAAGAAAGCGCACTATTCAACGGTGTCGGCTTCAATGAAAACGGCAAAGCTGAAGCGGGTATGGGCATCGACTTTGGCGATATTAACCATAACGGGCGTCTGGATTTATTTGTCACCAACTTCAGCGGAGAATCGAATACGTTGTATCTGAATGATGGTAATGGCGCTTTTACTGATAAAACATTTTCTGCAGGATTAGGTCAACCCAGCCTGGATGTACTCGGTTTTGGTACAAAATTATTAGATATAGACCTGGACGGCTGGCTGGACCTCTTTGTCGTCAATGGCCACGTGATCGATAATATTGCCCATTTTAACAATGCCTATACTCATGCCCAGCGCAAACAGGTTTTTGTGAATAATAAAAATGGCACATTCAGAGAAATTGATAAACAATTTATTGGTGCTGCTGCAAATCCATCAGTGGGGAGAGGAGCTGCTTTTGGAGATATCGATAATGATGGTGATATTGATTGTGTAGTATCTAATAATAATGGCCCTGCAAACTTGTTGATTAAAACGGGTATACCAGAAAACAATTGGATCGGTTTTGAGTTAATTGGCAATACATGCAACCGCGACGCTATTGGCGCAAAGATTACAATTGCAGCAGATAATGGAAATCAAATCGCTTATGTAAATCCTGGAGCGAGTTATCTTGCTTCGAATGATAAACGGATTGTTTTTGGGTTAGATGATGCTAATATGATTGCTGCTATTAAAGTAGATTGGCCAGGAGGTAAGGAAGAAACATTCACAATAAAAAAAGTGAAGCAATATTATAGAATTGTTCAGGGAGAAGGGTTATCAGAACTGGTATATTAATATTTTCTCTTCTGTTGCAAACTGTTTTTGCTCAGCAGTCCATCGCGGACGGATTAAAGCTGTTAGAGGAAAAACAGTATAATAAAGCCATTAAAATATTCGAAGAGATCCTTATAAATGATCAAGCAAATATAACTGCCATCAATGCGCTGGCTGAAGCGCAAAATAAACTTGGTAATACTCCTGGTGCTATCCAGTTATATAAAAGAAGTTTAAAAATTCAGGAAAACCAACCGGACACATGGCTGGCCCTTGGCAATGTATTATATTATGAAAAAAATATCAAACCGGCTTTAGCAGCTTATAAGGGTGCGGTGAAACATAGTCAGGATTTTGCGCGCGGGCATAATAATCTGGCCACGATCTATAAAGAATTGGACGAGAACGATCTCGCCATTGTTCATTTTGAAAAAGCAATTGAGTTTGATGATAGCTATAGTCGCGCTATGCGCAATCTTGGGGATATATATCTGAATAAAGGTAATTCTGAAAAAGCAATCTACTGGCTTGAACGTGCAACTCAAACAGAACCAGAAAGTTTGTATGGCTGGTTCTGGCTGGGCCGGGCACATGTCCAAAATGGCGAAGTCAACAAAGGACTGCAATATTATTTAAAGGTTTTAGCCCAGAAGCCGAATTTACCCCAGGTTCATCATCATTTAGGAAAAGCCTATTTTGAAATTCGCGATTATAGAAATGCCATAAAGCATGTACAATTAGCCCTAAAGAAGAATCCAGCTATTATACCCTTTTACATTACTATGAGTAGGATCTACGCCCACATGCAGCAGGAAACTCTTGCTCTTGCAACGCTACAGGATGCATTGGCTATCGACAGGAATATAGCGGCAGTATATATTGAACGGGGAAATATTCATAAGTCTGGCAGTCGCTATGAAGATGCTTTAAAACAATACAAATTAGCGACGTTGATCTCGCCGGATGATTGGCAGGGATATTATAAACAAGGTGTCGTACTTTATTATTTAAGCAGGATGGAAGAGGCCAAAGAGGCATTGACAAAAGCTAATGAAATGTCACTAGACAATGGAATGGTGTTTCATTTTAGGGGACTTGTAGCTCTTGCAGAAAATGACCTTAAAACAGCAGAAGAAATGTTAAAAAAAGCTTCTGAACATGATAGTAAAAATGCGGATGTGTGGTTTCATTACGGCCAAACATATATGCGGCTGGAGCAATATGAAGCAGCAAAAACACACTTATTAAAATCTGTAGAATTGGATCCAAATAATTCAGAAACATTGTATAATCTGGGGCAGGTCTATAAAAAGTTAAGTCAGCATGCCACGTCCAGAGAATATTTAAGGAAGTTCAAGAATATTTCGGATATTGAAGAACGTTCCGAAGCATTATCAACACAAATACGGATGCATCCGGAAAACTCATCTCTGCGCTTACAGCTTGCAGAACTTTATGAACAAAACGGTCAATTGGACAGGGCATTAATGGTATATAAACAGGCTGCTTATATTGGAAATGCAGAAGCGGAGAAAAAAATTGAAAACTTATTAAGTAAATTAAACCAATAGAAATGATCCGTTTTATATTTTCATTACAAATTGCCCGGTTAAAATTCCCACACGCTAATAATAAAGCTCAGCCGGTTCATTCGCATGAACTGGCTCAAGTGAATAGATAGTTTAAGAAATACCTATTTGTTTCGCGGTTAGATCAAGGCAAAGCCGGGCTTTTTCCACTAATTCATCTGTTTCATCATTCGTCATGATCAATGGCGGAGAAATGATCATTTTATCACCCACAGCACGCATGATGAGTCCATTATTAAAACAGAAATCCCTGCATATAGTCCCCACTTTCATATCCTCCGGAAATGCTTCTCGTGTTTCTTTGTTTTTCACGAGTTCCAGGGCAGCAACCATTCCAACTCCACGCGTTTCGCCCACAAGTGGATGATCGCCTAATTCTTTCCAGCGCTTTTGTAAATAAGGGCCTGCCTCATTTTCAACATTTTCAATGATCTTTTCGTCTTTCAAGATGCGGATGTTTTCTTTTGCAACGGCACATGCAGCAGGATGACCGGAATAAGTGAATCCATGAGCAAATTCACCGCCCTTTTCAATGATAATATCTGCGACACGATCCCCTACCATTAACCCACCGATAGGCAAATATCCGGAAGACAATCCTTTAGCGATGGGCATAAAATCAGCATTGATGTTATAGTAATCAGAACCGAACCATTTACCCAAGCGGCCAAAGCCGCAAATGACTTCATCAGCAATGAGCAAGATGCCATATTTTTCACAAATCCGCTGTATTTCAGGCCAATACGTATCCGGAGGTATGATAACTCCCCCAGCACCTTGAATCGGTTCACCTATGAATGCAGCCACTCTGTCTTCACCCAATGCTTTAATTTTTGTTTCTAAAGCTTGTGCAGCTTTTACTCCAAATTCATCTGGAGAAAGAACACCTCCGTTTTTAAACCAATAAGGCTGATCAATATGTTCTATGTCGGAAATGATTCCGCCCTGTTCGTGCATGAATTTCATACCACCCAAACTGGATCCCGCCATTGTACTGCCGTGGTAAGCATTTTCTCTACTTATAATAACCGTTTTATCAGGTTTACCTTGCAATGCCCAATAGTACCTTGCCATGCGCACAACAGTATCATTGGCTTCCGATCCGGAATTTGTAAAAAAAACATGATTGAACTGTGGAGGTGATATATCTGCAAGCACTTTAGAAAGTTCAATTGCTGGCGGATGAGTTGTTTGGAAGAAATTATTATAATAAGGCAACTCATTCATTTGCTCTTGAGCCACGTCAACTAATTCTTTGCGGCCGTAACCTATATTTACGCACCATAGTCCAGCCATACCATCAATGATCTTATTGCCATCAGAGTCCCATAAATAAACACCTTCAGCTTTGGTAATGATACGGCTGCCATTTTCTTTCAATATCTTTGTATCTGTAAATGGATGAAGATGATGTTGAACATCCATTTCTTGAAGTTGTCGAGTATTCAAAGGCGTCATAAAAGGGTTGCTATCTTGTTTCCTTACATGCACTGCCAAAAGCTTCAAATATGGCTTTATAGAAAGGTATATCCATTACTTTCCATTCTGGATGCCATTGCACTCCAAGAGCAAAGTTTTTAGCGTCTGACACACTTGCTGCTTCTATTAATCCATCGGGAGAAACTGCTTCGATATTTAAACCTTCACCTAACTCATCCACTCCTTGCCAATGAACAGAATTCACCATTTCTTCTTTATTGTCTGTAATATGAGATAATATCCCATTCTCTGCTATAGAAACACTGTGGGAGAATTCATATTGTCCATCAAGGTCTAGGCTAGCATCTTCACGATGATCTTCTTTGCCATCAACCTCATGAATTTCCTGATGGAGCGTACCATTAAAAGCCACATTCATTTCCTGAAAACCACGGCATATTGCCAAAAGTGGAATTCCAGCATCCACTGCATCAGTAATAAGGGGTAAAATAGTTGCATCTCGTCGCGGATCATGTTTTGTATTGGGTTTACTGTCATTGCCGTTATAATTATGTGGTTCAACATTGGAGTAACTGCCGGTTAACATAATTCCGTCAACAGTAGCGAGTAATTGATCGCTATCCAATTTATCAGCAAGTGCAGGGATAAGTATGGGAAATCCGTCGATGGCATTTATTACAGCAGTAATATATTTCTCACCTGTTTGGTGATAATTGAACATGCCTTGTTGTTCGTAGCAGGTTGAGATTCCAATAATCGGTTTAGTCATGAATTCTTACTTTAAAAAGTATGATTTATTATATAGTTCTGTATGTAAAAGTAAATAAAGAGTGATAAATAAAAAATCTTTCATTGAAGTTTTTAGATGTATTATGCTCACCGACTAATTATGGCTGGTTCGAAAGCGAAAGAATACAAACAATTCCTTGCTCAAAATCCGGATGTTTCCGGGATAGATCTATTAATTGCTGATTTAAATGGAGTTATAAGGGGCAAACGTGTTGTTTCCAGTGCATTGGAAAAAGTGTATAATAATGGTGTTTGTCTCACTACATCATTATTTGCTTTGGATATCACTGGGGACACAGTCGAAGAAACCGGTCTGGGGATTGTACAGGGAGATGGAGACAGTATATGCTATCCAATACCAAAAACATTGACCACAACACCCTGGCATAAACAAGCTATGGGGCAATTATTATTAACGATGGTTGATGTAAATGATCGACCGGTTTTTGCAAATCCTCGCCACGTTTTAAATCAAGTTTTTGAACGCTTTAAGATATTGAAACTAACGCCTGTAATTGCTGTTGAGCTGGAATTCTATTTATTAGATGCAAGGAGAGATCGGAAAAAACGCCCACAGCCACCTATTTCAAAAGTGACAGGAAAACGAGAAAACAATACTCAGGTATATGCCATTGATGATTTGGATGATTATGCGGATTTTTTGAATGGGGTTTCTGCAGCGGCTCAAGAACAAGGGATCCCGGCTGATACTGCCGTTGCAGAAAATGCACCCGGCCAGTTCGAAATCAATTTAAAGTACGAATCTGATCCATTATCGGCCTGTGATAATGCCATTTTACTGAAACGGTTGATTAAAGGTGTTGCCCGCCAGCATGGGATGAAGGCCACATTTATGGCCAAGCCGTATACAGATTTAGCCGGGAATGGCATGCATATCCATATGAGCTTGTTGGATAAAAAAGGGAATAATGTATTCAGTAATCCCAATGATTTTATAGGTTCTACTACTCTTCATAATGCGATTGGCGGCCTGACTGCAACCATGAGTGATTCCATGGCGATTCTCTGCCCGAACGCTAACTCATTTCGACGATTCCAACCCAATATTTATGTAGCCATGGCTCCAACTTGGGGGGTAGACAATCGCACGGTTGCCATACGCATTCCAACAAGCTCTGCAGATGCTAAACGACTTGAACACCGCGTTGCAGGTGCCGATGCCAATCCATATTTAGTTGTAGCAGCACTGCTCTCTGGGATCCATCATGGCATTACGAAAAAAATAAAACCACCTAAAATTTCTACAGGTGATGCCAGTGCAGATAATCCGCCATCATTACCATTAAGCGTGGTCGAAAGTCTAAATACCTTTACGAAGAGTGCTTTTATCAAAGAGTATTTCGGAGAGGATTTTCGTGAACATTACAGCATATTTAAAACAGTCGAAAAAGAACGTTTTGAAAAGCATGTAACACCTTTAGAATTGGACTGGTATTTAAGAACTGTATAAAAGTTCAATTTGTTTTTGCTGACTAATCGCTTAAATTTAATTTTTATATACTGTTTATGAATTACGATAACATCAATGAAAAACTTTCAAGCGGACAACCTATCCTTTTAGATGGGGGTATAGGTACTGAAGTAATGAGACGGGGTGTTCGCTGGCGTCAGCACGGCATTGAAGATGCACCTGATGTTATCCGTGATATACATGTGGACTATCTGGATGCCGGAGTTGATGTGCTTACAACCCACACGTTCAATTTGACCAAGCGTAACTTTATAAATTTCTTCCGGGATACTGAACATATGTCTTTGATTGGTGCTACCAGCCTGCCCACCAAAGCCAGGGAATTGTGTCACGCCGCAGTGTCTCTGGCTAAAGAAGCATTAACACAGACAGGTAAAATAGAAACGATCCCATTGGCCGGTTCAATAGCACCGGTCATGCATTTATTCCGCCCTGATCTGTCACCATCTAAAGACGATTGTTTAACTCATCATAGCGAGTGTGTAGAGATTCTATCAGATTGCGGTGTTGACTTTATCTTTTTTGAAGGCATGAATAACACTAGAGAAGCGCAGGCAGCTCTGCAGGCAGCTGCAGAGTTTGATCTCCCTGTGTGGATGAGTTTTATTCCCGGTTTGGATGGGAATTTATTAAACGGTGAGCCACTGCTAGATGCTGCGAATCTTGCCCGCAGCCAGGGTGCTAAGGCAATCATCGTTTCCGCTGCGAGCTTATCTATGATAACAAAAAGCCTGCCCAATATTATTAATGGATCACCGTGTGGTGCCAAGGCGATCGTTGGTAGATACAGCCCCCCCAGCTGGAAGCCTGACTTTTATCCCAGTTTCGTAGACACTGATGAAGTATCACCGGAAAAATATGCTCAGGAAGTAAACAGCTGGTTGGATCAAGGTGCTCAGATCGTGGGCGGCTCCAGTGGAACCACACCTGAACATATACGCGCTCTGCGGGGAATGATAGGCTAAAGTCATGAGCTATAAAGAATTAAAAAGCAGAATAGATACCCAGCAGGTAACGTTTCTTGATGGTGGTATTGGCACAGAGATACTACGTCGTGGCTACACTTGGGCCAGTCACCAGTTAAAAAGTAAACCGGAATTGAATCTGGAGATTCACCAGGATTACATAAATGCCGGCGCCGACGTGATTACCACAAACACTTTTCAACTCAGCAAACGCAGCTTTCGAAATCATTTCGCTAATGATGAACACCTAGCAGCTATTGGTGCCCGGGGACTATTAGATCGCGCTGGTGAATTAATCCATGAATCAGTTGCCCTGGCGGATAAAGCGCGCCGTTCAATTAATCACAACGACACTCTGATTGCTGCTTCCATTACCACCTTGGAGTGGTGTTTTCGACCTGACCACAGTCCGGATGTTGAAGAAATATATGATGAATATCTGGAAGAGTTGACAGACTATGCCGATGCCGGCGCTGATATTTTCCTGTTTGAGACATTCAATTCAACACCGGAAGCAGAGGTGGCAATCAAGGCTGCAAAAGAAATTGGCATACCAGCATGGGTCGCTTTTGTGCCCTATCAGGACGGCCGCCTTCTGGGAGGCCAGTCCATGGCGGAGGTAGCAGATGCCATGGGCCACAATGAACCGGATGTACTGTTATTAAACTGTGCCCCGCCTGATCATATTACAGCAGGTCTGGAGCAGTTGGCAACCTTGTGGGACAAACCTTTAGGCGTTTATGCCCATGTGGGCAAATTCAATCCCCCCGAATGGCAGTTCACCGACGAATATAATGCGGATCAGTATCTGCAGGAATGCAAACACTGGCATAATCTTGGTGCGACCGTTATTGGAGGCTGCTGTGGAACAACGCCTGATTATATTAAAAAACTGACCCAGTTTTTCAGCTGATCCAGTTTTTTCTTTTTCTCGTTTCCTATTATCCTCTTAACGATGCTACTGTTTCAGTATCTCGTGGGCAGCGTTAAAGCCGTTAGTCCCGTGGAGTCCACCACCAGGATGAGTTCCTGGACCGCAAAGATAAAGATTTTCTATGGGTGATTTATACTGGGCAGAACTCATGGTGGGGCGCATGAAGAAGAACTGATCCAGGGTCATTTCACCATGATTTAAATTGCCTTCTGTCAAGCCAAATTTATCTTCCAGATCTAATGGAGAAAACACAGCAAAAGATTTAATCTGATCGGAAAATCCGTGGATATAATTTTCTAAAACACGAACAACATTATTTTTCAATTGGACTTTTAACTCTTCCGACCAAGTTTGATTTCGTAAGTGATAAGGTGCATATTGCACTGTGGCGGATAAAACGTGTTTACCTTCAGGAGCAAAATCAGGATTGATTACCGAAGGAATGGTGAATTCAACATAGGGGTCTTCTGAGATGCGCCCATACTTGGCTGCATCAGCAGCTCGTTCAATATATTCGATGGATGGGTTTATGGAAAAAACAGTTCTCATTTGATCTTGTGAAACACCTTTAATTTCCGGAAGGCTGTTTAATGCAAAATGGATCCGGACCACGCTACCACGATATTTGATATTCCGGACTTGGGTAAAAAAGGATGGGTTCAGTTCTGCCGGACCGACCAATTTGATAAATGTATGTGTAGGATCCAGACCAGAGACAACCTTTGCGGCTGTGATTGTTTCTCCACCTTCCAGTGTAACTCCGCTGCAAACCCCATTGGCCACGTCAATGGATTGTACTGTTGAACTGGTGCGAATCTCAACCCCGGCAGATTCGGCAGACTTAAGCAATGTTTCCGCCAGGTTTCCCGTTCCCCCTTTTACAAAATGTGCATTGTGAAAAACACAATCAGAATATACATGCTGATGAAGAAGATTATACCCAGTAGCTGCAGCGAAAGGTCCTAATGTGATATGGTGAATCCCGGCTGCAGATACAGCACCCCGGAGCAATTCTGATTCGAACCATTCGTCCATAAGCTCCGGCATCATCATAGGTACCACGCGCAATAAATCCACTAAACCCCGGGTGCCATGTTTTCGGACAGGCGTTAACATGGCGCGCATGGACAGGGCTTCTTTGAGTCCAACGTCCGGTAATTTTGGCGGGGTCAATTCATAGAGCTTTTCTAAAAAGTGGGTAAGATTATCAATATATTTAGTGAATTTTTTCCAGGTTTTGGCATCTTTGTCAGAATGGGTTGAAATGGATGCGGCAGTTTGGTCCGTATTGCGGTGAAATAAAATATGTTGATCATCAGTATCCAGTGCGATTCGCACCACATCCGGTGAAAACAGTTCCATACCATGGGATTCAATATCCAGTTTTTTCAGGACTCTGGGATCGATCCACTTCACTACATCATTCACCAAATTGCATTTATACCCCGGTGAAAATTCTGTAGTGGAAGCTAAACCGCCAATCTGATTCCGGGCTTCAAGTAAAAGTACCTTTTTCCCGGACTGGCCAAGAATGGAAGCGGTGACTAAACTGTTCACACCACCGCCAACAACAATACTATCGTACCGATCCATCACCAGTCCTTCAAGATCTTTTTGGCGGCCATTTCCCCGGGAGATCCGGTGACCCCGCCGCCGGGATGTGTCCCGGAACCGCATTGATAATAATTGGTGATGGGCGTTTTATAATTGGCCCATTTCACCGCAGGACGCATGACAAACAATTGCTGGAGGGTTAGCTCACCATGAAAAATATTACCTTCAGTCAATCCAAAAGTCGATTCCAGATCAGCAGGTGTCAGCACCTGCCGATGCAGAATGATATCCTTGATGTTGGGTGCATACCGGGCAAGTGCATTGATTACCGTATCACCGAAGTCTTCCCGTTTTTGATCATCCCAACCCCCTTTGATATCGTAGGGTGCGTACTGGACAAAGCAGGACATAACGTGCTTACCTGGTGGTGCCATTCCCGGATCGATAACGGATGGTAAAATAATATCCATGTATGGTTCCTGGGAGAAATTGCCGTACTTGGCATCGTCATAAGCCTTTTCCAAATAATCATAACTGGGGCTGATGGAAATAGCCCCCCGAAGATGTGGGCCATCGCCGGGCAGGGAGGTAAAATTGGGTAGTCCATCCAGGGCCAGGTTTACTTTTCCCGATGAACCGCGGATGCGAAAGTTTTTGATATCTGTCACAAAATCCGATGGCAGATCGCTTTCATCCACCATTTTCAAAAAGGACAATTTCGGATCCAGTCCGGAGATCACTTTGTCCGCTTGGTACTCGTCTCCATTTTCAAGCACAACACCAACGGCACTACCATTTTTGACGATGACTTTTCCCACCGCTGCTTCGGTTAGGATATCTGCGCCAAATTGTTCAGCCGAACGAGCAATAGCCATACTGACGGCACCTGTTCCGCCGCGCTGAAATCCCCAAGAGCGAAAAGCACCATCAATATCGCCCATATAATGGTGTAGCATTACATAGGCGGATCCCGGCGAACGTGGACCCATAAATGTACCAATTATGCCGCTGGAGCACATGGTGGCCTTCAGGGGCTCAAATTCAAACCATTCATCCAAAAAGTCTGCCGAACTCATAGTCATGAGTTTGGTCAGATATTCGAATTGTTCATTGCTCAATGTTTTGAAATGATTCAAAAGTTTTTTCATAGCACCCAAATCTGATAGACTGGGACGCATTATATTGGGTGCGATCGTTTCCAAAATAGGGCGAACCGCCATACCGATCTGGCCCATAAGCGGACCGAAACGCATATACGTTTCTGCGTCCCGCGGGGAATGGCGGGAAATTTCTCGATATGTTTGATCCTCATCGGCAGTGCGTAGCAGGTAATCATTGTCCAGCGGTGTAAAGGTACTTTCCAGCGGTAGAAGTTCAAGGCCAAACTTCGGCAGCATCAGTTCGCGAATGATATTGGGCTTCAACAGACTCACCACGTAGGAACAGACAGAATATTTGAATCCTGGAAACACTTCTTCCGTAACAGCCGCACCGCCGAGTACATAGCGCCGTTCTAAAACCAGCACCTTTTTTCCGGCGCGGGCAAGGTAGGCCGCAGCGGTTAATCCGTTGTGACCACCACCGATAACAATGGCATCATATTTGTTTACTAAGGACACGAACGTTTCCTTTCGGGATCAAAAAAGGGTGTTTTGACTACGATTGCAGGTGTGACTTTTCGATAGTGTTCTACTTTTAATTCAAAATCCAACGTTGAACCTGATTGCGCATAGTCTGATTTAACATGGGCCAAGGCGATGTATCGTTTCAGGATGGGAGACCAGCAGCCACTGGTGGCATAACCCACTTGTTTGTTGCCTTTGTATAAAGGTGTACTGGTTCTCCAAGCTGTGCCTGGAAGTCCAGGTGCAAGACCAACATTTCGGTAATGGTTCTCTAGTTCAGTCCACTGAATATCAATGCCGACAAACTCCCATTCCGATCCTTGAGCCAATTCAGTTTCGAGAGCTTTTTTACCGATAAAATCTTTCTTCTTCATTTTTACGGCCCACCCAAGTCCCAGTTCATAGGGGGAAGATTTCCTGGTCTCAACAATGGCGTGGCGTGATGAAATATAATCCACATCCAGTAGGATTAGTCCCGCTTCGATGCGTGCCATATCCAGCGCTTGTAGTCCGGTGGGTGTAATACCGAAAGGCTTGCCCTTATCCATGAACAAATCCCAGACGGACAGTGCATCTTTCGGATCCATCCAGATTTCGTAACCAAGATCGCCTGTGTAACCAGTACGGGAAATAGATACAGGTATATCACCGAATCGGGTTTCCATCATCCAGAAAAACTTGAGATTATCTAAAGTATCGCTGGCGATGATATTTAAAATAGCCCGGGAGTTGGGTCCCTGCAAGGCAAGAGCAGCAGTGGTTTTTGAATCATCGGTAATGGTTAAATCCATTCCAATCGCATTGGTTTCAATCCATTCTAAATTGGGTTCAGCACTGGTAATGCGAAATTTTTGGTCGGTTAATCGCTGTACCGTGCCATCGTCGATCTGTTTGCCGTTTTCATCGCACCAGGGGGTGTACATGACCTGACCAACCTTGCAGATACCGATATTCCGCGTCACCAGGCGATCTAAAAAGGGCTGAGCAGCGGGACCTTCAATGATGTATTTGTATAAAGGTGTGATGTCTAAAAGAGCGGCTTTGGTGCGGATGGCGAAATATTCATTCTCGTGGGTCAGTTCATAATTGGTGGCCGCAAGATAACCGGACCATCGGCGCCACTCCTGGGATTCATTCAGCTCGGATGTCCGCTCAAAAAATGGCGATAACTTAAGTTGGGTGCGGGCGGTGAACGGATTGCCGTAATTCATTATACTGATCGTAAAAAGGGTCGTGTTAAACAGGTCGGGCCGCCGGCACCTTTCAATGAAATCTCCGATCCATCATAAGTATGAACTTCCACATCTTCCGCTTCTAATCTGCCTTGTGTGATAGGATTACCCTCGATCATTATGCATTTTCGTGGTGCCACTGTCAAAACGTTGCAGCCCATGGAATTATATTCTTCATCGGGGACTTCCACCAGATTGATCCCACGCTCAATCAAATACTGACGAAACGAAACAGAAAGCAAGCGAGAGTAGACCAGGTAAAGATTGTGATCAATGGGGCTCACATTACTCATTAAGTGCATGCAACCACCAGGGCCGGTCCAGTGGGGGAGTGAAACTGAAATAACTTCATCCACCAAATTACCCAATAGTTCCCTCAACTGCCGAATCCCTTCTGCATTAGAACGATAACCTTCACCAATGGCAACGGTGCGTTCATCGATCCACACCACGTCGCCGCCTTCCAGGGTTCCCGGTGCTTCAATCCGACCGAGAATTGGAACATCAATTGATTGAAAATAGTTTTCCATTGCTGCTG
>Ga0208391_1000638_pt1 | contig 18249 bp, 19 predicted proteins | sample Knorr_S23_td_Bot_FD_185612 | JGI IMG/M metagenome (GOLD analysis project Ga0208391, IMG submission 185612) | Marine microbial communities from Southern Atlantic Ocean transect - Knorr_S23_td_Bottom_ad_3770_LV_A (SPAdes) (version 2) | ecosystem: Environmental > Aquatic > Marine > Oceanic | place... | reverse complement strand
GGACGACATCCTTGAGTGAAAAATAAACAAAGTGGATGCCTTGAACCTTATCCAGCAGGCTTTGAACATGGATGAGCCCCGAATCGCTGTATTTTGGAAGGTCGACTTGGGTAATATCCCCGGTAACAACCATCTTCGACCGGAATCCCAAACGAGTCAGGAACATTTTCATCTGTTCTTTGGTCGCGTTCTGGGCTTCATCAAGAATGATGAATGAATCACTCAGTGTTCTTCCGCGCATATATGCCAACGGGACGATTTCTATAGCACCGTCATCCATGAGATGCCTCACATGATTTTCTTCCATCATATCATTTAAAGCATCATAGAGGGGCATGAGGTAAGGATTGATCTTGTCGGCGATATCTCCCGGCAAATAACCCAGCTTTTCACCGGCTTCTACCGCCGGGCGCACCAGCACAATTCTTTTAAATCTTTTTTTGAGCAGGCCCTCTACCGCCATCGCTACCGCCAGGTAGGTTTTCCCCGTTCCTGCCGGGCCAATGGAAAGAACGATGTCGTTCTTCCTGATAGATTGGATGAACTCGTGTTGTGCGGGTCCCTTGGGGGTGACATAGCCCTTTTTTGGGGAAACGGCAATGCGCTCCGAAAAGATTGTTTGGAGATCGACTTGGGGGTCGTCCGCCATAAGTCGAATGGCAAACTTTACGTCTCCGTTTGCGACCGGGAGGTTTGCCTCATGCAGTTTCTCCAATTGCATGAAAAGATTTTCGACTGTTTCGATATCTTTCGGGTTGCCTTTGAGCTTGATCTGGTTTTCGCGGGTGGTGATGCGGATGTTGAATTTTTTCTCAATCAGTTTGAGATTGAGATCTTGACTGCCAAACAGTTCGGGAATGAGTGCGTTGTTTTCGAGTATTAATTCTTTGATATCCGATTCCAAACAGCGTTCTCTCTATTTAAAAGATGAAAAATTTACAGGGCTCACCGCCGTGTCCCCTGTGGGGGAATCAGGCTCAAAAACTCACTGCGTGTTCTGGCATCGGATTTGAAAGAGCCCAGCATGGCACTGGTGGTGGTGTAGGAGTTTTGTTTTGCCACTCCTCGCATGCACATGCATAGATGAAGGGCTTCAATCACTACCCCTACACCAATGGGTTGAAGAATTTCATTCAGGGAATCAGCGATTTGTTTGGTCAGGCGTTCCTGTACCTGCAGGCGGCGGCTGAACGCATCGACAATCCGGGGCACTTTGCTGATGCCAATTATTTTCCCCTTTGGTAGATAGGCAACGTGGCATTTGCCAATGAAGGGAAGCATATGGTGTTCGCACATGCTGAACAGGTCAATATCCTTGACGATAACCATTTCATCATAGTCTTCATTGAATAACGCGCCATTGACAAGCTCTTTAATATTGACCCAGTAGCCACTGGTTAGAAATTTTAGCGACTTCTCCACACGTTCTGGGGTGTTCTGCAGTCCCTCGCGGGATGGGTCTTCCCCAATCTGCAACAATATTTGTTTAATGAGGTCTTTCAAGTTCAGTTCCCCGGTAAATGACAAAATTGCGTTCGGACTCAAAAAGTTTGATCTCATGCAGAGTACCGTTCTCAATTTTGGGTTCGATGATATCCCAGAAATGGATGGCGATATTTTCTGCTGTGGGAATTACATTTTTCAAAAACTCCACATCCACATTAAGATTTTTATGGTCGACCTTGTCAACGATTTCCTCGTTAATCAGTTTTTTGAGGGTTTTGAGATCCAGCACCATTCCGGTTTCCGGGTCCACTTCCCCTTTGACGGTAACCTCCAGAACATAATTATGCCCATGCCCATTGGGATTGTTGCACAACCCAAAGGTGGCCGCGTTTTTCTCATCTGAAAAAGCAGGATTGAACAATCTGTGGCTGGCACAAAATTCCAGACGGCGGGTGATATAAATCATCAGTAATAGTGGGAGTTTATTTAAGGTATTTGCGTTTGTTATCTGTTGAGTAAAAGCCTGGTCCGTACAAATGAAAGTTCATCTGGTTGAACTGCTTGCTCAGTTTGCCGCCACATTTTTCACAATCGTCGAGTGGGTCGTCACTGATTTTTTGTAGGACTTCTAAAATGTCCTTGCACTTTTCGCACTGATATTCATATATGGGCATTGGTTTCTCTATTTCCAGACCATTTCAGGTTACATTATACAACGATCAGGTGAGGTTGTAGGCAAAACATCCGCTGGAACACGTCACCATATAATGAGGACAACTTTTGCAAGGCTCTTTCGGCTGTGCTTCAAATACATGGCTGAGAAATCGGGTATGCATTTTGGTAATTGAAAGCTCGTTTATCTGCTTAAAGTCCTTGATATTGCCAAGTTTTTTATTGTGAAACGGGAAACAGTTGAAACAATCCCCTTTGGGGTCAATGTCCATAGGGCTGTCATCTGCGCATCCAAAATAAACATCTTTATCTTTCCATGTTGTGATATCGGGAACGGACTGACTGCCATGGTAGATAAATCGCTCTACGAGTGGATATTCGTCTTCTTCTATTTCGTCCAAAAGACAGGGGGGGAACGAACAGTCAAAACGAAAACACAGTTGCGGAAATTCTTTAATCATATCCAGCATCATCCGTCCCATTTTCGGATAATCTCTTATGGCTAATGGTTCGTTGCTATCCTCCCCGACAATTGGGAAGGCCGGACTGACACGGACTTTATATTTTTGTCCCGGCGGCAACCCCATGTCCTGATAAATTTCATCGATTTCCCAGCACTGGGTCTGTAAATCCTGCTCGATGGAATACAGGTTGAGACTGAACATGAGACCCATTCCGTTTTTGCTGAGAATTGTCTCTGCTACTTCCCGGCAACGGGCATGGTTTTTTTCAGAAATGTTTTCAGAAGTCTGCCAGTTTAGAAGAATGGAAAATTGAATCTGGCGCTCGATACTTCCTCCACGGCCTACGGTATGCAAAAGAAGATCGAGGACTTTGTCCGGCATCAAGCCATTGGTGAAAACTCCCAGAAAAGAAAAAGGCTGCATGTTTTCCAGGGTTTGCGACAAAATATCGTTGAATTGGGGATGCAGGGTGGGTTCACCGCCCATGAAATTGATGAGGGAGGCATTTTTTACCCGAGGCAGCAATTCATTGAGAAAAAAGTCATAATCCATTGACTTATCAGGAGTTTTAACATTCTCCTCCATATATTCATCGGCAAAGCAATAATTACATTTTAGATTGCAATAGGTATTAAGAATAAGGTTCATGGGTTAACTTTTCATCTCCTTCGCGGTAACTCAGCGAACCGGCTTCGTATTCCAGTCTGGCGCTGGGGATTGTCTCCACGAAAAATATTCAATGTTTTCGGAATATTTTCTTTCAGGGCTACCATGCCATGACGGGCAGAAGGCAAGGTCAAACCCCACTGGGGATCATAAATACCCGCCAGCATTTCATCTTGCCCCAAAACCTGTATGACAATAAACTTTTCAATAGAATATTTTTTTTGCACTTCCAACGGCATCATCAGGGTTTCATTTTCATTCTTTGAGCCCCGGCGCATCACTGCCTTGCCCGACTCGACCGCATCAAAAGATATAGAAGCGATATAGTCGCCCAATGCTTTAAAAATGTATTTTTTCGGAAAAACAACGACGCCATAACTTTCGTTGTTCTTGTAGAGCTGATAATCATAACTGGACCCGGCCCGGGCCTGTACGGGGGCAAGGAAAAGTGTCAGGGCTATAAGAGCTATTAGATATTTCATTATACTAGGATGATACTCCATTAACCCCTTAACAGGGAAGCAAACAGTGCAAAGACCTGTGAGCCGCCAAAACTCTTTGCTCGACACCCTCTCGCGAGGAAGGAAGCTGGCCCCATGCCTAGTGGCCTAGTGGATTTCTGTCTGGCTGAAGAAGTAGGGTATTTCAAATGCTGCAGTTTCTGGTGCATCTGAGCCATGTGATGTGTTTCTTTCAATATTTTCTGCAAAATCTTTGCGGATGGTGCCGGCTTCGGCATCTGCCGGATTGGTCGCACCCATCAATTTCCGCCATTCGGCGATAGCATTGTCCTTTTCAAGGACGAGTAAAACAACGGGCCCTGAACTCATGGTGCTGGTCATGCTGTCGAAAAAAGGCCGCTCCTTGTGGACATCATAAAATCCTTCAGCCTGAGCCTTGCTGAGCAGGGTTCGTTTCATGGCAACGATTTTAAAGCTTTGTGATTCGATGCGTTCCAGAATTTTTCCGGTGAGATTGCGTTCTACTCCGTCAGGTTTGATAATAGCAAAAGTTCTTTCCATTTCAGGGCTTTCTTCTAAGGATTATGGGTCAAATAAAAAAAGGTATTTGGGCTTTAACGCCCAAATACCTTTTAGTTAAAAAGATGAGTTATCGTAGAACCAGTCCGGATTTTTTAAAGACAAAACCTTCGTCCAATTCCTCGATCCATTTCATTTGAATGGCATCGTTCTTGGCGATGTCCGAGCATATATAGACGCAAATCTCACAGGCTTTACAGCGGTCTACGGAGACATAAGCGGATTTATCTGCTTCACTATAGTTGATACAGTTTGATTCCGGACAGTATTGTGTACAGAGATGGCAATTCTTAGACGAGCATATCTCCCGGTCAACTTCAGCAATGTAATACATGTTCTCTCCAGTCTTAAACGTTACGCGGTGGCTTTAGCAGGTTGTTCAACTTCAGACCAGCCTTGTTCAATGCTGTAGGCGTGCGCCGCATCCAGTACCCTTTGATTGGCTTCCAGTAATTTTTGCTTCTTCGCAAATTTTTTCTCAATGGCACTGTCCAAAGCTTGCGTACCACCCGATACCACGATACCTTTTCCAACGAACCGGTCTTTAACCGATGCAGCCAGGGACTCCAGGTCTGGCAGACCGAAGATCCCGGAAATGGCACCGCACATGGCCATGTTGGTAGCCAGGTCGGTTTTAGCCAGTTCATTTGCCATTTCAGTGGCGGGCAGATAGTAAATGCGCGCTTCTTTCTCCTCCAGTTCTCTTTGCTCATCGCGGGTAAATGGAATCGGTTTCTTGCTGTTAATGAGGATGATTCCTTCTTGCTTCAAGCCGGTATAAAACGGCATGGTGTAGGACTTGCCAAGTGTAATTACGGAAGGATGAAAAATCAGGAGAACGTTCGGATAGATGATTTCCCCAATCTCGTAAATCGTTTCATTGGAAATGCGGACATAGCTTTCAACCGGTGCGTTTCGTTTTTCTGACCCGAAGAAAGGAACCAGGGAACTGAAACCACCTGAAATGACCACACCGTTACTGACAATGTGGGATGCTGTGACTACACCCTGGCCTCCAATTCCTGCCATACGAATGTTATAGCGCTTAACTTCTGCCATTTTATTTTCTCCTTACTTGTCTGATTTTTTCTTTTTGGCTTTTTTCTCAATTTCATCCAGATACTCTTTTGCCCGGGGAGAAATAATCTCTTCAAAACCATAGCGGTCCTTTTCTACTTCGAAGGCGTCTTTCATGACGTCCGGGGTCGGAATAGAGTACTCAATATTACAGGAGGTATAGGCCTGAATGTAGCTATGACCAATTTCCCGTGCCACCATGATAGCGCGGCGAGCGGTGCGTGCCACTCGTGCGGGGTTTGTCGGAGCAAGCCGGCAAATATAATCCACGCCGGCTACCTTGGCGAGACCCATAGCATCGACTTTATCCCCAAACTTTCCACGCGGAGCCATTTTGAGAACTTTACCCTTATTGCTCATGCCGCTTTCCTGTCCACCGGTGTTTCCATAAACTTCATTGTCGAGCATGATGGTGGTGAATTTTTCTTTGCGAAACCAGCTATGCATCATACCCTGAAAACCAATGTCGATCAGCCCACCGTCACCCGCCATAACTATTACGTCTTTTTTCTGGTTCGGGAAACGAATTTCCAGACCGCGTTTCAGACCGGAAGCCACCGCATTGGTATCCCCGTAATTACCATAAATGAATGGCACGGAAGCCTGGGAAATTGCCAATCGGCCGCACCCGGCGGTGCCGACAACGATCGTGTGCTCGGGATTGGGCATACCAATATAAACAAGACGGATGTACAAGGTCATTGCACAGCCCGCACACATGGGATGTTCTTCAATCACTTCCTTGAATTTCCCCATATCTGTTACTTTTATTGTTTGTCTATCCTTGCCACCGCGGTTATGGTATGGGCCATGTTCCACCAGGTCTTTGTATTCAATAGGCAAAAACTCTTTAAATGCCGGAGAAGGGTATAAAGTTTCAAGAGACATAAAATTTTATCCTTATATAAAAAAAAGGTTTGAAAATCATATTAACAGGCAGGCTCTCACCTTATTAAATTATACCTGTATTTAAAAGACTAAACAAAAAAATAACGGTTATTTAACCTCTTTGCGAATATCTGCCAGCCACTCCAGAACCATTTCGGTCGGCATGGTCATACCGCCAAAAACCCGCGGGCCACCTTTGATGACTCCTTTAGTACGGCCATAGAGCACGGCACATAGTTCCTTGTGTAGCCAACCTGCCTGGTTGAATTCAGGAACCAGGATTCGCTTCGCATGTTTAATCGCATTGAAGATATCTTCCGTTGGGAAGGGACGAATGGATTTTATTTTAACCAGACCTACTGTTCGTCCTTTTTCCCCTTCTTGACGCACGGCTTCGCGGGCCTGAGAAACAGCGCAACCGGAGGCAATGATCATATCTTCAGCGCCGGGGTTGACCACTTCAATCAAGCCGCCAAGATAGTCGCGGAAATATTTTGCGGAACGTTGTACTGCTGCAAAAACTTCCTGCTGCCAGCTGGAGTGCATGTGGTAACTGATGAAATTACTTTTTTGAATTGGGGCATCCCGTGAGAGACGAGCCGGCGGATTTTCGTTGTCCATAGCAGGAACTGCAGAACGCCAGCCATCTCGAGGCGGCAACTTGTATTCTTCCGGGGTGACCAAAACGGGGCCACGTGCATGCGTACAGAAAAATCCATCCACAGAAACTACTGCAGGTAATGTGACATCCACCTGTTCAGAGGCCATAATTGCCGCAAGCGGGTAATCGTAAAAATCCTGCTGGTTTTCAGCATGCAGGAGAAGTATGCCGGTATTCAGCATAAAAGACATTTCAATATTATCCGGCTGAATTGCCAAAGGCGTATTGATAACCCGACACATGTTAAGCATGATGATTGGAGTTCTTGCGCCCGGCCAGGAGGCGATCGCTTCCATGCCGCGCATCAGGCCAGGGCCTGAAGTCGCTGTCAAGGAGCGCACGCCCGCACGCGAAGCACCGGAAATGGCAGACATGGTTCCGATCTCTTCTTCTGCCCGGTAATACTCTTTGATATACCCTTCATCATAGAGATACCCGGCCTGCTGCATGGATTCACTCTGCGGAGTGATCGGATAGGCAATCGCTATATCTATATTGGCGCGTCTCATAGACTCCCTTGCAGCCTCACTTCCCGTGATAAACTGCATCTCGCGGGGAAGCTTGTGAAACATTTCCATGGGATCTACTACTTTTTGCCTTTCCGTCCCGGGGATCCAGTCAGCTGCTTTTCCTTCGTCGACAGCGGTTCTGTTGACGGCTGCGCCCTTCACATTTGCCATGATTGAACTCCTTTAATTTCAAAATATCAGTGCCCAGAATTATTAAAAAATCCTGAAGACAACACTATGCGGTAACAATTAATTAGGCGGGCTTTTGAGGGGGAACCCACTTCTTCAAAAAAGCCGGCCGATTTCCTTGAAAAAGAACCTCATATTAAAAATAAACCGCCCTGCTGTCAAGACTTAAGCCTGATAATTGGGTACTTTTCTTCAATTTTCAGGGCTCAGGAATTTTAGGATTCTTTGGGAAGCATTTTTTCCAGCGAATCCAGCTCCTCAAAGTACTGAAAGGCCTTCTGCAAAAATTCGTTTAAAGACTTATCCTTATAAAATTTTAGGGTTTTATCTGACAATTCAGTGGTATGGCAAATCTCAAAGTCTGCAGTATCAGGGTTCGTAAATTTGATGATTTCCACCTCCCAATGAATCATGGAAATTTCTTCCTGGGGACTTGACAAAGCGGATAATCCATAGTCCTTCACCCGGTATAAAAACTGCACTCCGCCCTGACCGCTGGGATCGGTACGGGTTAAAAATAAATTGTCTTGAATAAGCATGTTAAATCTCGTAATTTATGGGTTTTTTGTCAAAACTTGTGTAAATTGGATATTGAGCAATTTGTAATATAACTCAATCTAGTGTCCTAATCCATTTATGTTGTTCTCATCTTACTGATTATGCAACCTATTCAAATAAACAATCCTGCAGAGATAGAAGCTTTTTTAAGTAAAATTGAGCTGAAGGGAAAAGGTTTCACCACCGACTGCCTTCTCATGGATGTCTTTGAAGCGGGCCTGGATTATCCGGATTATTTAAAAGCCGAGGGTGAGGATCCCAATGCCAGTTATGAGGGCAAATCCCCGGCTTGGGCCAAATACCATATGCGCCAGGGAAAACGGGTTTTTATGGTTTATGGGGAACCTGGCAAAGACCGACGGACTCATTTCTCTGAAACTCCTTAACCTTAAAATGCATCTGAATAGCTAAAAAGAGAACTTGTTCAAAACCCAATCACTTTTTGAGTCGTTTATTATGCAATTTGATAAAGAAACACAAACCCGAATATTAAGGGTTGCCTCCGACCGGCATCAGGGCCTGGATATTGAAGAACTCGATGAACGTATTGCGTATGTCATGGATCTTCATCCCGAGTTCGATGAAATCTGGAAAATGGGCGAGATGGCCGCCTATCCTCAGGAGATCAATGGCCAGATTGTCAGCCCTTTTGTGCATACGGTCCTGCATACCATCGTCGATAGCCAAATTAGAACCGAGCAACCTGAGTTTGTTGTCAAGACTTTCAATAAGCTGCGTGAACAGGGGATGGAAGAGCATGAGGTCCTGCATGCCATCATTGCTGTTTATGCGGATTTGCATTTTTCCAGTTTCCGGCAGGGAAATCAGTTCGATCAATTGGATTATGAAAGCCGACTGGGTTATCTCTCTTATGAAGATGCGGAAGAAAACGATACAAAAGAAAAATAATCCGGCGAGCCGCCGGTAGTCTGGAGTAAGTTACCAGCGGAGGTTCTCCGCTAGAGGGCTTTTTGCAGGGTCTTTCCTAGATCGGCAGGACTTTTTACCACTTTGATTCCGCACCGCTTCATGATCTTCATTTTTTCCTCAGCGGTTCCCTGGCCTCCGGAGATGATGGCTCCGGCATGTCCCATGCGTCGGCCTGGAGGTGCAGTCTGACCGGCAATGAATCCGACCACCGGTTTGGTAACGTGTTTTTTAATGTAGTAGGCCGCTTCATCTTCGGCGGTTCCGCCGATTTCGCCGATCATGCAAATAGCTTTGGTGCCCCGGTCTCTCTGGAACAGTTTCAGGACATCGATGAACCGCGTGCCGATGATGGGGTCGCCGCCAATTCCCACACAGGTGGACTGGCCGATTCCCAGCTTGGTCAACTGGCCCACGGCTTCATAGGTCAGGGTTCCACTGCGGGAAATGATGCCGACATTGCCCTTTTTATGGATATGAGCGGGCATGATTCCGATCTTCGCTTTACCCGGAGAAATGACACCCGGGCAATTAGGCCCGACTAACCGGCTTTCTGTGCCTTGTAGATATTTATAGACATCCACCATATCGCTGACGGGAATTCCCTCGGTGATGCAAATGATCAACTCAATACCGGCATCCGCCGCCTCTAAAATCGCATCGGCGGCAAAGGGAGGGGGAACAAAGACCATGGTTGTGTTCGCCTTGGTTTTGACTACTGCGTCTCGCACGGTATTGAAGACGGGTACGTTTCCCAAAACTTTTTGTCCGCCTTTACCAGGGGTCACGCCCCCCACAACCCGGGTTCCATATTTCATGGATTGTTCAGTGTGGTACATGCCCTCCCGGCCGGTGATGCCCTGGGTTATCAGTCTTGTCTTTTCATCAACGAGAATGCTCATTTTATCGCTTTGACCACTTTTTGGGCTCCGTCCTTCATTCCATTTCCGATGGCGAAGTTCATGCCGGAGTCTTTAAGAATTTGATGTCCTTGTTCCATATTGGTGCCTTCCATCCGCACCACAATGGGAATTTTGATATGGAGCTTTTTGGTTGCGGCGACTACCCCTCGGGCAAGAATGTCACAGCGAAGAATGCCGCCGAAGATATTAATAAATATTCCCTTAACAGATGGATCAGAAATGATGATGCGGAAACCGTTTTCAATCATCTCCTCATCGGCTCCGCCCCCGACATCAAGAAAATTAGCCGGTTCTCCGCCCGATAATTTAATGATATCCATTGTTGCCATTGCCAAGCCGGCTCCGTTAACCATGCAGCCAATATTTCCATCAAGCTTGATGTAGTTCAGATTGAATTTGCTGGCTTCCACTTCTGTGGGATCTTCTTCATCCAGGTCCCGGCATTCCTGGGTGTCTTTATGGCGGTACATTGCGTTGTCGTCTATGTCGACCTTCGCGTCCAAGGCCAGAACCCGCTCGTCAGAGGTAATGACAAGAGGGTTGATTTCCAGCATAGAGCAGTCTTCTTTAACAAAAGTCTCATAGAGATTGATGATAAAGGGAACAATTTTCTTTAAGGCATCTCCCTTAACGTTGAGGGCGAACGCTATTTTACGAGCCAGGTAAGGTTGAACACCGATTATTGGGTCCACCGTTTCCTTAAAGATTTTTTCCGGAGTGTCTGCGGCGACTTTTTCAATATCCATTCCTCCCGCTTCGCTGGCCATGATGAGGACCTGGCTGGTTTGCCGGTCTAGCAGAATACCCATATACAACTCTTTGGCTATGGACATGCCTTCCTCGATCAGCACTTTTTTAACCAGTCGGCCTTCGGGGCCGGTTTGGGGGGTGACGAGAGTCATGCCCAGAATATCGCCAGCATACTTTTCAGCTTCCGGTGGACTTTTTGCCAGTTTGACGCCGCCGCCTTTTCCTCGTCCTCCCGCATGAATCTGGGCCTTGACCACCACGACATCGGTGCCAAGCTTTTTAGCGGCTTCAGCGGCTTCTGATTTTTTGGTAATCAGGATTCCGTTAGGCACAGGAACATTATATTTCCTTAATATCTCCTTGGCTTGATACTCGTGAATCTTCATGGATATTTTTTGAATTATTGGGAGAAAAGGAATCCAACTTTTAACATAAAAAAGCAGATTGTCAAAAGATTATTCCTAATAAATTTCAAAAATCGGGGTTTATTAGGGGAAGGGGAGAATTAAGAAAACTTCAACACTTTGATGAGATATTTTTAGGAGGCTGGTATCCGCCTTGTCCGGTATTGGTGGATGCGTGGAACAATTGTTCCCATGCTTCGCCAAGTGGGCTTAGTATCTTGATAACGGTTTCCAGGGCTTTCCGGTCGGCCTTGATATTCGCCCGTGTCAACTGGCTGAGCATAAATTGATATAAAGATTCCAAGCGCTGGGCTACTTCTCCCCCTTTTTTTAAATCCAGAGCCACTGAGAGTTCGTTAATGATATCGTGCGTTTTGTTGATATATTTTCCCTGACCGGCGATATCGCCCTTCTCAATGCTTTGCAGGGCCATTGTGGCAAATTTGATGGCCGCTTCATACATCATGAGAATGAGGCGACCTTGGCTGGAGGTTGAGATCTCGTTTTTGCGATATTGATTGTGATATCTTGATGGAACCATTCTATTTTATTTCCTGGGTTTCTCGGCTTACTATTTGTTAATTATTTCCGCTGAATAAGGCTCTAATGCCATCAATGGATTGCTCAAAGGCGTCTCTTTGGGAGTTTAGCCGGCCCAATAAAACTTCGAGATTGGTAAACTTTTCTCTCAGGTCTTCTTCAAACAATACCAACCGTTCTTCCAAATCGATAATCGTCTCGTCGTAGTCTGCAATGGTTTTTGTCGCGGTATCAATTTCCGCTTCCAGGGGACCTTCCAGAGAGGCATCGGTCAGGTTAATGAGAATACGATTGGTGATTTCGGCCACGCCAATGGATAACGTGATTGTTCCATAGCTGCCATCAGTGAGAGTGGAGATTCTAAAATTCAGGCCCTCCGCTTCTGTTCCGGCCGCTCCTGCAAAAAAGTTTCCCGATCCTGTCGCATCGACAAAGGTACTGGATCCGGATGTGGCTAATTGTGGCACTCCGTTGGAAACCTGGAGAGTGTAGCCCCCTGGTTGGGTAGCGTTTGTGAACCCGACAAAAGTCACCGCAGAACTAGAGGTACTGCCTTTACTGGAAAATAGTTCGCTGACGTTGCCAACATCTTTGGCCAAGGCATTGCTCAAATCCCCATCATCAATGGAAAGAGAGCCATCGCTTAATGTGCGAATTCCGATCTGTGAGAGATACAAAAAATCTCCGCTCACTCCCAATATTTCCTGACTGGCAGTTGCGCGCAGGGTATGTTGCAGGTACTGGATCGCAAAGTTGGCAAACAAAACACTCGTTTCCCCGGTGTCCGCATCTAAAGACAATACATCATTCAGGTGCAACATCAATTCGTTGAAGCCATCTACATAAGCCTGAATTTTTTCTTTGATCGTGTCGGTGTCGGAACTTAAGGTGATGGTTCCGGATCCGGCGGATTCTAAAGTGAGAATTGCCCCGGTTATGACATCGCTGACAACGTTCCCGGCTTTGGTGACAGCAACACCATCCAGGACAAAATTCGCGTTTTGAGCGGACTGGGTTTCAATGAAGTTGACGAGGTTTGTTGTTCCTGCGCCAAAAAGGAAACCGGTTACACCGATGGTTACATCATTATCTACACCTGATTTGGTGCCTGAAACCACCAAGCGTACCGGATTGCTACTACTGCCATCGTTTATAAAGCTGGCCTTAACATCCAGCCCTGAGTTATTGATAGCCAGACGCAAACCATCAAGACTGTTGTTGGAACTGTCGATAGTGATGGTGACGCTGGCGTCACCAACACCTATATTCAAATCTCCACTTGAAATGGTGGTGGAGGTAGAAGCAAAACCCTCTGAAACAAGCTTTGTTTCCCGGGCCAGATTATTGACCGTTAAGGAAAAAGTCCCTGAAGTGGCTTGGCTACTCGTGCTTAAACTGACTACTGAGTTTGCATCGAGGGCGTTATTGTTGGAAAAATTCCCTTGGGTGGATAAAAATTTTGCTTCACTGTTCAGGGTAGTGATAATGCTTTTGAATGTTTGGAGTCGACCTTTCAAGTCCTGAAAACTCAGAAGTTTGGCATCTTCTAAAGACCGTTTGGCCTCAACAATATCAATCGGGGAACGCTGGAGGGCCACCAGGTTGTCGATAATACCCCCGGTATCGAGGTTGGAATTGATTCCAAAAATTGCAGCTGTAGCCACTTGGCGGGACCTTTCTTGGGCAGTTAAATTCGGGGTTGCGCATGAATCCTATCTTTAGAATTATCGGCCTATAAAAATATAAACTTTAATCATTTTAAAAGCCTAAATTTCCAGGCAAAACAGAAGGATCTTTTGGTTAAAGATGCTGATTAAATGGGGTTTAACTCCTTTAAATCTATATATTTATAAAAAAGCGTTGATTTGGGGGGCGAAAATGCTAAGTTAAGGGCAATTTCCCATCAAAAGTTGTCAGGAATATGTCGGAACAACTAGGACTTTTTGGAGAAACAGAGGATCAGGAAGCCTCAAAACCTGTGAATGTGGTCGTGAGTCCCCGTGTGCAGTTTTTTGATCTTGAAACCAAGAAAAGCGCTGAAGAGGTGGGGGGATGGGGTAATATTCGTAAAATGGGCTTGGCTGTCGGAGTGGTTTGGGACAGCCTGGACCGGGAATTCTTCACTTATGAGGAAAAAGATGCCCGCCCACTGGTGGATAAGCTTCGCACTGCGGATCTGGCAGTGGGATTCAACATCATTGGTTTTGACTATACGGTTCTCCAGCCGTATTCCGATTTCGATCTGCAGGAAATCAACACTTTCGATATGCTGGTAGATGTCAAAAAGCAGTTGGGTTTCCGACTGAGCCTCAATCATTTGGCGCAACACACGCTCAACGCTGAAAAATCGGCAGACGGATTGGTCTCCCTTCAATGGTATAAGGAAGGAAAGATCAACAAAATTATTCAGTATTGTAAACAGGATGTAGAAATTACCCGGGATTTATTTCTATTTGGCGAGAAAAACGGCTATGTGAATTACCTGAGCAGATCCGGGAACCCTCTCCAGCTTAAAGTGAACTGGAAAACCGCCCTCTAGCCCATTCCTACCGCTTCGTGGCATGAAGTCTAAGGTTAATTATCACAATTATCCCGTCAGGTTTTAACCGTTTTGAGCAATTTCTCGATCATATCCGTGACTTTAATGTTCTCCGCCTCGGCCTTGAAGTTAAGAATGATACGGTGTTCCAAAACCTGACGGCAAACCGCCCGGATATCTTCAATGGTGGCGGCAAATCTATTATCCATCAGAGCTTTGGCCTTGGCTCCCAGAATCAGATATTGTGAGGCACGTGGCCCGGCTCCCCAGTCAATCCATTCCCGAACGAAATCTGGTGTGCTTCCATTTTGATGCGGCCGGGTACTTTGGACCAGTTCCACCGCATATTTCGCGACATGCTCCGAAACCGGAACTTGCGGCACCAAGTCCTGAAACTCCATGACCTGTTTAGCATTAAGTATGGGTTTTAAATCGGGCAATTGCCCGGAGGTAGTGGATAGGGCAATATTTATTTCCTCTTCTTTGCTGGGGTAGGGGACATTGATGATGAACATGAACCGATCAAGCTGGGCTTCGGGTAGAGGATAGGTCCCCTCGTGCTCGATGGGGTTCTGTGTGGCGAAAACCAGAAAAGGTTGCTCGAGGGTGTAGGTGTTTCCGCCAACCGTCACCTTTTTTTCCTGCATGGCCTGTAACAGGGCCGCCTGAGTTTTGGGCGGGGTGCGATTGATTTCATCCGCCAGGATAATATTGGAAAAGATCGGTCCCTTGATAAACTGGAACAACCTTTTCCCCGTAATAGGGTCTTCGTGCAAGATGTCGGTACCGGTAATATCTGATGGCATCAGGTCGGGGGTAAATTGGATACGGCTGAACCCCAAGCTGAGAACCTGAGAAAGGGTATTTACTAAAAGGGTTTTGGCCAAGCCCGGTACGCCTACAAACAGGCAGTGACCCTTGCAGAATAAAGCGATCAAAAGATCCTCAATCACTTTGTCCTGACCCACAATGATTTTGTGGATTTCATGAACGACTTCGTTCTTTGCCTTTAAAAGTTCCTGCATCAGTTCCAAATCTTTCATGAATATTCTCCCTGATCAATCTATATAATTGAGCTGCCGGGTTTGTAATTCTTTTTCCCTGACCAACCCTAACTTATCATAAACATGGATCAGTCGCATGTGCGCGAAAGGATTAAAAGGGTTGATGCGCACCGCTTTTTCAAAATAAACCCGGGCTGTTTTATATTCCTGATTAGAAAAATACAATTCCCCCATATTCGCCAGCGTAGTATGAAAATCCGGGAAAAATGCCAGACTTTGCTTTAATAGAACTTCCGCTTCATGATATTTGCGTGTTTGCAGGTAGGTTCCCGCAAGCTTATTGAATAAAACAGGGGAATGGGTGGACGATTCACCCAACGCCTTTTTGTACTCAATGATGGCAGCTTTAAAATGGTCTCTTGATTTAAGAATATCGCCCAGGAATGTAAGATTCCGGGCTTTTCGGGAGTTGAGTTGTTTATACTCTTTGTTTTCCGATTCCAGTCCCTGTCGGTTCTTAAATTCAGTGGTCAGGACTTTGATTCCCGGGATATTTTTAAGCTCCAGCTTTTTGGCCCAGTTTTCCCAGCTTTTTTGGAAGCCTGCTAAATCCTGGCCCACATGTTTTATAAAGATATTTTCAAATTCTGCATTGGAAGCAAGATCTTCCAGGATCCGAGGAAAAATTGCATGCCCTTTAATCGATGCAAGGTACTCCATCATGGAAGACACCTCAGCATAAGCCAGTTGAACATCCTCGGCGTTTTTCAGTTTTGCGAGAGAGGGCATCATGGCTTCGAGCGGTATCCGATAATCATTTTTTAAAGCGTTGAAAAGCACCGTCTCCATGATGGGAGAAAGGTATTGATTCTCACTCCGCCATTGGGTCTCCAAATATTTTGCAATGCCTTCATGCATCCAAAGTGGCAGGCGATTGCGGCTTTTTTTTGTCAGGAGATAATGAACGTATTCATGGCTCAAAGTGTCCATCCAGTTGAATCCCCGCACCAGGGAGCCGGGAGATATCATCATGATGCGGTTGTATTTGCAAAGCGCTACTGTTCCTGAAGTGAGAATGTCTTTGAGTGTCAACGGTGAAATTTTTGAGAACGGTTTTCGGTCCGAATAAAACTCCACCAGCACTTTTTCTTCCGGGTAATAATTTAAAATTTTACCGAGAATCTGATAGGAGGCCTCCAGGGCTTTCTCTGCATAATGAATCAGGATTTCGTCAGGACCCTCCTCAAAACGAAAGATAAAATGTTCGGTTTCCCTTGAGATGAAATTTTTGGAAGCCCTTCGAGTGGCATCGACATGGCTTTTGAATTCTTTGACTTGTTCAAAGTTGTCTCCGACCAGGCGAAGAATATTCCAGGACCGCTCATAATTCCCTTTCATGAACTCAATCCGGGCCTGGAGAAAATGAGCATCCCCGGATTTAGGATATTTTTTTAAAAGTTGTTTTGAGAGTTTTTCTGCGGAAGTAATATCCCAATCCTGTACGAGTTGATAGCCCCGGTAAATTTCATCGGGAACCGGGAGTGAAGCAAAACTTTTTTCAGTTCCGCAAAGGAGAAGGATAAGCGCCAATAGGACTTTAAGGGTGCCTCTGAAAGTCAGCGTTTGCCATGCTACGCTTGCGGAGGTTCTCCGCTGAATGGCAATCTCATTATTTTTCCATTTATTAGAGGCTTTCTGAAAGTAGTTTTTCACTGCACCAGTTCCTTGTAATACTCGTTAACCAGACGTTCGTAACTTTTTGGGGTTTGTTTCTTCATGGCATCCAGGATTTCTTCACGGAAAGCGCGGGGAACTTTGTATTGGTCTTCGGATGGAAGAAGCACTCGTTCTTTTTGCATGCGGATGGGGCCTCCGCGCCTGGAGTCCCGCCGGTTTCCCGTCCCCAGCCTGAGCGGGGTCTCTTTGTTGCCCCGATTAGACATTTGGGTGCCAGAGTTTTTGATTTCGTTTAAAAGCCTCCGGGCTTCCTGAAGGGATTTTAAAGCCCTGTTTTCTGAGTCGACACCCCTTTGCACTTGCCGGGCCTTCAACCGGTTCTGGGCGTTTTTAAGATTCCTTCCTGCATTACCCATGCTTTGGGAAAGGGAGGGTGGAAGCAGAGGATTTTCCTGATTCATTTTATTAAACAAATCCCCCATCTCTTCGGCCTGCTGGCTCATTTCTTTTTCCTGCTTGGCCAGTTGGTCCAGTTTGGTTTTTTCCTTATCGGTCAGGAGTGACTGGCCGTTCTTTTCAATAGAGCGTTTCAGAGAACCTAGTTTTTTTGAAATCTCCGCGTTCAGCCGGGCGACTTCCTTCAGGTTTTGCCCTAGCCGGTCGCCAATATCTTCCCTCTGGTTCCGGGTGGTCCGCATATTTCCCTGCCACCGGAATATTTCAGGATAGGTATTTTTGAAAAGCACGTTGAACTCGTTCAAATCGTTCAACTCAGTCAACTCCTTCAAAGTTTCATATTTTTTCTTAATCTGGGGAAGGTTTTCCTTGAATTCTTGAAAGCTTCGGGTTCGCAGGTTGTCCATTTCACTGACAGTTTTGGATAATTGCCTGCGGGATTCATTCAACGCTTTGAAGTTATCTGCCAAATCTTCATTCAGGCTGGAATCGATGGTTTTTTGACTCAGGGATTTTATCTTCTGCCTGATTTTTGTTTCCTCTTGCATCAATTCACGCGTCTTTATCATGGCTCTGTGTTCATTAAGATACTTTGTATCTTCTTCCAGAAGATTTTGGATGGCTTGCACATCTTTTTTCAATTCATCAAAGAAACTCTTGATCAAAGAATCAAATTGCCGGGCCTGGTATGCGCGCAGTTTCTGGTTGATTTCCGAGGTTTCCTGGAGGACTCCTTTTTGCTTTTTCTCCATAATTTCAAGTTGCATCAAGGATTCATTGATTTGTTCCAGGATCTGGTTATCTACCAGGGAGTCCATGGATGAAATTGCTTGATCCAACTGGTTCGCCAACATCCTCA
>Ga0208391_1000632_pt1 | contig 18306 bp, 17 predicted proteins | sample Knorr_S23_td_Bot_FD_185612 | JGI IMG/M metagenome (GOLD analysis project Ga0208391, IMG submission 185612) | Marine microbial communities from Southern Atlantic Ocean transect - Knorr_S23_td_Bottom_ad_3770_LV_A (SPAdes) (version 2) | ecosystem: Environmental > Aquatic > Marine > Oceanic | place... | reverse complement strand
GTGCTGCGAGGCGCCGTGGCCAGGTTCACAGTCGAGGTGAGGGCCGTGGAGGCCATGGCCGCTGCTGACGGTGTGGACCTGCGTGACGTCGAACCCGGGGCGGTAGCCGCCTATCGGGGGCGGGGTACCGCAACCACGGGGCACGGCTAGCGTCGTATCGTGGATGCTGGCCGGCCGGTTCGTTCCGGATGGCCCGATCGGAGCGGAATCCGGTTCCTGGCGCCTAGGAGGCAGTCGTGAGCACCATCGAGGTCGTCGTCGGACGACAGGTCCTGGACAGTCGGGGTAATCCAACCGTCGAAGTGGATGTCCAGCTGGATTCGGGAGCCTCGGGGCGCGCCATCGTGCCGAGCGGTGCCTCCACTGGGATGTTCGAGGCCGTGGAGCTGCGTGATGGTGGGGATGCCTGGGGTGGGAAGGGCGTCACCATTGCCGTGGCCAACGTGAACGGCGAACTGGCGGCAGCGGTGCGGGGCATGGACGCCTACGACCAGCGAGCCGTCGACCGGGCCCTCTGTGATGCCGACGGCACCGACGACAAGGGTCGGCTCGGCGCAAACGCCATTCTGGGCCTGTCGCTGGCCACGGCCCGTGCGGCCGCCGCCGATGCGGATGCACCCCTCTTCCGGTACGTGGGTGGGGCCAACGCCCACGTCCTCCCGGTGCCGATGCTCAACGTCCTGAACGGTGGCGAGCACGCCGACAACAACGTCGACCTGCAGGAGTTCATGCTCATGCCGGTTGGTGCGGCCTCCTTCTCGGAGGGCCTCCGCTGGGGCGTCGAGTGCTACCACGTCCTGAAGGGCGTGCTCTCGGAGCGGGGCCTGTCCACCTCGGTCGGTGACGAGGGTGGGTTCGCCCCGAACCTGGGATCCAACGAGGAGGCGGTGCAGCTCCTGGTGGAGGCCATCCAGAAGGCCGGCCTGACCCCGGGCGAGGACATGGCCCTGGCCCTGGACGTCGCTTCGACGGAGTTCTTCTCTGATGGCTCCTACCACCTGGCGGGCGAGGGCCGGACGCTCACATCCGACGAGATGGCGGCCTACCTGGCCGACCTGGCCGACCGTTATCCGATCGTGTCGATCGAGGACGGCATGGCTGAGGAGGACTGGGACGGCTGGGCATCCCTCTACGGCCTGGTGGGTGACCGGGTGCAACTGGTCGGCGACGACCTGTTCGTCACGAACGTGGAGCGCCTCCAGCGCGGCATCCAGCTGGGGGTGGCCAACTCGATACTCGTGAAGGTGAACCAGATCGGGACGCTCACCGAGACCCTCGAGGCCGTCGAGATGGCCAACGCCAACGGTTGGACGGCGGTCATGTCGCACCGTTCCGGCGAGACCGAGGACACGACGATCGCAGACCTGGCGGTGGCCACCAACTGTGGCCAGATCAAGGCCGGTGCCCCCGCCCGCAGCGACCGGGTGGCCAAGTACAACCAGCTCCTCCGGATCGAGGAGATGCTGGGCGAGGCGGCCGCCTTCAGGGGCGGGGCCGCCCTCGCCGGCAACTGAGGCGGTGCGTTCCGGTACCACGCGCCGACTCTCGCTGCTGGCCGTCACCCTCACAGCGGTCGCTGCCGCCCTGGCGCTCGGCGTCGTGCCGTTCCAGGACTGGTTCGAGCAGCGTGAGCGCACGGCCGACCTGCAGGCGCAGGTGGAAGAGGTGGAGGCCCTCAACTCCGGGTACGAGGACCGCATCGACGCCCTGAACACCGACGAGGAGATCGAGCGCCGGGCCCGGTCCGACTACAACCTCGTCATGCCTGACGAGGAGGCCTACGCGGTCCTTCCGCCGCCACGTGTCGAACATCCGGTGCCGGGGATCTGGCCGTTCGGGGACTGGACCGGGTAGCCCCCGGAGCCCTCTCCGGCACGGCCACGCTGCGGGGTCCGGGCTACGGTCACGGCCCTCGTCATCGCCGTGGCACCCCCTAGGAGGTCCGACCGTGAGCAGCATCATCGGCAACCGTGTCCTGAGGCGCGAGGACCGCAGCTTCCTGACCACGGGGGCCACCTACACCGCCGACGTGGACGACCCCCGCCTGGCCGGGGCGGTGCATGCCACCTACGTGCGTTCCACGATGGCCCATGCCCGCATCACGGTGGATGCCTCGGAGGCGCTCGGCCTGCCCGGGGTGGTGGGTGTCTTCACGGCAGCCGACCTGGACGGTCCGACCGTCCTTCCCGGCTTGGTACCTGCCTTTCCCGAGCCGATGCTGAACCGGCCGATCCTGGCCACCGACACCGTGCGCTTCGTGGGGGAGTGCGTCGCCGTCGTGCTGACCGAGCTGCACGTTCAGGGGGAGGACGCGGCGGAGGCCGTCTTCGTCGACTACGACCCGCTACCGGTGGTGGTGGATCCCGAGGACGCCCTCACCGACGAGATCGTCGTGCATACCGAGGTGGGCACCAACCTGGCCGTCGACTTCGCCACCCTGGGCATGGCCACCGGCATCACCGACGACGCATTCTTCGCCGACTGCGAGGCCGTCGTCGAGGGACGCGTGTCGCACCAGAGGACCTCTGCGGCTCCGATCGAGGTCCGTTCCACGGCGGCTGCATGGGAGGGCGACAAGCTCATCGTGTGGATGTCCAGCCAGGGCCCGCATGGCGTGAAGGAGGCCTTGCAGGCCCTGTACGGCGAGCAGGCCACGGGCGGCATCCAGGTGATCGTGCCCGATGTGGGCGGGGGCTTCGGCGCCAAGATAGCGCCGTACCCGGAGGACGCCCTCCTGCCGTGGTTGTCGGCGACGGTGGGTCGTCCGGTCAGGTGGTTCGAGACCCGGACCGAGAACATGAACGCAATGGGTCCCGGCCGGGGCCACGTGCATCGCTTCGGCATCGGCGGCACCCGCGACGGTGACATCACGCACTACAGGCTGGACGTGCTCGTCGACAGCGGGGCATACGCCCGGTTGGGGGCCTTCCTGCCGATGTTCACCCTGCCGATGACGGTCGGCGTCTACGACATCCCCAACGTCGAGACGGGCGCCCGCTCGGTCATCACCAACACCACGCCCACCGAGGCCTATCGGGGGGCCGGTCGCCCCGAGGCCACGCTGACCGTGGAGCGGGCCATCGAGCTCTTCGCCGCCGAGATCGGGATGGATCCGATCCAACTGCGCCGCCGCAACTTCTTCCAGCCGGAGGACTTCCCGGTCACCACCGGCGTGGGCACCGAGTACGACAGCGGCGACTACGAGGTCAGCCTGGACCTGGCCCTGGAGGCGGCCGGCTACGACGAACTGCGGGTCCAGCAGGCCAGGCGGCGGGCTGACGGCGGGCCATTGCAGATGGGCATCGGCGTCGCCACCTACGTCGAGGTGACGGCCGGGCCGGCGCCCGGTGGCGACGAGTTCGGGCGGGTCGAGATCACCCCCGATGGCAGGGCCCGGATCTATTCAGGTTCGCTCAGCCACGGCCAGAGCCACATGACCACCTTCTCCATGATCGCCGCCGACAGGCTGGGCATGGACATCGATGACATCGACTTCGTCCAGGGCGACACCGACCTCGTACCCCACGGTCACGGAACCATGGGTTCACGGTCCACCCAACTGGGTGGTTCGGCCATCCACGACGCCGCCGGTGTGGTGGTGGACGAGGCCCGGAGGGTCGCCGCCGACCTCCTGGAGGCCGACATCTCCGACGTCGTGCTGGATTCGGAGGCGGGCGGCTTCCACGTCGTGGGCTCGCCGTCCGTGACCAGGAGCTGGGCCGAGGTGGCTGCGGCCGCCGAGAAGGGCCTGCTGGACGCCGAATCCCAGGAGACCCGGCTCTGCTCGTATCCGTTCGGCACCCACGTGGCGGTCGTCGAGGTGGATGTGGAGACAGGCCACGTGCGACTCGACCGGATGATCACCTGCGACGATGCAGGTCGCATCATCAACCCGGTGATCGTGGAGGGGCAGCGCCACGGCGGAATAGCCCAGGGTGTCGCACAGGCACTCATGGAGGAGGTCTCCTACGACGCCGACGGCAACCCGCAGACGACCAACTTCGCCGACTACGGCATCATCTCGATGGCCGAGCTGCCGTTCTTCGAACTGGTCCCGCTCGAGACGCCGACGCCCAACAACCCCCTCGGGGTGAAGGGGATCGGAGAGTCCGGCGCCATCGGTTCCACGCCCGCCGTGCAGAGCGCTGTCCTGGATGCGATAGCGCACCTCGGGGTGACACACATTGACGTGCCCCTCACCCCACGGAAGGTCTGGGCGGCCATCCAGGGCGCGTGAGCCCATGGCGGTGAGGCCGGCGGTCGAGGCCGAGGGACTGGTCCGTACCTTCGGAGACGTGAGGGCTGTCGACGGGATCGACCTCTCGGTGGCTCCCGGCGAGGTGTTCGGCTTCCTCGGCCCGAACGGGGCCGGTAAGTCGACGGTCGTGAGGATGTTCACGACCCTGCTGCGACCCACCGCCGGAACGGCCACGGTCGGCGGACACGACGTGGTCTCCGGTTCGGGGGCCGTTCGCAGGACCATCGGCGTGGCGCTCCAGGATGCAGCCATAGACCCGCTCATGACCGGCAATGAGCTGATCCGCCTGCAGTCGGTGCTGCACGGGATCCCGAGGGCGGTGGCCCGGATCCGGGGCGCAGAACTGCTCGAGCGGGTCGGCCTGACCGCTGCTGCCGGGCGTCGGGTCGGCACCTACTCCGGGGGGATGCGACGGCGTCTGGACCTGGCTATGGCACTGGTGCACGAGCCGGAGATCCTGTTCCTGGACGAGCCCACAACCGGCCTGGATCCGACGAGCCGACAGGCACTCTGGGAGGAGGTGCGGCGGCTCAACACGGAGAACGGGACCACCGTGTTCCTCACGACGCAGTACCTCGAGGAGGCCGACCAGCTGGCTGACCGGATCGCCATCATCGACGCCGGGAAGCTGGTGCGGGAGGGAACCCCCGAGGCGCTCAAGGCGTCGATCGGTTCACCCACGCTACGGATCGACGTCCAGCCGGGATCCGTGGAGGCCGCCCGGGTCGCCCTCGGGGCCTTCGGCCCGGACCGGCCGGCGAGGGAGGGTCGGGTCGCCATAGGACTGGAAGGTGGCGCCGCCAGGGTCGCCGACGCCGTCAGGGCCCTCGACGGGGCGGGGGTCGTGGTGGAGCACCTGGAGTTGGATGCTCCGAGCCTCGACGACGTGTTCGCCGAGGCGACCGGCCGCCGCCTGGAGGGTGCCGGGGACGGATCGTGAGGGCTGCCGGGGTGATGGCCGGACCGGGTCTGGCCCTGGCGGTGCGCCAGACCATCGAGCTGGCACGACGCTCGGTGCTGACCGAACGTCGGCAGCTGTTGAACGTCCTGCCGGGTCTCGTCTTCCCGCTCCTGTTGGCCGCCGTCTACTCGAGGCAGTTCTCGCGGGCCCTGGCCATGCCCGGCTTTCCCGAGGTGGATTCGTTCCTCGATTTCATCCTCCCCGCATGCATCGTCCAGGCCGTCTCGTTCGGCGCCACGGCCGCCGGTACCGAGCTGGCCCTGGACATCGAGAACGGCTTCTTCGATCGCCTGATCGCCTCCCCGGTGGCCAGGTTCCCGATCCTGCTGGGCCGCCTTGCCGGCGCCTCGCTGGTCGCCGCCATCAAGGCGGCGATCCTGGTGGCGATTTTCCTGGCCTTCGGAGCAGAGGTGAAAGGGGGTCCGGCAGCCGTGCTGGTCATCATGGCCGTGGCAGCTCTCCTGGTCCTGGCCATCGGCGGGGTGGGCCAGGTGCTGGCGATCAGGACGGGATCCCAGGAGGCTGTGGCCGCCACCTTCCCGCTGGTATTCGTCGGAATCTTCATGAGCTCGGCGTTCTTCCCGACGGCTCTCATGTCGGGCTGGTTCCGGGTGGTGGCGGAGAACAACCCGATCACCTGGGTCATCGATCCGACCCGTCGACTGGTGATCGCCGGGTGGTCGACGGGCGATGCCATCCAGGCCATGGCGGTTCCCGCAGCCGTCACCCTGGTGACCGTGTCGCTGGCGATTCTGGCGTTGCACCGGAAGCTGGGTCGCCCATGACCGCAGTGGTGGCCTCCCGTCGGGTCGCCGGGGGACCTGGTGGCCTGGGCCACGGCGCGGCCGTGGTGGTGGCGCTCACCCGGAGGGGGATGGCGAGGATGGTGGCCCGTCCCTCCCTGGTGATTCCGACGCTGGTCATGCCCCTCTTCTTCATCGTCAGCTTTACGGGCGCCTTCAGTTCCCTGACCCGCCTGGAGGGCTACGGCGCCTCGAACGTGTACGACTGGATGGCGCCCTACGCGGCCCTCCAGGGTTCGGTCTTCGCCGGGATCGGTGGCGCCGCCTCGGCGGCCGACGACATCGAGAACGGGTTCTTCGACCGACTGCTGCTCTCTCCGGGAAGCCGGCTTCCCATCCTCCTGGGTACGGCCGCCTATTCCGGCCTCCGTTCGTTCATCCCGACCACGGCGGTCCTCCTGGTCTCGTGGATGGGCGGCCTCTCGCTCCGGGGTGGCCCGCTGGGCCTGGTCTGCCTCTACGCCGCGACCGTGGGAATGGCCATCGTCTTCTGCCTGCTGGGCCTCACCTTCGCCTACCGGATGAGGACCGTGCGCTCGATGATGCTGGTCCAGGTCGTGGGGTTCAGCTCGATGTTCATGTCCACCGGCCAGGTGCCGCTCCACTTCATGGAGGGCTGGTTGAGGGTCGTCGCAGGGGTGAATCCGTTGACGAACGTGCTGCAGTTCGCACGCCAGGGCTTCCTCGGGCCCCTCGCATGGTCGACGACATGGCCGGGGATCGTGGCGCTGGTCGCCATGGTCGCGGTGACCGGCATGGCTGCCGGTCGCTCCCTCGGAAAGATGGCTCCGTGAGTAGCAGCCCCATCCGGGGGCGGCACTAGTGTCCACGGCCTCGGCACCGACGTGGTGAACGTCGGGTGTCACCGGGTCCGGGAAGGGAAACGATGCAGGTTTCGATGACCATCAACGGGGCTGACGTCTCGCATGACGTGGAGCCGCGCACTCTGCTCGTGCACTTCATCCGCGAAGACGCCGGCCTGACAGGCACGAACATTGGTTGTGATTCGTCGTCATGCGGCGCCTGCACCATCCATGTGAACGGCGAGGCCGTGAAGTCCTGCACGATGCTGGCCGTCCAGGCAGACGGTCAGGATGTCACCACGATCGAGGGGCTGGCCGACGGCGAGACCCTTCACCCGATGCAGCAGGCCTTCCACGAGTGCCACGCCCTCCAGTGCGGCTACTGCACGCCGGGGATGGTCATGGCGGCGGTCTCGCTCCTTGACGAGGTTCCCGACCCGACCGAGGCCGAGGTGCGCGAGGGGCTGGAGGGAAACCTCTGCCGCTGCACCGGATACCACAACATCGTGGCGGCGGTCCTGCAGGCGGCGGCGGGTGCCCGATGATCCCGGTCGCATTCGAGTACGAGTTGGCCACCTCGGCCGAGCACGCCCTCTCCCTCCTCGCCGAGCACGGCGACGAGGCCAAGCTCCTGGCAGGTGGGCACTCCCTGCTGCCGCTCATGAAGTACCGGCTGGCGACCCCTGCGGTCGTGGTCGACATCGGTCGACTGACCGACCTCTCCTATGTGCGCGAGGACGGTGACGTGCTGGCCATCGGCGCCCTCACCAGGCACCGCGATGTGGAGACCAGCGACCTGGTCCGCAGCCAGGTCGGTCTGCTGGCCGCAGCCACCTCGAAGGTCGGCGACCCCCAGGTTCGCCACCGTGGAACCCTCGGTGGAGCACTGGCCCATGGGGATCCGGCATCGGACCTGCCTGCCGCCATCATCGCCCTCGGCGGGTCGATGGTCATCCAGGGGCCGTCCGGCTCCCGTGAGGTGCCCGTGGACGACTTCTTCACCGGTTTCCTGGAGACCGCCATCGGCGAGGACGAGCTCCTCACCGAGGTGCGGATACCGAAGGCACCGGAGGCCACCTGGTCGTTCCAGAAGTTCAACCGGAGGGCCCAGGACTGGGCCATCGTGGGTGCCGCCGTGATGGTCGACGGCGACCGCTGCGGCGTGGGCCTGGTGAATATGGATTCGCGTCCCGTGCGGGCCGGTGGCGTGGAGGCGGCGATCGCCTCGGGTGCCTCGGCTGCCGATGCGGCGGCTTCGGCTGCGGACGGCCTGGAGCCACCCAGCGACCTGAACGCAGGAGTTGACTACCGCTGCCACCTCGCCCGGGTCCTGACCCGGCGGGGCCTGGAGGAAGCGGGTCGCTGATCCGAACCCCCGGGTCGGGTCATACGCCCGGGAGGGACACGCCGTAGCCTGATGGCATGGCCGGCCCCACCGACATCCGCGGCGTGGACTCGGTGGACGGCGTGGTCTCGGCGCTCGCAGCCCAGGACTACCTGGCCGATGAGGGGCTTGCCACGGCGGTCTTCCTGGCGTTGCGCCTCCGCCGACCGCTGCTACTCGAGGGCGAGGCCGGCGTGGGCAAGACGGAGGTAGCCAAGGCCCTGGCAACCTGGTCGGGCGGCGAGTTGATCCGCCTCCAGTGCTATGAGGGCCTGGACGCATCCCAGGCTGTCTACGAGTGGGACTACTCCCGCCAGCTGCTGCACCTGCGGGCCGTCGAGGCAGCGGGCGTGGCCTCCGGTACGGAGGTATCCGAGATCACCGACGAGCTCTACGCCGAGCGGTTCCTCGTCAGGCGTCCGTTGCTCCGCTCGCTCTCCAGCGTGGATGGCCTGCCGCCGGTGCTGCTCATCGACGAGGTGGATCGGGCCGACGACGAGTTCGAGGCCTTCCTGCTGGAGATCCTCTCCGACTACGCCATCACGGTGCCGGAGCTGGGCACGTTCCGGGCCGAGGTTCCGCCGATCGTGGTCATCACCTCGAACCGCACCCGCGACGTGCACGATGCCCTGAAGCGCCGCTGCCTCTACCACTGGGTCCAGCACCCGGATGTGGAACGTGAGGTGGAGATCCTGAGGGTCCGGGCGCCACACGTACCCGCCGCACTGGCCCGCGATGTCGCCGTCGTGGCGGCCGAGCTGAGGGACATGGGCCTCTACAAGCCACCGGGTGTCGCCGAGACCCTGGACTGGGCGGAGGCCCTCGTCCTGGTCGGCGTGGACGACCTCGACGCTGCGGCCTTCGAGATGACGATCGGCGCCCTGCTGAAGTACCGCGAGGATCAGGACCGCCTCCGGTCCCGCGGCTTCGGAGACCTGGTCGGCCTGCTCCGCGGAGCCTGACCCGTGTCGGCCGCCGGCGGGCAGACCCTGGACCGTCACCTCGTCGGCTTCGTGGACGTCCTGCGACGGTCGGGAATCGCTGTTCCGCTGGGTAGCACCCTGGACTTCGGGCGGGCCCTGGCGGAGGTCGGAACCGGCACCCGCTCGGGCGTCTACTGGGCGGGTCGTGCGACCCTGGTGAGGCGCCCGGAGGACGTGGCCACCTATGACGAGGCCTTCGAGCACCATTGGATGGGCGCAGCCTCCGGCTCAGTGACAGCTACCGAGCAGCCCACCATCACGCTCCTCCTGGACGTCCCCGAGGATGCCGACGTGCCACCCGTCGACGATGGCGCTTCGGACGCCGACGGCGACCACATCAGCGTCAGGTGGTCGCGTACCGAGGTGCTGGCATCCCGGGACTTCGCAGACTGCACGGAGGAGGAGCTGGCCGAACTCCATGACCTGATGCGCGGGCTGCGGCTCTTCGGTGCCACCCGCAGGTGCAGGCGCCTCCGCCCGGCGGTCCATCGTGGCCGACCCGACCTCCGCCGGACCGTCCGGGCTGCGCTCAGGACCGGCGGTGAGCCGATCCACCGGGCCTTCTCCCAACCGGGGGTGCGCCCCCGTCGGCTGGTCCTGCTGCTGGACGTGAGCGGTTCCATGGAGCCCTACGCCCGGGCCCTCATCCGCTTCCTGCACGCCGCAATGGTCGGACGTCGCGACGTGGAGGCCTTCGCCCTGGGAACCCGCCTGACCCGCCTCACCCGCGAGCTTTCCACCCGTGACCCGGATGCCGCCCTGGCCCGGGCCGCCGTGGCCGTCACCGACTGGTCGGGGGGAACCCGGCTGGGTGACGGCCTGCGGTCGTTCAACGACAACTGGGGAGTCCCGGGGATGGCCCGTGGGGCCACGGTCGTGATCCTCTCGGACGGCTGGGACAGGGGCGAGCCGTCCGTCATGGAGGAGCAGATGGGCCGCCTGCACCGGGTCGCCCATCAGGTCGTCTGGGTGAATCCGCTGAAGGCGTCGCCCGGCTATGCGCCGATCGCCCGTGGCATGGCAGCGGCGTTGCCACACGTCGACCGGTTCGTGGAGGGGCACTCGTTGGACTCCCTCCGGAGCCTGGCCCAGGTCCTGGCCGACTGACCGGAGGTTGCCGGATCAGCCGGTGTTGCGCATCCCGGCGGCGATCCCGTTGATGGTGAGCAGGAGCCCCCGCTGTAGTTCCTCGTCCGGGAGCCCGCTGCGCGACCGGAGGAGCATCTCCACCTGGAGCACGTTCAGCGGGTCCAGGTAGGCATCGCGCACGGCCAGCGTCCGGCGCAGCGTGGGCTTCTCGGCCAGGAGGTCGGTTCCGGTGATGGCCCGGATCTCGGCCTCGGTCCGGTTGTACTCGTCCTCGACGGCGTCGAAGAGATGGTGCAGCGACGGGTCCACGAGGCGTTCCACGTAGTGGCGGGCAATGGACAGGTCGGTCTTGGTGAGGGTCATCTCCATGTTCGACACGAATGTCCTGAAGAACTGCCAGTCCCGGTACATGAGCCTCAGCTCGTCGCCGTGGCCTGCTGCCCTGCAGGCGGCGATGCCGCTGCCGGCCCCGTACCAGCCGGGGATGATCTGGCGGGACTGCGTCCATCCGAACACCCACGGGATGGCCCGTAGGTCGGAGATGCCGGTCGTCGCACCGCGTCGTCGCGCCGGGCGTGAGCCGATGTTCATCTCGCCCAACTCCTCCACCGGCGTCGAGGTGGTGAAGTAGTCGACCAGCCCGGGCGTCTCCACGAAGCGCCGGTAGGCCGCGTAGGCGTCGTCGGCCATGTCGTCCATGATCGAGTACCACCGTGTGATGGTCTCCTCGTCGTGCCTGGGTGCCCGGTGCGCCAGGGATGCCTCGAGGAGGGCGGTGAACGCCAGGTCCAGGTTCCTGCGGGCGATGTCGGGGTGTCCGTACTTGTCGGCGATCACCTCGCCCTGTTCCGTGAACTTCACCTCGCCGTCCAGCACGCCGTTGGGCTGGCTGAGGATCGAGGCGTGGGTGGGACCGCCACCCCTGCCGATGGTGCCGCCCCGCCCGTGGAAGACCCGTATGGGGATGCCGGTCTCGTCGGAGATCTCCCGGATCGCCCTCAGGGCCTTGTGGATCTCCCACTGCGACGTGGTGATACCGCCGTCCTTGTTGGAGTCCGAGTAGCCGACCATGACCTCCTGGGTGCCGCCCCGCAGTTCCACGATCCGCCTGTAGGGCTCGAGGGCGAAGAGTGCCCTGAGGGTCGGGCCGATGGAGCGCAGGTCGCCGATCGTCTCGAACAGCGGAACGAAACCGATCCGGGCCGTGTCATGCGCCAGGTCGATGAGGCCCACCTCGCGGGCCAGCACGACCGGGGCCAGGATGTCCTGGACGCCCTGCGTCATCGAGATCACGTAGCTCTCGATGACCTCGTCGCCGTCGCGGTCCATGATCGTCCGGAGCATGCGGAAGAGCGCGAGGGCACCGGCCTCGTCGGAGGTGCCGGGAGGTGCGAGGGGTCGTCTGCTCTCCAGCTCGGCGGCCAGCAACGTGGCCCGCTCCTCGGCGGACGTGCCTGCGTAGTCGAAGTCGTTGGCCGCGAACAGCGTCGTCAGGGCGTCGTGGTGGCGGTCGGAATGCTCCCGGACGTCCATGATCGCAATGTGGAAGCCGATCATCTGCAGGATCCGGCGGACCCGCGAGACGATGCCCTCCGCCAGGAGGCCCCCGCCGTTGTCGCGCAGCGACTTCTGGATCACCACCAGGTCGGCGTCCAGGTCGGCGGGTGAGCGGTAGCCGCTACGGCTGGTGTCGCCGTCGGAGGTGGCTATGAGACGCCTCCGGATCGCCTCGCAGCGGATCCGGTAGGGCTCCGACCAGTCGACGCGGTGCGCTATGTCCTTGAGGGCCCTGCGGTCCGCTTCGACCGCCTCCCGCAGTTCGTCGGACACGTCGTGCACCCGGGTGCTGACGCTCAGCTCGTGGCCCATGGCGATGACCTCGGCAACGAGGATCTCCAGGGCGTGCCTGCGTTGCAGCCCGAGCACCTGGTCGGTGGTCTCGGGGGAGACGTTGGGGTTGCCGTCGCGGTCGCCACCCACCCAGGTTCCGAAGCGGATCGGGACGCGGTCGTCGGGGAGCCGCTGTCCGATGGAGCGCAGGGCCGCCTGCATATCGTCCAGGAGTTCCGGGACGGCATCGCGGACCGTCTGGCCGAGGTAGTAGAGGACCGAACGGGCCTCGTCGAGTGGTTCCGGTCGGACGTGGCGGAGTTCGTCGGTCTGCCAGATGGCTTCGATGATCTCCTCGACGCGCCGGTCGATGCGGCGCAGTTCGGCCTCGGTGCGACGGCTGTCCAGGCGATCCTCTATGAGGCCGCTGACCTGGGCCAGCTTGTCCAGGATGGCCCTTCTGGAAGCCTCCGTGGGGTGCGCCGTGAACACCGGCCGGAGTTCGGCCCGACCGACCAGCTCGGCGATGTCGGTCGGGGAGATGCCCGAGTCCACGAGGGACCGGACCGTCTCCTCGAACTGGTTGGCGGAGTTCGGCGAGCCGCTGTTGAGGTCCTCGATGCGGTGGACCTGCTCGGCGACGTTGGCGAGGTGGAAGTACACGGTGAACGCCCGGATCAGGAGGATGGCGTGGGAGACGTCCGTGTCGTCGAATAGGTCGTGGAGCTCCGCGGTGACGTCCCGGTTGGAGCCCGGTTCCCGGAGGTGTCGCGTCAGGGTCCTGGTTCGTTCCACGGCTTCGAGGAGTTCCTCGCCGTGCTGGCGCACGAGCGTGTTGCCCAACTGGTGCCCGAGGCGCCTGATGTCGGCACGTAGGGCCGCGTCGGTGGGTTCGGCTCCGCGAGCGGGGGTGACGGAGGTCACTGCTGGCATGTTGAAAACCTACCTGAAATCATCCTTCTCGTTCCACCTACTTGAATCGTAGGAAAGATTGGTGCAGAATGACCGCAATTGCAGGAGGGTGTCCGGCCGTGGGGTGGCGTTCGGGCCGTATCGGTGGACCGGTGCATCTCTCTTCTCCGCCTGATTGCTGCCACCTCCCCATTGGAGCGACAATGAGCCACACCCGATATGCCCCCGCCCGCCAGCGCCTGCAGCGCAGCGAGCTCGCCGTACCCGGTTCCAACCCGGTCCTCTTCGCGAAGGCCGCGGCCTCAGACGTGGACTACGTGTTCCTGGACCTGGAGGATGCCGTGGCGCCGGGCGACAAGGAACAGGCCCGCCGCAACGTGATCAAGGGTCTCCGCGACATCGACTGGCGGGGCCTGGGCAAGACCATCTCGGTGCGGATCAACGGCATCGACACCCACTACATGTACCGGGACGTCGTGGACGTGGTCGAGCAGGCCGGCGAGCACCTCGACACCATCCTGATCCCGAAGGTGGGCGTACCCGCCGACGTCTACATGGTCGACGCCATGGTCACCCAGATCGAGGAGGCCAAGGGCCTCACGAACGCGATCGGCATCGAGGTGCTGATCGAGACCACGCTGGGGATGGCCAACGTGGAGGCCATCGCAACCTCCAGCCCCCGGCTGGAGGCCATGCACTTCGGTGTCGCCGACTACGCGGCCAGCTGCCGGGCACGGACCACCAACATCGGTGGCCTGAACCCGGACTACCCGGGCGACCAGTGGCACGAGGGCCTGTCCCGGATGCTGGTGGCCTGCCGGGCCTACGGCATCCGCCCCATCGATGGGCCCTTCGGCGACTTCAACGATCCCGACGGGTACATGGAGGGTGCCCGTAGGGCCGCCGCCCTGGGTTACGAGGGCAAGTGGGCCATCCACCCGTCCCAGATCGGGTTGGCCAACGAGGTCTTCTCGCCGCCGGCCGAGGAGGTCGACCGGGCACATCGCATTCTCGCCGCCCTCGCAGACGCCGCCGCCGAGGGCAGGGGCGCCGCCCAGTTGGAGGGCCGCATGATCGACGCAGCGTCGGCGCGCATGGCCGAGAACGTCGTGGCCCAGGCTGCGGCCATTCAGGACAAGTAGTAGAGAAGGGGACGGAGACCAGGGCCATGGACATTCACGAGTACCAGGCGAAGGCACTGCTCGAGGGGTATGGCGTGCCGATCGCCGCCGGTGGCCTCGCCTACAGCCCTGAGCAGGCCACATACCGTGCCAAGGAGATCGGTGGCGACAAGTGGGTCGTGAAGGCCCAGATCCATTCGGGGGCCCGCGGCAAGGCCGGCGGAATACGGATCTGCGATGACGAGAACGAGGTGTGGGAGGCCGCCGATGACCTCCTGGGTTGTCGTCTGGTTACCGCCCAGACCGGTCCGGGCGGCAAGGGCGTCTACCGCCTCTACATCGAGCCCGTGGTCGCCTTCGAGCGCGAGCTCTACATGTCCATGGTGCTGGACCGGCAGTCCGAGCGCATCGTGCTGGTCATGTCGGGTTCGGGCGGCATGGAGATCGAGGAACTGGCCGAGACGGATCCGGGAGCCATCGTCCGGGTCATGATCGAGCCGGCCGTCGGGCTCCAGGGATTCCAGGCCCGCGGGGCCGCCTTCGCCTGTGGCCTGGACTCCTCGCTCATCTCCCAGGCCGAGAACCTCCTGCTGGGGGCCTACCGGGCCTTCCGGGACATGGATGCCACGATGCTGGAGATCAATCCGCTGGTCGTCACGGAGGAGGGTCGCCTGCTGGCCCTGGACGCCAAGATGAGCTTCGACGACAACGCCCTGTTCCGCCACCAGGACGTCTCCGAGCTGCGGGACAAGTCCCAGGAGGACCCCCGCGAGATGAACGCCGCGGACCGCGGGCTGAGCTACGTCGGCCTGGAGGGCAACATCGGCTGCATCATCAACGGTGCGGGCCTGGCCATGGCGACCATGGACATGATCCAGTTGGCTGGCGGCGAGCCGGCCAACTTCCTGGACATCGGCGGTGGTGCATCGCCCGACCGGGTGTCGAAGGCCTTCAAGCTGGTGCTCTCCGATGACAGGGTCGAGGCCATCCTGGTGAACATCTTCGCCGGGATCAACCGGTGCGACTGGGTCGCCGAGGGGGTCGTCAAGGCGATGACCGAACTGGACGTGAAGGTACCGGTGGTGGTCCGACTGGCCGGCACCAACGTGGAGGAGGGGCGGCGCATCCTCGCCGAGAGCGACGTGGACCTGATCATGGCGGAGACGCTGGCCGAAGCCGGCGAGCGGGCCGTGTCCGCCGTTTCATGGGAGGCCAACTAGCCATGAGCATCATCGTCAACGAGAAGACCCCGGTGATCGTCCAGGGGTTCACAGGGCGCATGGGCACGTTCCACGCCGAGGAGATGATCGGCTACGGCACGAACCTGGTCGGTGGTACCGCTCCGGGCAAGAGCAGCAGCGACCACCTGGGGCTCCCGGTGTTCGACACCATGAAGGACGCCGTGAGCGAGACCGGTGCCGAGGCCAGCATCGTCTTCGTTCCGCCGCCGTTCGCCGCTGACGCCATCATGGAGGCGGCCGACGCCGGCATTCGGCACTGCGTGTGCATCACGGACGGCATCCCCGCCCAGGACATGATGAAGGTCAAGCGCTACATGCGGACCAAGCGGGTCGAGAAGCGCATGACGCTCCTGGGCCCGAACTGTGCCGGCGTCATCAGCCCCGGAAAGGCCCTCCTGGGCATCATGCCCGGTCACATCTACGCCCAGGGTCCGGTCGGCATTATCGGTCGATCCGGGACGCTCGGCTACGAGGCCGCCTCCCAGCTCAAGGCGGTGGGCATCGGCGTCAGCACCAGCGTCGGAATCGGCGGCGATCCGATCAACGGCAGTTCCTTCACCGACCACCTGAAGGCCTTCGAACAGGACCCGGACACCAGCATCGTCATCGTCATCGGCGAGATCGGCGGCCCGCAGGAGGCCGAGGCAGCGGCGTACGCACGCGACCACATGCACAAGAAGGTCATCGCCTACATCGCCGGCCTCTCGGCCCCCAAGGGTCGGACCATGGGCCACGCCGGCGCCATAGTGACGGGAGTCGGCGAGTCGGCTGCTGAGAAGATCCAGATCATGAGGGACTGCGGGGTGATCGTGGTCGAGCGGCCCTCCGACTTCGGGGCCGTCATCTCCAAGATCCTCTAGCACGCCGGGCGGCCCCTAGCCTGAGGAGGATGCGGGAGATCCTGAAGGACCTGGAGCGCTGGCGCCGTCAGGGGCGGCGGGTGGCGGTAGCCCGTGTCGTGGACCTGGAGGGTTCCGGGCCGCGCCTCCCGGGCGCATCGATGGCCGTCACCGAGGACGGCCAGGTGGCGGGTTCGGTTTCCGGAGGCTGTGTCGAGGGGGCCGTGGTCGTGGAGGCCCTAGACGTGCTGGCCACCGGCGACCGGCGCATGGTCACCTTCGGCTACAGCGATGACGAGGCGTTCGCCGTGGGCCTGACCTGCGGTGGGACCATCCACCTCTTCATCGAACCGCTGGACTGGTAGTCGAGGACCCGACCCTTGTCCGGGACTCCGATATTCGACCGTCTGGCGGCACTGCTGCGCGACGAGGTCCCGGTGGCGCTGGCGACCGTTCTGGATGGAGAGCGTGCCGGTGCCAAGCTCATGGTCCATCGACCAGCGGCCGACGAGGTGGAGGTGGACGGAACCCTCGGCGACGAGGACCTGGACCGGGTCGTGGCACGGGACGCCCTGGGCGAGCTGGCCGCCGGCCGCAGCGGTGTCCGGCACTACGGCGAGCACGGCGAGGCCCGCGAGGACTCTCTGCGGGTGTTCATCGAGGCCTTCGCCGCTCCCCCCAGGATGCTCCTCTTCGGTGCCGTCGACTTCACCCTGGCGCTGGTGCGGGTGGCGAAGGTGCTGGGTTACAGGGTCACGGTGTGCGACGCCCGGGAGGTCTTCGCCACCACCCAACGGTTCCCGCTCGCCGACGAGGTGGTCGTCGACTGGCCCGACCGGCTCCTCGACAAGGTGGGTTCCGGACTAGGCCCCCGTGACGCCGTGTGTGTGCTGACGCACGACAACAAGTTCGACGTTCCGGCCATCGTGTCCGCCCTCGCTACCGATGTCGGCTACATAGGCGTGATGGGGTCGCGGCGTACCCACGAGAGTCGTCTCGTCAGGCTGCGCGAGGCCGGGGTCGACGACGCCGGCCTGGCCAGGCTCAGGTCGCCGATCGGCCTCGACATCGGTGCCCGTACGCCCGAGGAGACTGCGATCTCGATCTTGTCGGAGATGATCACCCTGCGCACCGGACGTTCGAGCCGGGCCCTGTCGGCCTCGGCCGGGCCCATACACGGCCCGGACCGGGCCTGAGGGCGACCACGGGTTCCGGGATGACCATCGCCGCCGTCGTCCTGGCGGCCGGTGGGGGCAGTCGGTGGACGGGGGAGGGCCACAAGTTGCTAGCCGACTTCCGGGGACGACCGGTGGCGTCCTGGGCAATCGACGCGGCGGCCGACGCGGGCCTCGACGAGCTGATCGTGGTGACAGGGGCGGTCGACTTGTCGGGACTCGTGCCCGGCGGAGCCACGGTTCTGGACAACCCGGCATGGTCCGACGGTCAGGCAGGCTCGTTGCAGGTGGCTGTCGCCCACGCAGGGAAGGTCGGTCATGGCGCCGTCGTGGTCGGGCTGGCGGACGCACCGCTGGTGACCGTCGAGGCGTGGCGCTCCGTCGCAGCGACGAGAGGACAGCTGGTGGTGGCCACCTTCGACGGCCGGCGCCGCCCGCCGGTCAAGGTGGCCCGTGGGCTGTGGCCCGAGCTGCCCACGGCGGGTGACGCGGGCGCCCGGATGCTGTTCGGGAGTAGGGCATCACTGGTCGTCGAAGTAGCGTGCGACTGTCGGCCGGTCGACATCGACACAGTGGAGGACCTGGAACTGTGGAACTGAACAGCGACTTCGAGGTGGATGCCCCCATAGGACAGGTGTGGGCCGTGCTAACCGACGTGGAGAAGATCGCGCCCTGCCTTCCCGGGGCCCAGTTGCAGGAGATCGAGGGCGACGAGTTCCGGGGCGTGGTCAAGATCAAGGTCGGCCCCATCACCGCCCAGTACAAGGGCGCCGCCTCGTTCGTGGAACGCGACGACTCGGCCTTCAGGGCCGTGTTGCGTGCCGAGGGGCGCGACACCCGCGGAGCCGGAAACGCCGCAGCCGACATCACGGCACAACTCGAGACCATCGACGGCGGCACGCGGGTA
>Ga0208391_1000625_pt1 | contig 18440 bp, 11 predicted proteins | sample Knorr_S23_td_Bot_FD_185612 | JGI IMG/M metagenome (GOLD analysis project Ga0208391, IMG submission 185612) | Marine microbial communities from Southern Atlantic Ocean transect - Knorr_S23_td_Bottom_ad_3770_LV_A (SPAdes) (version 2) | ecosystem: Environmental > Aquatic > Marine > Oceanic | place... | reverse complement strand
TTTGTAGCGGCTGCTAGTGATGTTGAGCTGGTATTCAGTGCCACGGCAGACGGGGATGCGACGCTGCTCTTGGATGCCGTGTCAGTGGGCAGGCCTGGGAAAGGCGGGGGAAGCATCTCGATTGCCCAGACTGGAACACAGGTAACGCTCGAATGGCTTGGAGAGCTCGAGACAGCGGAAAATGTCACCGGGCCCTGGGCGGCCATTGAGGCGTCCAGTCCACTCACCTTTTCTCCCTCGGATCTAGCCCGGTATTACCGCGGAGTTCAGGCTGACATCGGAGGTCAGCCTGGCGGCGGGGACCAGGTTACGTGGGGACCAACACCGATTTTCAGTGATGACCTTGAGAATGGCGCTGCGGGCTGGACGCACAAGGCGATCGGGGAGGACATGGAGGATCCATGGGAGTTGGGAACTCCCTCTTCCGAGGATTACGGGCCGGTCGCCGCTGCGAGTGGCCAGAATGTTTGGGGCACGGTGCTGGGCGGTAACTACCCCGACGACTCTAATGCCTCGCTGCGAACCCCGCCTATTGACCTCACCGGCGTGGAGGCAGCCACACTTGTTTATACTGAATTCCGTGACGTTGAAGCACCTGATCCTGTATCGGGGGATTGGTACGATGTGGTGCAGATCAACATCCTGAGTGCTTCCAACCCCGATGGGGAACCGCTCGCTGAAGAGCTCCGGAGCAAGGCCGGTAGCCTGCTGGGATGGGTAAGCCGCAGGGTAAAGCTCCCGGAAGAGGTGCTTGGGAAAAAGATCATCATCGAGTTCAGGTTCATCGCCGACGAGCTTAACGAGTACGATCAGGGCGGATGGTATATCGATGATGTCGTGGTGTTGCCCGAATAAGGTTGATCACGCCACTCAAAAGGGAGGTTTCACTTTGAGAGAGAGCAGCTTATTGGGTAACACACCAACAACCCGAAGCCCGAGCCCGGCGCCCATGGCGTCGGGTTTTCGGGTATCGCTTGGCTTCACACTCATCGAGCTGTTGGTGGTGATCGCCATCATTGCCATTCTGGCGGCCCTGCTGTTGCCGGCCTTGGCCAAGGCCAAGTCGCAGGCCGTTTCCACACAGTGCAAAAACAACCTCAAGCAGATGGGCTTGGCCACTGCGCTGTATGTCATGGACAATGACGACAAGCTTCCTTTTGCCTGGGCGATCCGGCATGACGCGAACATCAACAATTTCCAGAACCTGCTGGTGTCGTACGTCCTGCGGAACAAGTTCAAGGCCGGGTGGAAAACCGAAGACAGCGACTTTGCCAAGAACGTCTACCGCTGCCCGACACGCATCAAGGAGCGGCACACCGGAGGGAACCCGTGGAAGATCAGTTACGGGATGAACCAGTACAACAATCTGGGTTTTCCCAATAATCCCAGATACCCGACCCCGCCCGGCCAGCCGCCGCATCCCGAGACTGCGAAGCTCACCTCCGTGCGTGAGCCGTCCGCCACGTTTTTGATCTCCGACATCTCCTACGAGTTGAATCATCCTGCCGTGACCTACCTGACCAAGAACAGCAGCGGCCGTTATCATGTCGGCTACAAGCACAACATGGAACACCCCGCTGGTGCCGCCAACATCGTCTTCATGGACTCGCACGTGGAGTCGAGAAAGAAGGACAACATCGATGACATCATCATGGACTTTAAGAAAAAAAACCGCCGCAGATGATCACTCAACTTGTTATCGTGAATGATTTAACCCCCCTCAGCGAATTTGACTATCCATAAACAGAACCACTCCAGAACAAAATGAAACAAACAGACACACGAACCAACACAATGAGCCTTGCGCTCATCATTGCGGGAGTGGCGTTGTGGTCGCTCCTTGGCGGCACAACGTTCGCGCAGGAACAGGTGCTCATTTTCAAGGACACCTTTGAAGTCTCAGAGACGGAAACCACCGATCTTGGCTTTGAGAACGACGAAAGACAGAGTGGTGTGCTGGGCGCGACCACTTATTCCGACTCGTCGGAGGATCTGACTGTTCTCAACTCAGAATGGGCTCCCGGCAAATTGAGCCTGTTCCCGGAGCCGGGCAGCGATTGGATTTCGGTTTCCCCGGATCACAACTTCGCCTTCGGCAGTCCGTTCACCATCGAGTTCGAGGTCGATGCCGGGCTCGATGACGAGGACAACGCCTCGGGCGACTGGGCCGCAGTCGTGTTTGGGGCCACATCGAAAAACTCGTGGGTCATCAGCGCCGACGGCTTCGGCATCCTGTTCCGCAACAACGGCGACATCGAGGTTTTCGACGGCGGAGCAAGCATCTACGGGGGCAACGGCGGTTTCGCCGCCGGCATTCCGAAGGATGACCTCGAGGTTCGCATCGAGGTAGAGGTGGACAGCTTCGACGGCGCGTCACCGGCCACTATTCGCGTGTTTATCAACGGTGAGGCTGCTGTTATCGCAGCAGGCGGCGCCACGGAATACGTCAAGGCCGCCGGTTTCAAGGCCAACTTCATCACGCTGCTGGGCGGCGCATTTGGAGGCAACATGTGGCAGCATACGTTTGATAACTTGAAAGTCTCGGCCGCCCCCGCCATTGCCGTGTCGCCGACCCGGTTCAACGCCATCGTCGGGGACACAACGGACGACGTTACGGTCTCGGTGCCCAAGTCGCTTATTGAGGCCGGTGTGGTTGAAGTCACCGCGCAAAGCCTGACTCCGGGCATTGTAGGGATCGACGGCGCAGGGGACGACGGTAAGCTGGTGTTGTCTTTCGCCGACGCCAACCAGACGGATGGCACGTTCAAGCTCAACGCCGGCGGCGGCGGGGTGGGCAGGGTTCTGCTCTCGAGTGAGCAGGCCGGGTTTCTGTCTAAAAACATTACAGTCTTGGTCGCCAGCGGTGTTGGTATTGAGGAGGTCGTTTTTTTAGACACCTTCGAAACCTCGTTCGAGGATTGGGACATCAACTACGAGAACGATGAGGGCCGGCAAAGCGGCACGGCTGGGGTTCTTGATTATGTTGAATCGGAAGCATCGGCCGCGGGTGGTGCTGCCGATGAGTTCACAATAGTGAATCCGGATTGGGCGGAGGGCAAACTTTACATCGTGGCGCAGAACGTGTCGCCCGATTACAATTTCATCGATGGCCCGGAGTTTGAAATCTCCTTCAAGGTGCATCCTGGATCGAACAACGATTTTTACGACTCGCCGGACTGGGCTGCCGTCGTGTTCGGGGCCACCGAGAAGAACAAGTTCGTCAACGCCTCCGACGGCTTCGGTATTCTCTTCCGCAACGATGGGCGGGTTCAGGTCTTCGACGGCACGGCAAGCATTTACGGCACGCCGATTGATAACCCACTTCCCGAGGGTGAACTGGACGTTAGGATCACTTCCAGCTCGATCAACTTTGCCGGCGCGCCTGCCACGATCCGCATGTGGATCAACGGCGAGGAATCTCCCCTCACCGGCGTCTCGATGGCATACACAAAGGAGGGTGGCTTTCACGCCAACAACATCTCGCTGCTGGGCATTGGCGGCGAACTCGAGCACACGTTTGACGACTTCAAGGTCGTCGCTCACGCCTGTGTCTCGGCCACGGTGGCCAACGCCGATCTTGGTCCCAGCGACGACGCCACGCAGATCACTGTCAAGGTGCCGGTTGGCTTGATTGAGAACGAAGACGCCGTCGTCACGCTGACCAGCAGCGATCCAAGCGTAGCCATCCCCGATGACAACGCCGACGGCGCGATCACGCTTACTTTTGCCAAGGGAGGGCCAAACACCAAGACGGTGGACTTGTCGGTGCTTGGCAGTGGCCAAGCGGCATTCACCTTGTCGGTTGACTCGGGTGTCTGCATCGGCGACCCGGTCTTTTTGACCAAGCGCTCGGCTTTCGTGGTGAATCCAAGTTTTGAGGCGCACCCGCCCGCCGCTGCTTGGCCGCACTACGGCCCGATTGGCGGCTGGGCCGGCGGCAGTGGTGTCAACATCGGTGGGCCGTTCAATGACAACGGCGCCACGCCGGACCGCAACCAGGTCGGCTTTGCCCAGGGCTCCCGGGCCGTGACGCAGACGATCACCGGCCTGACTCCCGGCAAGAATTACTGGCTGCAATTCTACTACAACCGCCGCAACTGCTGCGGCGGTTCGACCGTCAGCCTGATCGTGGAAATCGACGGTGAGGAGGTTGCGCGGCACGAGGAGTTAAAGGCCGTGGGCGGGGCGAACCCCTACCACAGCAAGACCGTCGTGTTCACCCCGGAAAGCGACACAGCCGAAGTGGTGTTTCGTGGCGAGGCAGCGGGCGATGCCACGATGATTTATGACGCCATTTCCATCGTCCAGCGTGACGAGGGGAATGTCATCGTGATGAATCCCAGCTTCGAGGCCAGCGGCACGCCGCCCTGGCCCGGTTACATCCAGCCCAAGCCGATCGCCGGCTGGGTGGGCACCGGGAATTACGGCGTCAACTTCAACGGGCCCGGCCCGTTCGCCAACAACGGCAAGGCGGAGGACCAGGACTTGGTCGCCTTCCTGCAGGGGGGCAGCTCGCTGAGCCAGTTGATCTCCGGCTTGGTTCCCGGTGAAAAATACGAGGTGCGCTTCGCCTGCAACGCCCGTGGCGGCAACGTGCCGACGCTCGTCGTCAAGGCCGACAACGATGTACTGCTCGAGGAGTCAATTGCAGCCGTTGGCGGAGCCAACCCATTCCATGTAAAAACCGTTCGCTTCACGGCGTCGGCCTCCGCTGTGAACCTGTCGTTCGCCCAGGCGGCTGAGGGTGACAACACGGTCATAATTGACAACGTCACGGTGACGGGCGCCACCTCTACGCTGCCTTGCATTGTGGCCTCGGCAGCTGAAATGAAACTGACGGTGGGGCAAATCGGTGCGGCTATCTCGCTGACTATTCCCGAGGAGTTGATCGCTGAAGAGGACGCCGTTCTCACCGTGACCAGTTCCGACCCGTCGGTCGTCAAGGTCACCGGCGGCTCCAATGGCAAGCTGGAACTGAAGTTTGCCAGCGACGATGGTGAGTTACCCAGTCGTTTGAGGTCGAGGCCGTGGGCCGTGGCAGCGCCACATTGGTTTTCTCGAACCAATACGGCGTCTGCTTCAACCCGGCCGTAGTGGAGGTGACCGTGAGTGGTTCGTTAATCCAGAATCCCAGTTTCGAGGATCATCCCCCGTCTGCTGCTTGGCCTCATTATGGCCCAGTCGGTGGATGGGAGGGCGGCTCTGGTGTCAACAACGCCAGCGGGCCGTTTCAGGACAACGGAGTCATCCCCGATCGCGTGCAGATTGCCTTCACGCAAGGCTCAAGGAAGCTCAAGCAACTTGTCGGCGGACTCGAGGTCGGCCAGCAATATTGGCTGCAGTTCCATTACAACGTCCGCAACTGCTGCGGCGGCACGATGGACCTGTCCATCCAGTTTGCGGAGGAGGAACTCGATTACATCTCCGAGATCACCGCAGTCGGTGGTGACGAGCCGTACTATTATCACCACATCGAGTTCACTCCGGAGTCATCCTCGGGCGAGTTGGTTTTTGAAGCCATCGCCGCCGGGGACGCCACGTTGTTGCTCGATGGTATCACCTTGGCCAAGCGCAGCGCGGCCGACGTGGCCATGGTCAATCCCGGCTTCGAGGCCAGTGGCACACCGGGATGGCCCGGGTACATCCAGCCTGCGCCCATCAGTGGCTGGACATCGACCGGCAACTACGGCGTCAACATTTCTGGTCCGGGGCCGTTTGCCAACAACGGCATGAACCCGGAGCAGGACCGCGTCGCCTTTCTGCAGGGGGATGCCACCCTCACGCAAACCGTTTGGGAACTCGAGGATGGTGAGGCGTACCACCTCTCGTTTTCCTTCAACGCCCGAGGCGGCAACAAGCCCACGCTCAACGTCACCGTCAACGGCGAGACCGCACTCGAGTACGAGGTCAACCCGGTGGGCGATGCCGAGCCGTACTACGTTTACGTGTACAACTTCACCGCCGACTCGGACGTGGCCGAGATCACCTTCGCACAAACCGCTGAGGGAGATAACACGGTGCTGATCGACGACGTGCGCTTGATCAAGGGCAAAGGCACAGAGGTCGAGCTGCCCGGTCCGGAAGAACCGGCCGAGCCGATCGCCCTGGCGCTTGGCCAAGGCGCGGACGCCACACTCACCCTGAGCTGGTCTGCAGACAAGACCGGCTGGGTGGCACAGTACGCGGAAAAAGTGACCGGCCCCTGGCAGGACGCCGGCGCGGAGGCCACCGTCGAGGACGGCAAACTGCTCATCAAAGTCACCCCCGCCAAGACCGGCTCGCGTTTTTACCGCTTGTCGCACCCGTAAGGACTGGACAGGGAACACGCTAACAAACTCACACAGGCCGGGCATCCAAGCCCGGCCTGCTTTGTTGCCAAACTCAGCAAAAGTATTCGGCGCGGATTGACTGGCCGGAAGCGCTTGGCCAAACGCAGGCTCACTTGCCGCCGATGGCGTAGAGGAATTCCCGGCGCTCGCCGTCCTTGAACGCGACGCGAAGGTAGAGCCGGTTGCCGCTGACGACCGGCGAGGCGTACACCTCGTCGCCAAGCTGGTTGGTGGCGATCGGCTTGAACTCGTCAGGGTTGGCTTCAAAGACAAACGTCTTGCCGTCGAGGTTCGTCCCGTAAATTCGGTTTCCTGCCATCACCGGAGAAGTGAAAAATTTACCGCCGAGCCGCTCCTTCCATTGCGGCCTGCCGGTTTTGGCATCCCAGCAGATCGCAAAGCCGGCGTCCATCGTCACGTAGAGAAAACCGTCGCGGAACAGCATCGACGGCACGTAAACGCGGGCCGTGTTTTGCCAGGCGATTTTGCCGGAGCCGTCGGCCACAATCGCCGCGGTGTGGTTCTTCGGCCAGCCGCCGCTGATGAAGATGTGCGTGCCGTCCGTGACCAGTGTCGACACACACTCCTGAGTCGAGCCCGGCATCTCCCACAACTTTTTGCCGGTGAGCGGGTCGAGACTCGTGACCCGTTCGCAGCCGCAAAAGACCATCTGCAGCCTGCCTGCCGCCTCAACCACGACCGGCGTGGTGTAGTTTGGAATCTTCGGGCGCTCCTGCCTCCAGATTTCGCGGCCCGTTTTTTTGTCCAACCCACAAATGGCCCCGCCGATTTTCGTGTCGGCCTTCACGACGACGATGTCGCGATACACCATCGGCGAACTGCCGTACCCTTGGTGCACCTTGTATTTGCCTATCGGCTTCTGCCAAAGAATCTTGCCGTCGAGGCCAATTGCAGAGGCGAACGCCTGGTTTCCGATCACAAAGTTCACGAATAACCGCTCGCCATCGTGCACCACCGCTGTCCCGGCATGCGAGGCGTTCGTGTTCAGCCCAATCGCGAACTGCCCCTCGTGCACCTTCGTTTGCCAAACGACCTTGCCATCGGCCTTGTCGACGCAGAGCACAGCTTGAAACATTTCATCCTCATCCGCCGTGGCGAGATAAATCCGCTCGCCCACCACCGTCGGCGTGCCGTGGCCCCGGCCCGGGATCGGAGTTTTCCAAACGACATTTTTCGTCTCACTCCACTTCGTCGGCAGTCCATCGACGAGCAGCGCTTGGCCGTCGGAGGTGAGTCCGCGCCAGTTCGGCCAATCGGTGGGGGCAAACTTGGTTTCGGCAGCCAAGCCGTTGGCCAAGCCGATGAACAAAAATACAGAAGCGAGTTTGTGCATGGTGAACTGAATTATCGGCGCGGCAGCGTTGCCTAATCCCCCCACCGGAGCAAGGTCTCATTTGGAGTGCGTTTACTGGCGGAGCCAGCGGGTGGCTTGGGCGATGCTCCATTGGTATTTGCGGGCGTGCTCGCGAATGAGGAACGGGAGGTTCCATTCGCCGTCCAGCGTGAAGGCGGGTGAGAGGAGGTCGCGGAGGGTGTCGAGGGTTTGCTGTGCTTGGCCGCCGAGCCACTCGGCCTTGGGCGTGTATTCCTCAAGCCAAGTGCAGGGTGAGGCGATGATCAATTGGCCACCGGCGGCGACAAGGTTGGGGAGTTGCTCGAGGCATTTGGCCGGGCATGGCAGGCGATCGATGAGGTTGGCCATCAGCACAACGTCGAATTGGCCAATGCCATCCCGCAAAAACGTCGCGTCGCCCTGCTCGAAACTCACGCGCGACCGGTCGATGCCGCTTGGCACCTCGGCAACGGCCGCTTGGCCAAGGTCGCCCTCGACGGCGAACGAGTAGTCGAGTTGGCCGGCGCGCTGGAGTTGACCGGCGGCGGCGATGAAGTTTTCGGACAAGTCGATGCCTATGGCTTCCGCGCAGTGCCGGGCGAGTTCGAACGTCGAGCGGCCGACGGCGCAGCCGAGGTCAAGCGCGCGGGCGTTGGCCGCGAGCCGGTCGGCGGCGACGCATTCGCTGACGCAGCGGGCGGGGTAGTCGAGCGCGTCGCTTGGTCCGAAGTCCCATGGCAACACCTCCTCCGGTTTGCCGTAGTGAAATAGCAGGTACTCGGAGAGCGCCTTGGTGGTCTCGTAAAACCCCTCGGCCATCGCGTTATTTGTCCGCCTTTTTGATTGGCGCATCCTCCCGCTTGACGGCCCAGAGCAGTCCGCGGGCGACGAAGTCGAGGTAGCGCGAATCGGCGACGGTGAAGTTGTTGTGGCCAAGGGAGGTGCTGAATACACGGACGCCATTGTAGTCATTCGTCCACGCGACGACGGCCTTGCTTTTGCCCTGCGTGCCGCGCGCGACAACCTTGGAGGTGGGGAGCACCTGTACGTTGTTGTAGAGTTCCTCGTTTCCGGTCGTCCAGTCTTTGATTCCCTTGGTGATGAACGGCACGTTGTGCTCAAACGAGATCGCGATCGGCTTCTTCGGGCCGTGGCCGGTGGACTGCACGCCGATGTACTCGAACCACTTGGCGTTGGCCGCGCCGGCCTTGACCGGTTTGCGGAAGTCACCAAAGCGGTACGAGTGCATGGCGCAGTGAAGGTTCACGCCGGGGATGCCGCTGCGGTGCGGCGCGAGCACGCCAGCGATGATCTTGGGATCGGTCTGCGCGGCGGCGCATTCGTCGTGGATCACCACGTCGTAGCCCTTGGCGTAGTCGGCATTGCCGTAGATGGCCAACGGCGGGTTGGTGCTTTTGTCCGGCGAGTGCACGTGATCGACAACGACATTGATCCGCGCCTCAAGCCCCTGCTTGAGCAGATCCTTTTGCGTGGCGTAATCGTGGCAGCAACCGCCGGTGATCAGCAGGGCGCGCAGCGGTTTTTTGTCCGCGGCGGAGAGTTCCCCGGCGGCGAGGCCGGCCAGTGTGAGGATGCAGGTGAGTATGCGCATGACGTGTGGGGCGGAGGGTACGCGGCTTTCGGCGAAAGTAAACTCATCTCAGCCGATCGCCCGGAGGAGGTGCTCGGCCGGTTGGTAATTCTCGAGCACGACGATCGACCCGCCGTCGCGCTGCATGCGGACTTCGGAGACGCAGATGTCGGGGGTTTTGCTCGGTGAAAAAAGGATGTCGTCGTGCGTGGCGTTTTGGGCCTTGGCAAACTTGTCCGGCGTCAAGTCGCCGCCGAGGTGGTCGCTGCGGCCGGTGGCGACGTGCATCGTGCCGAGGATTTTCTCGTCCTGAATGTCGCGACCGGACACCGGCAGCACCTGCGTGCCAAAGCCCAACTCGCCGAGTTCGCCGGTGACCGGGTCGTCGGCCAGCTTGGCGTTGTGCGCGTCGATGACCGCTTGGTCGCCGCGGATCAGCGTGGCGCGGGTGACGCGGCCGCCGGTGACCTGCTGCAGGCCAAGCGTGCCGTCGGCGTACTGCATCGGGAACGCGCCGTCGCCGCCGGTCGGCACGAAGTACACCTCACCTGCGGGGAGGTTGGCGACGTCCGGTTCGTCGGAAAGACATATGCCGTGGCTTTTCTGCGCCTCCTGCTGGCTGCACTCAAGCCGGAGCGTGTGCGTGTCGTCGCCAAGCTTGAAGTCAATTTCGAACCAGTCGGCGCGAGTCAGCGCAAGGCGAAGCCTCTCGGTGACGAGACTGACCTCGTTGTAGTCCACGGCGAGGCCGCTGCGGAGGATGATGTCGTTCACACCGTGCAGCGTCGCCCCGCGAAAACCGTGCCGCTTGGCCAACGCGGTCAGCGGCGCAGTGGCGGAGTGGGTCGAGATGCAGAGGATGATGTCGTAGTTTGGATAAACGTCCCGCTCGAGACTCCGCTCGGTTCCGTCCGGCGCGACTGCACGGTCCGGCAGGTCGAGATTACTGCCGCCGGTTTCCTCGTAGGCAAAAAACTCGCCGCCAGTCAGGCCAAGCTCGGTCATCACACCGTCGTGCAGCGCATTGTAAAACGAGTCGTGCGCGTGGCGCTGGATGGAAAATTTCTCGTCGCCGAGGAACGCCCAGCCCTTGGCCAAGCCGGGGTCGGGCAAGTCGATGAGAATGCAGACACGCTCGCCCTGCCTCGGGCGAAACGTGTTTCGCAATAGGCGTGCGAGGCAGAACGGGGGAAACGGTGGGTGATCCATAAAATGAGAGTGCGCTTGGCCAAAGTGTGCGGGGCCGCCGGGATACAACGGCAAATGAACCGGAAAATTAAGCAAAAAATCGCTTGGCCCGGCGGGTCAAGGGAGGTTAGGTTGCCCCTCCGGCGGATTGCCGGGTGAATTATGTTTTGGGGTGTTCTCATAGGTGTTCTGGCTGCGGGCGTGTTTGGCGCCTCCATAATGTTGGATGGCATCGACCTGATGGCGATGTACACGGAGATGGGTATCGGCGTCGGCATCGGCGTCGGGACGGCCACTGTCATCTTCACCATTGGTGCCGGTGTGGTCTCGGCCGTTGACTACACCCGGAAGCGCAAAGCCTACTAATTGCCAGCGCTTTTTATGAGCGCATTTTCTTCTTCTGTTCAAAGCCTGTACGTGCACGTGCCGTTTTGTGCGGCCAAGTGCGAGTACTGCGCATTTTTCTCCGAGCTCTCCAGCGGCGAGCAGATGAACCGCTTCGTCGATGCGCTGATCCGCGAGATGGAACTGGTCGCCTCGTCGCTCAAGCCCCGGACGATTTTCTTCGGCGGCGGCACACCGTCGCTGCTCAGCACGGCTCAATGGCGGCGCGTCCTCGTGGCGATGGAGCGGCTCGACCTGCTCGGTGCCGACGAGTGGACCGTCGAGTGCAACCCCGCCACCGTCTCGACGGAGAAGGCCAAGCTCCTTCGCGAGCACGGCGTGAACCGCATCTCGATGGGCGTGCAGTCGCTCGACGAGGGGCTCCTCGACCGGCTTGGCCGCATTCACTCGCGCGAGATGGTGTTCAAGTCGTTCGACCGCCTGCGCGCCGCCGGTCTCGACAACATCAACCTCGACCTCATGTTCGCCATCCCCGGCCAGACGATGGACATTTGGAAAGCCACCATGGCCGAGACGATCGCGATGGGCAGCGAACACCTCTCCTGCTACGAGGTGATCTACGAGGAGGACACGCCGCTCTACGAGCAGCTGCAAGCCGGCGAGTTCGACGTCGATGAAGCACTGGCCTGCGCGATGTACGACGAACTGATCGACACCGCCGCCGCTGCCGGCTTCGCGCAGTACGAGGTGGCCAACTTCGCGCAGCACGACGGCGAGCCAAGCGCCGAGCTGCCATCGCGCGCCTGCCGGCACAACGTCAACTACTGGCGCGGCGGCGCGTGCCAGGCGCTTGGGCCAAGCGCGTCCGGTTACGTCGATGGCCGCCGCATCCGCAACATCGCCAACACCGAGCGCTACTGCGAACAGCTTGCGCTTGGCCAACGGGCGCACGAGTCGGTCGAGCAACTTTCACCCCTGGCCAGCGCCGGCGAAACGGCGGCGTTTGGTTTGCGGATGAATGCCGGTTGGCCGTTCAAGTTGTTCGAGCAAGCCACCGGCCACGACCTGCGCGCCGGGTGGGTCGCCGACATGCAGCGGGCGGTCGAATCCGATTGGGGCGTCCGCAGCGACGATCGATTCCACCTCACGCGGCAGGGAATGCGCTTCGCCGACACGGTGGCCGAGTGGTTCATTCGGCCGGAGCCGTGACGGCCTGCACGGCGTGATACTGCCCGTGCGGCGGCTCGTCGATACGCGTGGTTTGGCCGTTTGGCCAGTGGATTTCGACGAACTCCACCGCCGCTTGGCCAAGGCCGAAGTGGGCGATCGGCGCGTGCTGTGAGCGGTACGAGTCGCCGTTGACGATGACGCGCCACTGGTCGCGCCCGCCGGCACGGAGGCGGATCTTGGTTCCGTTGAGCGACGGGCAGCCAACGCTGCGGGCCAAGCGGAAGCCCACCCAGCGGTTGTCGCCCGGCCAAAGGTTGCGCGCCATCAGCAGCCCCTGCGTCGCAGGTTCCGGCCAGACGGAGAAGTGGGTGAAAATGAGGTCAAGCCGCCCGTCGCCGTCGATGTCGCCGCTGGCAACGTTGCGCGAGTCGATCTCATGCGAGGCGTTCATCAGGAATGCAACATCATCGAGCGACTTGTTTTCGCGGTTGAGCAGCAGTCGGTTTTTCTCGTAGCCGCCGTACGAGTAGCCGGCACCGTACAACCGGCTGGATGTGCCCCGGATGTAAACCTCCATCGCGGGGTTCGACTCGGAAGTGGCGTGGTAAATGTCATGGCACCAAAACTGCCGCTCGTAATCCTTCACCGACTCGCGGCTCTTGTGGCCGTTGGCGATGAAGAGATCGGTGTCGCCGTCGTTGTCCGCGTCGAACGACGTCGCGCCCCACGACCAGCCGGTGTTGGCCACGCGATCGCCCATCGGCCGCTGCTCAAATTTATTCCCGTCGCCGAAGTAAAGCCGGTTGCCGAACGTGAGGTCGGCCAACCGCTCGGTGTAGTGCCGGTGCGTCGGCGGCGCGAGCTTCATCGACAACAGCCGCTCGACGGCCCACGAGTTCATCCCGATCATCAGCAAATCCATTTTGCCGTCGGCATCGTAGTCGGCGAAGGTGTGCGCCATGCCGAAGCCGTAATGATTCTTCACGAGCCGATCGGTCGCGTCCGTGAACTGGCCCGAGCCGTCGTTGAGGTAAAGATCCACACCGGCGAAGTCGCTGACGACGACCAGATCCAGGTCGCGGTCGTTGTCGATGTCCGCGAACGATGCGCTGTACGAGCGGCGGTGGCGCTTGGCTGCCAGCCCGGCGGCGGCGGTGGCATCGGTCAACCGGCCAGTGCCGTCGTTGAGCAGCAGGTAGCCGGGGAATCCGTCGTTGGCGTCGTAAATCGGCGTCGGCATTTGGCCCTTCACGTAAGGCAATTTGTACTGCGACAACCACAGGTCCGCATCGCCATCGCCGTCGATGTCGCCGGTGGTCATCACCATCGGGTCGAGCACTTTTTCCGGTGCCCGCCAAGCGAGCCTGGCCTCACCTTTGAATATCCCATCCGACTGGCCTTCAATGAGATAAATGCCATCGTGCCCGCAGGCGACCACGTCCACCACGCCGTCGCCGGACAAGTCCTCAAGCGTGACGTTGAACACGGTTTCACTGAACTTCGGGCAAAGCTTCTCGGCCTTGAAGCGCCCTTCGCCGAGGTTGCGGTAGATGCGGTTTTTGCAACCTAGGATCACCTCCACCCTACCGTCGCTGTTGAAGTCGTACAGGATTAGCGGGTCGATGAAGATGTTGCCGTCGTTGGGGACGATGTCCTGCCGGCTGGCCGGGTTGAATGCTGGCGCACCGGTACGCTCGAGCCACTCGAGTCCGGTGAGGTCGATGCGATCCGGCTGGGGCAGGGTCTCCGGCGTTAGTTCGGCCGGTTGCCACTGCACCGTGATGTCACCGCGCAGGATGCCGCGCTTGGCCAAGGGATCGTTGACGAGGTGCAGTGAAATCCAAAAGACTGACCTCGGCCCGCCGCCGGCGCGTGGTTCGAACCGGCGATGCCGCCACTCGCTCTGCTGTAGTTGCCAGCCGGCGGCCTTCCAGCGGCCAAGCGCCTGGGTGAACTGCTCGGCGGACCAGGCCGGCCCGCCCTTGGCCCGGCGGACGCGGCGGATGCCCGACTCCCACGGCTCGGCCGTCTGGGCCTGGCCAAGCTGCATCTCGCGAAATGGCATGCCGCCGAGCAGTTGAAACGGGTCGGCGCCGGTCCGGAGGTTGTCCCAGATTTGAATCGCCACCTCACCGTACCGGCGCGCGGTCATCTCGTCGGCCCACACGGTGGCGTCCCAATGGCGGTGCTTGGCCTCGATGGCGGCGACCTGTTGCATCACCTGTTCATCGACAAGCCCACCCGCTTGGCTTGGCTTGGGAGCGGCGGCGGGAGGTGGCTCGCTTGGAGTGAATAGCACCGCCGCCGCTCCGACGAGCAGCACGGCGAGCACCAACGCCAACACTCTGCCGGGGCGGAACAACACACCGGGATTGTCAGCACATCCGGCCCTTTTTCAACGGAAATAAACGGCCAAGCGGCTTTCGTTCCCTTGACACCGGACTTTTCTCTGCGAAGATGCCGCCCCTTTTTTATGGCCAAGACCAATTCAAACGATCGGATGGAAAAAATCGTGTCGCTCTGCCGGCGGCGCGGATTTATTTTCCAGTCTTCGGAAATTTACGGCGGACTCAACGGGATGTGGGACTACGGCCCGCTCGGTGTCGCGCTCAAGCGCAGCATCAAGGAGGCGTGGTGGCGCGACATGGTCACCGCGCACAACGAGCGCGTGCAGCCGGAAGGCGCGCCGAGGCCGTTCCAGATGACCGGCATCGAGTCGTCGATCATCATGCACCCGCGCGTGTGGAAGACGTCCGGCCATTACGACCTGTTCAGCGACATGATGGTCGATTGCCGCGAGAGCAAACGCCGCTACCGCCACGACCATATCAAGGGCGCCTGGGTGGAGCACGACGGCCAAAAGGCGTTCGTCACCTGTGTCACCGACGGCGACGCCAAGGAGGAGATCACTCGCCGCGCGCTGCAGTATTTTAAGCTGAAGGCCAAGTACGCCGACAAACTTGTTTGGCAAGGCGACGTCACCGACTTGACGGCGATCAGCGAGACAGACCAGGTGCTCGCCCCTGACGCGAAGGAGCTCGGCACGCTCACCGAGCCGCGCGAGTTCAACCTGATGTTCGAGACGCACATCGGCGCGATGCGCAGCGACGACAGCATGGCGTTCCTCCGGCCGGAGACGGCGCAGGGGATGTTCGTCAACTTCCGCAACGTGGTGGACAGCAGCCGCATGAAAGTGCCGTTCGGCATCGCGCAACAGGGCAAGAGTTTCCGCAATGAAATCACGCCGCGCAACTTCACCTTTCGCACTCGCGAGTTCGAGCAGATGGAGATGGAGTTCTTCTGCCACCCAAGCGAGTCACGGGAGTGGTATCAATTCTGGCGCGACCGCCGTTTCCAGTGGTACGTCGATCTTGGCATCAACAAGGAACGGCTCATCCTGCGCGACCACGAGCAGGCCGAACTGGCGCACTACTCGGTCGGTACAGCTGACGTCGAGTATGCCTTCCCGTTCTGCGAGGAGGGCGAGTACGGCGAGCTCGAGGGCATCGCCCACCGCGGCGACTTCGATCTACGCTCGCACATGGAGGGCAAACTCGTCCGCGACGGCGACAAACTCGTTGTCGAGCAGGGGGAAGATGGCAAGCCGAAATATCCCGGTAGTGGCAAGGATCTCACCTACCACGACGAGGAGGCCAAGGAACGCTTTGTACCGCACGTTATCGAGCCAGCCGCCGGCGCCGACCGAACCGTGCTGGCGTTCATCTGTGACGCCTACGACGAGGAGGAGATCACCAACGAAAAAGGCAAGACCGAGACCCGTGTGGTGATGCACTTTCATCCGCGCATCGCGCCGGTCAAGGTGGGCATTTTCCCATTGCTAAAAAACAAGCCGGAGTTGGTGGCCAAGGCGATGGAAGTCCGCGCCCTGCTCCAGCCATACATGACCGTGTTCTACGACGAAACCGGCGCGATTGGCCGCCGCTACCGCCGTCAGGACGAAGTCGGCACACCTTTCGGAGTGACGATCGATTTCGACACCATCGGCGAAAATGGCGACGCAACCAAGGACACCGTCACTCTCCGCGACCGCGACAGCATGGAACAACGCCGAGTAAAAACCGAAGACCTCCTCGGCATTCTGCTAAAGGAAATCATGTAGCCCCCCACGAGCTTGGCCAGCGGGGATTGCTGCCAGTCTGTTCTTGATTCGTAGACCGGGCATGGGTACTTTCCCGCACGCCTTTTCGGGCGTTTGGTTCAACACATGGCTAACGGACAAGTTTCCCTCACAGACACCGGTTTTGGAAAAACCATGCGACGCGACGCGTGGTGGGTGCAACCGCTGCTAACCTTCCTCGGGCTGTCAGCGTTCATCGGGTACTCCACTTGGCGGGCGTTTATGGGTCAAGATTTCCTCGCCATTCAGGATGGCACCAACTACCTGTCCCCGTTTTTCTCTCCCATCCTCTATTTCCATCCCAACCTGTCCTGGGTGACCGATGAAGTGCGAAATGCCATGCACGCCCATGCGTGGCTGGGGGCCATGCCAGCTTGGGCGCCTTTGTGGGTTTCACCGTCCTTTCTGATTCTTTGGGCGCCGGCGGGGTTCCGGTTCACGTGTTACTACTATCGGGGCGCCTACTATAAAGCCTTTTGGGGCGATCCGCCCAATTGCTCGGTGGGTGAGCCGCGCGATTCCTATCGCGGTGAGCAACGGTTCCCGCTTATTTTCCAAAACATCCATCGCTACTTTTTTTACGTGGCGGCCGTGTTCATTTTCATTCTCGCGTATGATGCGTTTCTCGGAATTCAGTTCAGCACGAACTCAAGCGGCGAGGCTTTGGCCGCAGGCGAAACGCAGTTTGGCCTGGGCATCGGTAGTCTCGTTCTGTGGGGGAATGTGATTTTTCTCGGGGGCTATACTTTTGGCTGCCATTCGTTCCGGCATTTGATTGGTGGCGGCATCAATCTATTGTCGAAAACGCCCATTCGCTCGAAGTGTTATGAGTGCGTCGGTTGCCTCAACTCGCGGCACATGCTTTTTGCGTGGTGCAGTCTTTTCTGGGTGGGTTTCACGGATGCGTACGTGTGGATGTGCGCCAACGGCACGTGGACGGATTACCGGATTTTTTAAGGATATTTAAATGGGAGATTTTCAAACACACGAACATGACGTGCTGGTGATTGGCGCGGGCGGCGCGGGACTGCGCGCGGCCATCGGCGCGGCTGCGGTGGAGGGTTGCTCGGTGGGGCTGGTTTGCAAAAGCCTGCTGGGCAAGGCGCACACGGTGATGGCGGAGGGCGGCGTGGCGGCGGCGCTGTCCAATGTGGACGAGCGCGATGGCTGGGAAACGCATTTTGCCGACACGATGCGCGGCGGGCAGTATTTGAACAACCCGCAGATGGCGGAGTTGCACGCGAAGGAGGCGCCGGCGCGGGTGCATGAGTTGGAGGAATGGGGGGCGCTGTTTGACCGCACGCAGGATGGGCGGATTTTGCAGCGCAACTTCGGCGGACACGCGTATCCTCGGCTGGCGCACGTGGGCGACCGCACGGGGCTGGAGATGATTCGCACGCTGCAGGACCACGGCATTCATCAGGGGCTCAAGGTTTACATGGAGTGCACGGTCATCGAGTTGTTGAAGGATGGCGACCGCGTGGTGGGCGCGTTTGGCTATGACCGCGAGCGCGGGCGGTTTCGGCTCTTCAAGGCGAAGTCCATCGTGCTGGCGACCGGTGGCATCGGGCGCGCGTTCAAGGTAACGAGCAATAGTTGGGAGTACACCGGCGACGGCCATTCGCTGGCGTATCACGCAGGGGCGGATTTGCTGGATATGGAATTCATCCAGTTCCATCCCACGGGAATGGTTTGGCCGCCGAGCGTGCGGGGGATTTTGGTGACCGAGGGCGTGCGCGGCGAGGGCGGTATTTTAACGAACAGCGAGGGCAAGCGGTTCATGTTCGACGACATTCCGGAGCTTTACAAGGACTCCACTGCCGACACGCCGGAGGAAGGATGGCGCTACGTGACCGGCGACAAGGAGGCGCGCCGACCGCCGGAGTTGCTGACACGCGACCATGTGGCACGGTGCATTTTGAAGGAGGTTCGCGAGGGGCGCGGCAGTCCGCACGGCGGGGCATTCCTCGACATCGCGTGGATTAAGGAGAAGTTCGCCAATAGCGAGGAGCACATCAAAAAGAAGCTGCCGAGCATGTATCATCAGTTCAAACAGTTGGCGAATTTGGACATCACGAAGGAGTCGATGGAGGTCGGGCCAACGACGCATTATGTGATGGGCGGCGTGCGCGTGGATGCGGAGACGCAGATGTCGACCGTGTCCGGTTTGTTCGCCACCGGCGAGGTGGCGGCAGGGCTGCACGGCGCAAATCGGTTGGGCGGGAATTCGCTTTCGGATTTGCTCGTTTTCGGCAAGCGCGCGGGTGAGTACGCGGCGAAATTTGCGCAGGAAAATGAGGGCGGTGAAATTGATGACGCCGAGGT
>Ga0208391_1000619_pt1 | contig 18485 bp, 12 predicted proteins | sample Knorr_S23_td_Bot_FD_185612 | JGI IMG/M metagenome (GOLD analysis project Ga0208391, IMG submission 185612) | Marine microbial communities from Southern Atlantic Ocean transect - Knorr_S23_td_Bottom_ad_3770_LV_A (SPAdes) (version 2) | ecosystem: Environmental > Aquatic > Marine > Oceanic | place... | reverse complement strand
GGGTGAACCACTTCAACCGCTGTGGCCCCAATTTCATCTGTGGCGCCTATCGTGTGACCAGCCTTAACGCCACCGCCAGCCAACCAGATATTCATGGCTTTGGGGTTGTGGTCTCGACCGTATTTGATGCCGCCACGAATTCCATTGTCAGGTGTCCGGCCGAACTCACCCATCCACACGATCAACGTCTCATCAAGCATGTCACGTTGCTTGAGGTCCTTGATCAAGGCTGCGATGGGTTGATCCACATTGTGAATCCGCGAGGCGTGTGCCTTGGCAATGTAATCGTGACTGTCCCAGGTACTGGCATAGAGCTGCACAAACCGAACGCCCTTCTCCACCAGCTTGCGGGCGAGCAGACAGCGGCGGGCAAAATTATCCGTAGGCTCCTTGCCGACACCATACATCGCCTTGGTTTGCTCGGTTTCTTTATCGATGTTCACAATTTCCGGCACTTGCATTTGCATGCGGAAAGCCAGCTCGTAATTACGCATGCGGGCCGTCAACTCTTCGTGTTGCGGATGCCGCTTGGCATGCCGGTTATTAAGCTTGGCCAGGAAGTCGAGATTACGGCGTTGTTGAGTGCGTGTTACCCCGGCCGGTGGATGGATGTCGAGCAGTGGCGATCCTTTCGGCCGCAATGCCGTGGCCTGATAACTTGTCGGCAGAAAACCATTTGCCCAATTTGACGGACCGCCCTGTGGATGGGACAGCTCGGGCAACACAACAAAACCGGGCAGGTCAGTATTCTCAGTTCCCAAGCCGTAATTTATCCAAGCGCCAATGGCCGGGTCGCCGCCAAAACGGTTGCCCGTGTTCACATGGTAGTTTGCGGTGGGATGATTCACCGACTCCACTTGCAGTCCACGATAAAAACACAGGTCATCGGCCACCTCGGCCAGGTTTTTCCAGAGCTTGTTCATGTCTGCCCCGCTTTGGCCGGCTTTGTGAAACTCAAAGGGACTCTTCACGTAGTACCGCTTGCCCGAACTCATTGCACTTTGCTCTTTGCCTGAGCGGTTAAACTCCTTGAGATGCAATCCCTCAAGCTTGGCCTTCGGGTCAAAGGTATCGATATGGGAAGGCCCGCCTTCCATGTAGAGGAAGATGCAATGCTTGGCCTTGGCCTTGGGAAAATGCGCCACCTTGGGCGCCAACGGCCCCTTGGCCTGTTCAGCCTGCAGCATGGAATGAAAAGCCAAGGCACCCAGCCCTCCATTCACTCCATATAAAAATTCGCGTCGATTCATTGTTTCTTCCTTGTCTTGCCGGTGCCGACCTCGAAGGCAGGGACGCCAAGGTAGTCGACCAGTGCCGGAATACCGGTGACTGGACCGGACGGGATAAACGGCTTCGGGTTGTCAACAGAGGCTGCTGGCCGCCGACCGGATTCGACGCTCTTCTGATGCTTGTTGAGCAAGTCTATGAGTTCCTGCATCATCACCGGATATTGATCGGCGAGATTCTTCTCTTCGCCGAGATCGTCGTCGAGGTTGTATAGCTCCACTGTCGTATAGCCACTGTGCGTGTGATTCGCGTTGCCGTGCCGAACCACTTTCCACGGGCCGCGCCGGATGCCTTCAAATTCATAGAACATGAGTTGGTGCGGCGATTTGGCGTTGGTCTCAATGAGGAGGGCGGAGACATCCTTTCCATCGATCACGCGATCGGTGGGCATCGTGGCCCCGGCCAGTTTTGCGAAGGTGGGCAGCATATCGATGGTGCTGCTGATTTCAGCCGTTTGCGAGTCGGCGGCAATGGTGCCCGGCCACCAGGCAACGGTAGGCACGCGCATGTGGCCTTCGTACTTATTACCGCCTTTATTGCCGCGCAACGGCCCCATGGACGTGCCGCCGCTGCCACCGTTGTCGGAGGTGAAGATCACTAGTGTCTTTTTTGCCAGTCCTTCGTCGCGCAATGCCTTGAGGATTTGGCCGGTGCTCCAGTCAACCTCTTCTATCTGCGCGCGGGTTATGTTGCCCTCTGCCGCATCGAGCAGCTCCTTGCGCACAAAACGAGGCCCGTGGATATAGGAGTGCGGCACATAAAGGAAGAAGGGGCTGTCCTTGTGACGTTTGATAAAGTCAACCGCCTCGTCAGTGGCTGCCTTGCACAGCAGCGACTGGTCGGCACCGTTGGAAATATGGGCCACCGCTTTATTGCCCTTGATGTAGGGTAGCGGCGGATGGCGCTTCTTGCCGCTCCACATATCATTGGAATAAGGAATTCCGGCGTATTCGTCGAACCCCTGCGCCAGCGGCATGAACGATAAGTCGTCGCCCAGATGCCACTTGCCGAAGCAACCCGTGGCGTAGCCCTGCGTTTTCAATAGCTCGGCAATGGTGATCTCCGAGGGATTCAGCCCACGCGCGCCGCCGGGAAAATTCACCCGTCCGTCCATCCCGATACGGTCGGCATAACAGCCGGTCATCAGCGCCGAGCGCGATGGAGTACAGGCGGTGCTGCTGACATAGAAATCAGTTAGTCTCATCCCCTCGGCCGCCATGCGATCGAGTTCGGGAGTCTTGTTGACAGTCGAGCCGAACGGCCCGATGTCGCCGTAGCCCATGTCGTCAATAAAGATAAAGACAATGTTCGGCTTCGGGGCCGCCTTCGCCCACTCAATGACTCTCGCATCTGCGGCTGCCTTGGCTTCTGCGGCTGCTTTGGCCTCTGCGGCTGCTGCTTTGGCTTTAGCTGCTTTCTCCTCCTTCGACTCCCCACATCCCACCGCCAGACACAAACACAAAGCCAACAAAGCTATGAAGGTGGGTTTCATTTTACTTCTTGGGGTTACTATTGATTTTGCAATTCGGCAATGCCTTTTGCAGTTGGTCAATCTGAGCCTTGGTGAGGGCGGGGTTGCCATCGAGAAACAGAACCTTTAACTGATCAAGCTTCTCCAGCCCCTTCACATCGGTCAGTTTATTTTTATTGAGATATAGACACTTTAACTGCGTAAGCTTCTCCAGCCCCTTCACATCGGTCAGTTGATTGCTATAGAGCCACAGATTCCTCAACTGCGTGAGTTTCTCCAGCCCCTTCACATCGGTCAATTGATTGTCAACGAGAGAGAGCTCCGTTAACTGGTTAAGCTTCTCCAGCCCCTTCACATCGGTCAGTTGATCGTGAACGAGATACAGCTCCCTCACCTTCTCCAAGTCTGCCTTGGTGAGTTCGCCTGTGGGTTTCTTGAGTGATTTACGAATCGCAGCCTCAATGACCTTCGCCGATTCCTCCTTGGTTAAAGGCTTCTTATCGGCCCCCATCAAAGGCACACACAAACAAAACAAAACTGTAAGTATGATTTTCATTTTCCTTCCTGAGCTTGGGTAGGATTTCGCCCGTTGGTGCGAGGTTGCGGTGGAGCTTCTCCTGCCGGACGAGCGTCGAGCCGCATTTCCTCCTGAAACAGGATCGCCATGCCCCGCAGCTTACGAATGATTTCCCGGTTGCGCACGAACTTCGATTCTCCGGGGTCTTTTGCCAGATCATAGAGCTGAAGGTTCGGGTTCAAATAAAGTTTCCAGTTGCGCCAGCGTACCGCGGCCAGTGCGCCCTGGCTGCCGTGATAGAAAAACGCGTCGTTGTATTCGTTGCGATGAATCAAGGGCTTCCACTCACCGGGCGGATCCCATCGACGCCGAAGTGGAACCGATGCGTTGAGCGATTTCTTCATTCCCGGATGCGGCACAACCTTGGTCTCGCCCTTCAGGAGCGGGCTGATGTCGCGCCCATCAATAACCCGATCTATCGGAACCTTGATGCCCGCAAAGGTGGCGAGAGTGGGATACCAGTCCATCGCGCGCACAACCGCTGAGGATTCTGCGCCTGCCTGCAATCCCAGTCCCGGCCCCCACGCGATTGCCGGCACGCGAATGCCGCCTTCGTAGGTCGAGAGCTTGCGCCCGCGAATCTTCTGTTGCGGCGAGCGTCCCGGCCCGCGCCCGTTGTCCGAGGCATAGACGACGATCGTGTTGTCATCGATGCCGAGGCGTTTGAGCGTATCAAAGATGCGGCCGACGTTGTGATCGAGTTCCTGAATGGCATCACCGTATTCGCCCCAGTTTGAGCTGCCCTTGAATTCTTTGCTCACGCCCAGCGGGTTGTGGAGCATGGTGTGGGGCAGGTAGAGAAAGAACGGGCCTTTTTTGTTCTTCTCGATAAATCCAATGGCCTCGTCAGTGTAGAGCTTCGTCAATTCCGTGGGATCAGCCGGGCGCTTGATGACCTTGGCATTTCGCATCAGGGGCACGCCACCCTTGTCCTTGAAATAGACGATCTCAACCGGGTCAAGATTGTGCAGCAGCCCGAAATAGTGATCGAAGCCCTGATTGCGCGGCAGAAACGGCTCGTGAAAGCCAAGATGCCATTTGCCGATGCAGGCGGTCGCGTAGCCCCCCGTCTTTAGCAACTCGGCAATTGTTAATTCATCGGGATGAATGCCCGAGCGCGAATCTGCGCGATGCACCCAAATGTGGTTACCCACCCGGCGCGGGTAACACCCGGTCAATAATCCTGCACGTGAGGGGCTACAAATTGGAGCCGCCGCATAGTAGTCGGTAAACCGCGTTCCCGCCTTCGCCATCGCATCAATCCGAGGTGTCTTTACCTCCGACGCGCCATAACAACCCAGATCGTAGTACCCCTGATCATCGATAAAGATGAAGACGATGTTCGGCTTCTTCTTTGCACCCATCAAAGAAACACTCAAACAAAACAAAACTGTGATGATGCTTTTCAATTTCCTAATAAACGTACAAAAATTCATTTGCATTGAGCAAAGCCAAGCACAGGTCAGCAAAACCACGTGTTCGCGCATCGACTTGATGCGGTTGAAGGTCTGGCTGGTAATCCTGATACTCAAAAAGTTTCTCCACAAATGTAAACGTCTGGCCGGTATTCTCCTCATTTGCCGAACGAATCACCTCGGTCGGATAGGTGCGGGGTTTGGGATTGCGCTTGGCTTGCTCTTCGGTTGTTTCCTTCCAAAGTTGCAGGGCATCATTAGCCTCGGCCTTGTTCGGCACACGACCGAACGCAAGCCGGAACGCCCGGCGCACCGCTTCGCCATCGCCCTTGGTTTCCTTGAGAACCCGCGCCGCAAATGCCAGGGCGCGGTCGGCGGACTCTTCGCTGTTGAAGAGCGTGAACACCTGCGGTGTCACATTGGAGCTGTCGCGCAATTCACAGGATTTGTCCGGGCCGGGCTGATTGAAGGTCGTCATGAACGGATCGCGTTGGCCGCGTAGCTTGAGGGCGTAAACCGACCGACGATTACGCTGCGCCGGTTTTGTATCGGGAACATAGCTCGGGGCAAAGGTACCCATGATCATCCGTGGCTGAAGCGCCGCTTCCAGGTTCATATCCGGACGAGCCGGAATGCCGCCGGGTTTTCGGTTCAGTTCGCCCGTCACCGCCAGCATCGCATCCCTCAATTCCTCAGCAGTCAAGCGACGCGGCCGGAATACGGCATAGCTATTGCCTCCAGAATCCAGCTTGGCCAACCGGTCGACATCCGGATGCATGCTAGCTCGACGATATGTTTCGGATGTCATGATGAGCTGATGCAGTTGTTTCACCGACCAGCCCTTGGCTATGAATTCGGAAGCCAGCCAATCGAGCAATTCCGGATGCGTCGGCTTTTTACCGGTGGCCCCAAAGTTATTTGGATTCCCCGCCAAGCCGCGCCCAAAGTGATACTGCCAAACACGATTGACCATCACCCGGGCCGTTAATGGATTGTCCTTATGTGTTATCCACTTCGCCAAGGCTGTACGGCGTCCGTTTACTTCCTCGGTAATATCAGCCTTAAGGCCAACAACACTTAACGCACCCGGCTGGACTGGATCGGCAGGTGAAAACAAGTCGCCACCCGTAAGGATGGCCGTCTTCTCTGGCACCGTTTTGGTACCCAGATTGCTCGCCGGCTTTTGCTGACGCGAAGCGACGTTTTTCTGAAAGCGCGTCTTGCCATTATAAACAGTGAACGCAATGGGTCGGTAACGGTCATACCCCCAACTGAACAGCTTGCTCCACTTGCGCCCGAGGCGTTCACGGCCAAAGTCATTTGGCGTCACCCGCTCCTTTGGCAGGCCACCCAGCATCCGCTTGTTTTCGTCATTACGAAGTTGGTGATATTTTTTGTGAGTCCCGAAGCCATCCTTATTCTCACTCGGCTGGAATGCCGCATTCACCTCGGCGAATTGTGTATTCGCAAACACAGCCTGCATGGAATAATAGTCGCGTGTCGGTAGCGGATCAAACTTGTGATCATGACAACGGGCGCATTGCAGTGCGTGGCCAAGAAACACCTGCCCGACCGAGTCGGTCACATCATCAAGGAAAAACTGCCGCGTCACCGCCGCCACCGACATGCCCGTCTGCTCCCAGGGCCCCATGCGCAGGAAGCCCACCGCGATGAGGTTCTCCACATTTTTTGCATCCAATTCATCGCCCGCAATCTGCTCGCGGACAAACTGGTCGTACGGCTTATCAGAATTAAAGGCGCGAATGACATAATCGCGATAGCGCCAGGCATTCGGCCGCTCGAAGTCATTGGCAAAACCACCACTGTCCGCATAGCGCACCACATCCAGCCAATGCCTCCCCCACTGCTCACCGTAATGCGGGGATGCCAACAACCGCTCAATGAGACGCTTATAAGCATCCGGTTCGATATCGTTCACGAAAGATTCAATCTCTTCCGGTGTAGGTGGCAAACCAGTGAGATCAAAAGTCGCTCGCCGAATAAGAGTCAATAGATCCGCTTCGGGAGCCGGTTTCAATCCGTTAGGCATACGAACGTTGATAAAGGCATCGATTGGGTTGGCGGAATCCATCGGCGTCGTAGGGCGTTTCACCGATTGATACGCCCAGAGGTTCTTTGGATCATATTTCCGATTGGTCCAATCCTCGCTCAAGCCACCGCTGGTCTTTACCAACAAGCCGCCCTCGACCGCCCACGGATCCTTCTGCTTCAGCAGTTCTGCAATCCGCTTCACATCCGGCCAGGGCGCACCACCGGCAATCCAATCCTTTATGTATGCCACTTGCACCGTGCTTAGCTTGTCATTCTCCTTGGGCGGCATCGACTCCCAGTCATCCTCATGTTCGCGCGTGACAGCAAGATATAACGGGCTTTGAAGTGGTTTACCCGGGACAATCGAAGGCCCCTCGCTTTCACCGCCCTTGAGCAGACCGGCGCGGTTACGCATATCGAAGTCTCCCTTTAGCTTTTTCTTTGGGTCCTCACCGTGACAGGCCAGACACTTGGCCTTAAAGAGCGGTAGCACTTTCCGCGCAAAGAGCACATCAGCAGCCACCTTCTCCGCAGCCGTGGCTGCTTGGAAGCCGAGCGCTGCCAGCGAAATAGTTGCAATCAGTCGTTTCACTTGTATCTAATATTTTCGTTGACCGCCCGTTTCGCGGCCTTGAGATCCCGACGACCGATGGCCTCAACGATAGCGGCGTGTTCCTGATAACATTGCATGTAATCTTCCAACAACGTGTAGGTGATGTGCATCCGCACCGTAATGCTCAGCCAAACCGATTCCAGTTCCTTTGAAGCACGACTGACCCAGTAGCGGTGCATCGCCAGGTCGATTTCCGTGATCGAACTGAGGTTCCCACGCCTGCAGGAATCTTCCAAGGTAGCCAAAAGGTTCGTTAGGTTACGGTCATCATCCTCGGTCATTTGATCCATGCAGATATTTAGACAATGCCATTCGATCTCCTTGCGTAACTTCGCATACAACCTGAACTCAGCGTCGCTGGACGGAGAACTCACACGCACACCCTTGTTAGGCTTGTAAACCAGCACGCCCTCCTGCGAAAGCTGCAAAAGAGCATCCCTGACCGAGCCGCGACTGACTCCAAACCGCTCGGCCAGCGGTTGCTCGCGTACTGGCTGGTCATTCGTCATTTCACCTGAAATGACCTCGGCTCGAACCGCCTCGCAAATCTGCTCGCGCATGGAACGAATTGGCTTTTCCGCAACGGACATAACGGAAGAAAGCCCCGAGGCCAGTGCTGTGTCAACCTCCAAATTGTTGACAATTAGACAAATCTAATGCGAGGTGTTTCTATTTTCTCCTCTTGTCCGGTCCCGAAAGAAGAAAAGGTAGATTGTCAGGAAAAATGGCAACTTTTTGTAGATTTTCAATCATCCACCTTTAGAGAAAGAACTGGAGACTCATTGTCCAGAACATCCAGACAACGGATCCGAACGAAAATCTGCGCCTGGCCAAGTGTTTTTTGCATGGGCAATTCCGCACGCCGCGCATGCGGCTCCACACTCTCAAGCAGAAACAGCGGCTCTCCCTGGCCGGATGGATCATCGTGGCCAGTTATTTTGAAGCCAAATTGTGGCAATGTTTGTGAATCCGTTTCCCATGTGACCATAAGTTTGCCTCGCTTGGCCAAGTGTATCTTGGCCGATTTCAGTTTGATCGCCTCATACTTCGGCTTGGTGTCCTTTCGCTTGATCTTGTGCCGTGAAGGATTGGCCGCGCTTGGCCTGGTGTCCTTCCCGCCGGCGGTCATGAAATAAAAGGAGTCGTCATCATCGCTGGCAACGCCGCCATCCCAGTTCGTCTTGAAGTTGAACGAACGCTTCCCCGGCACTAGATCCCACCGGTTCACCGAGTAGCGCCCGCCGACGAACGCATGCCATTGGCCATCTAGCTTGCGCTTCCAGCCGCCCCGCAGGTTCGTCGTTCGCGGTTTGCTGCCGGTGTTGAGCCAATCCTCGATGAACGCATCCGTGCTGCCCTTGAAAAACGCCTCCTTTGCAGCGACGTCCATCGTCACCAAATGCGTCCACTGCCCCGTCTTTCCCGAGCGCACCCAATAGCCGTAAAAAGTGTGCTCACCGATTGGCCAAGCGCGGGATACCAGCGTGTACCAAGTATCGGTTTCCCAGCCCAATTCAAAGTTCCACGACTTTAGACCGGTTCCCTCGCCGCCGAATTTTTCCGTCAGCGTTCCCGCGCCCCGGTGCACGGCTCGAATCGGGGTGGTGTGTTCCTTGTGATCCCAGATGGAAAAAATGTAGATATGTCCCCTCGGGTGCGCCTGAATCCCCGCGTAACCGGCCGCCCTGCCCCGCCAGCCCAACGCCTCGTAGTAGGTGTACATCGCCTCGCCCGACTTGGGGACGCGGACTTCGTTGATCACGATGTCGCCGTCGAATCGGTCGTCAAAAACAAAGTGCGACGACGGCGCGGAATTTTGCGCAACGACAACGAATGCAGTGGACAGCAGTACAAACGTCAGGGGGGATTTGTTCATCTTGAGAGTGTGCAATTCGGCTTGCAGGCACCAAGTGCGTTGAATAAATCTGCACACCCGGCTCACGCCCAGCTATTCGTCATCCACCACCAATCGTCGAGATGTTTTTCCTTAAAAACCTCAAACGCACGCGGAGGAATCCCGCAGCGCCAAGACAGAACCACCTGACCTTGACGGTGGGAATTCTCCTGACTGCCTCTGCCTCTTTTGCGGAGGATCGCATCACACTCAACACGAAGGACGATGGCTATCGCGGCATTTGGTACATGAACCAACCGCTGAAGTCGCTTTACAAATACAAGTACAGCGGCGGCTTGGGCACCTATTGCGCCAAACATAAGCCGTTTGCGGTCTGTTGCGACACCGTCAACAAAACCTTCTTCTGCTATGGCGGCACGTCCAAGGCAAACAATCGCAGCTTGATACACATGGTGTATTACTACGACCATGAAAAAAAGGTCGTCCCTCGTCCCACTATCCTTCTGGATAAAAAGACCGGCGACGCGCACGACAACCCGGTCATCTCTGTGGATGCCAAGGGGCATATCTGGATTTTTTCGACATCCCACGGCACCGACCGACCGTCATACATCCACCGAAGCAGGAAGCCGTACGACATCGACGCATTCGAACTGGTTCCTGCCACCAGACTGCAGGATGGCAACCAAGTCGCGATCAACAACTTCTCCTATTTTCAAGCCTGGAATCTCCCACAAAAAGGGTTTGACTGCTTCTTCACCAATTACGGTTGGGGCGCTGACCGAGCCTTGGCCTTCATGACAAGCTCAGACGGCGTGGAATGGTCGGAGCGGCAACGACTCGCCTCCATCGCACGGAAGAACCACGGAACCCACAACGTTAGTCAAGCGCTTTAGCAAGATTCAGGAGTTTGCTGGAATCGGGTTGTTGGGTGTCGAGAGCAAACCAGCGTTTTGAACCTTGGCCGAGCGATCGCACTGCAAACGGCACTACTCCGTTTCTGTCCACCGGGATTCTTCCTGTCAGCACTACAAAAAAGAACCCCCCAGAATCGACATTGGAAGTCCATGTCGGCAAATACGTCAGTTCCACCGTGCCGTCTTCGGAAACCCATTGTGTCAACTGCCGTGTCACGTCGAACCGGAGCTTTTCCTCACCGTTGAGAACCAGCGCGAAGCCATCTGTTTTCGTTTCTGTTTCCCACCCGACACCACCGGAAAAATAATAAACCAAATTGCTCCCTGCATTTTTTGGTGTCGGCAGCGTCAACCATTCCAATTCAGTTCCGATTTCCAACTGACGAATAAATCTTCGATGATCATGGTCTCCAGCATAGTTAAACCACTCCGTCTCCTCACTGCCATTTTGCGATACAACCCCGACCGCCGGTTGAGCCACTTGCACATAATCTCGCAGCTTTTGCAGCATACGAATTTCTTGTTTCGTTCTTTCGCCAGTCACCCAGTTGGCCAAGCGCTTGAACGTCAATGCTTCACCGCTGGGCAGCTTGTGATAGGGCGAAGGCTTCTGATCCGCCCTAGCCTCGAATGGGTCACCAACCAATTCACGAACGGCTTGAACCAGTTTGTCTTCCACACCCGGATCGTATCGCCCGGGTTGCTCATAGTAGACTTGGGAAAAATCGGCTTCGTAGCCACCCTCCTCCAACACACGGCGCGACGGAATGTAGCCTGGCATATCATTCGCCCATGCGTTGATCCACAGGCGCGACCAGTCAAGTTCCCGCTTAAGCCGAACAGCGTAATCTACCACCACCTCGCCCGCAAGAAACACCATTGCCAACTCATCCCCAAATTTCCAGACCGACAGCGGATAACTTACCTCCGACGGAATCGATCCCTGCACGTCCAGTTTCGCCAGCATCGCTTTGGCCAATTGATGATCGAACCCACCAGACTTCAATTGTGCCTGCCAATGCTCGCGCGGCTTCGGCTTGGTCAAGGGCAATTGTATCCGCCTGGAGACCACGCTGGGCACCCCGCCCAGTGAAATCGTTCCATCCGTAAGCAACCGTTTGACTTCCGCGGCAATCGAGCGTCCGTGCTCTTCGGCAGTCTGAAGACTCCCACTTGGTTGCGGCCCGACGTCCGCGCCGCAACCAATTGTCATCAGTGAAACCGCACCGGCAAACTCTTTCTCCACCCACTCATTCGCAAAACCGGCCCAATCTCCGCCGACACGATTCCGCGAACCCACCGTCGTACAATGGCAGGCATAATTCGCCCAGACAGCACGCACCTTGCCGCTACTATCCCGTGCCGCGAGAACCGGCATGCTGTGATCAACTGGTGCGTTCTGTTGAAAACCGAATCCTGCCCACTTGCCATCACGGATCACCCGGCGGTTTCCACCGAACGTCGCACGCCCCTGAGCCCATTCAAGCTGCATCGGTTTGCGCCTGTCCAAGGCTGCGAGAACAGCCTCCTCCATTTTATCGATCACAAATTCCGTGTATTCCGCCACCCTCCGATCCTGCTCTGGCGTTGTGCGCCCCACCCAAACCACCGTGGCATAACCGACCAACGTCGGGGCATTGTGAGTATGCGTTGCGGCGACCACCAAGCGATCAGACGAAATCCCGTGCTTGGCCAAGCGCTTGGCCAAGCGATTCGTAACCGCCTGCGGTACCCCACAATTATCCAGCACCACAACCGCTACCCGTTTCTCGTCACCTATCACCAAAGCACGAGCCCATAACGGTGTATCGACACCTTGATGCTCCGTCGTCCGCCCGCCATACCCCGCAAGCAAAACCGGCCCTTTCGGCGTCACATCCACCTTCGCAACTCCCACCGACACAGCTGATCCGCAAAGCGAGCTTTTGAATGCCAGCGCGAAGCAAATGATCAGACTCAAACGAAAATAAATCATCATCTTATTGTACTTTAAAAATTATGCCAAACCGGGATTCATGATTCGTGTGTTTTGATTGAGCCCGCAAGGTTTACTCTTTCATTTGGATCGTACTTGGTTTCGATCTTTTCAAGATTAAGTCAAAGTGTTTCAGCTTTCATTCTTTTTAGAATGTAACCCTTTACAAAAACTTTTCCCCCAACAGGATTAGGCTTTAGCTGAGTTTCTTACAACCCGATAACTTCTCCTTCGAAGCTTCATGTTGGGTACCGGCCTAGTCCAAGTTTGAGTGCATTTCTTCCTTGGTTGGTGTCTTGGATGGCACTCCATCCTTCGGAATCTCCACGTTTGCAGTCCAGAGGATGGCATTAAGCATCAGTTTGCGATTGTCATCGTGCTGCCAGTTCATGTGCACGTGTCCGCCGGTAAAGCCAAATCCACGAGCGCCGTCAGGGCGTTCGTAGGCCCATGCCACATGCTGGCTCTCACCGTTGGCCACCGCCTTGCGAACGGCGGGATTGCCGCTACGCGCGCCGTCAGGACGCTTCAGTGTCTTGGTCAGCGGCACGTCGGTGAGGATCGGTGTCACGCCCTTGAGATCCTTCACGAAGCGCATGTGATAGTACCACTCGTCGTTGACGCTGAAGGGCTTCACCCCGTTCCATATTGGATGCTTCTGTGCCTTAAAGTTTGGCGTCCAGTGAGGGTTCACCGACCAATTGAGATCACAGAAACCGCCCATCCACTCGAGGAACTTGTTGCCCGGGTCGCCCTTGATCGCCTCGGTGGCCCAGTGGATCATCACCACGCCGGTGCCCTTTTTCATAAGCGCATCGAACTGCTTTAGCTTCGGATTGAGCACATGCCCGCCGTGCCCGGTGCAGAAAATCACAATTGTGTCCGCGCCATTTAAGATCGATTCGTCCTTAGGGTATCCGTAATGCGGCACCAAGACCGCCTCGATTGGCAGGCCCGATTCATTCAGCCCCTTGGCCAAAATCATGTTCCCGGCCCGATGTTCGTGTGCCAGTCGACCATGGCTCGGCTTGCCGGAAATGAATACCGCCTTCGCCTTATCGGCCGCTTCACTTGTTGCGCCCAGCACCAGTCCGCTCAACACACATAGATTGAGGATTAATTTCTTCATTTGTTTGGTTCCTTCTTCGTTATTCGACTTCCCATGGCCACGGCTTCACCCGCGCCCGCACAGCCCACTTTTCCCATTTGCCGGCGAGAGCCTTCACCTTGTCCGGATATTTATTAGCGAGATCGGTTTGTTCCGAGCGATCATTCTCCATGTCGTAGAGTTGCCACGGATGGAGCTTGGCATTCCCTCCGGAATCACCATAGCGCACCAATTTCCATTGGTCGTCACGGATGGCACCATTGAGGTGATGGTCAAAGTACAACGCGTCCGTGCGACTGAGATCCTTACCGCTAAAGGCTGGCTTCAGGCTAACGCCTTCCAGCGGTTGGATTTTGTTTCCTGCAAATTCCTTCGGATGCTTAATACCCGCAACATCCACGCAGGTGGCCATGAGATCGATGAGGTGTCCGGGCTGGCTCTCGAGCTTGCCGTTGTGCTCGGCGTTGAGGCCCTTGGGCCAATGGGCAATCAAAGGCGTGGAGATGCCGCCTTCGTGCGCAAAGTGTTTGTATTCGCGGAATGGTGTATTGGACACATTCGCCCAGCCTCGGCCCACACCGGTGAAGGTATCCTCTGCCCCTGCCATGGCGTCGGGCCCGTTTTTCACCGGGCGACCACCGCGCGTCTGCATCGGTGGCCAGATCTTGGTTTGAAGCCCGTCTCGGCCCAGTGCCTTATAATCCGTGCGGTACGGTCGATTCGGTTTGTAGCGGCCAAAACCCTCCGCGCACGCGCCGTTGTCCTGCAGATAAAAAATCAGCGTGTTGTCCAAGGTGCCCTGCCGCTCAAGTTCCGCCACAATGCGGCCGATGCCCTGATCCATGTTATCGATCATCGCCGCGTAGACCTCCATGTTACGAATATCCCATTCCTTGTTGGGCGCCTTTTCCCATTCATCAGAGCGTGCGGAAATTTTTAGATTCTCGTCGATTAACCCCAGCTTCTTCAACCGCTCAAACCGCGCGGCCCGCACCTTGGCAAAGCCGCCGTCATACATGCCCTTGTACTTCGCAATATCCTTGGGCAACGCATGCATCGGCCAGTGCGCAGTGGTGTAGGCCACGTAGAGAAACACTGGCTTATCCGGCGACTCTTTCGCGTGTTCCTGAAGAAACATCACCGCGTTGTCGCTAATGGCGTCGGTGTAATAGTAGGTCTTGGGCTGATATTTCTCGTCATTCACCGGCGTGATAAAGCTGTTTGCGCGGCACAAGGTGGCCGGATCATAGAAACTACCCGCGCCAATGATGGTACCGTAAAATTTTTCAAAGCCGCGCTGCAACGGCCAGTTGTTCTTGGGACCCTCCGGCCGCGTATGCTTGGTCACATGCCACTTGCCGCTCATGTACCGGCGGTAACCGGCCACGCTTAGTGCCTCGGCAATCGTCACCACATCCCGGCCCAGTTCTCCACGGTAGCCGGGCAGTTTATTGTCCCCCGTCATCAAGCCGATGCCAGCCTGATGCGGGTACATGCCTGTGAGCAACGAAGCTCGCGTGGGGCAACAGCGCGACGTGTTGTAAAACTGCGTAAATCGAATCCCATTTGTCGCCAGCCGATCAAGCGTCGGTGTCTTGATCTCGCTCCCGTAACAACCGATGTCCGAAAAACCCATGTCATCGGCCATGATCAGGACAATGTTCGGCCGCTTGGTTGCGTCAACCGCTGAAACCACCTGAGCAAATGTCATTACGAATAGAGTAAGGATCACTTTCTTCATTCTGTCATCCCCTTCACTTTACCTCCATGATTTCCACCATCATTTGTTTCAATTTGGAGACGATCTCCGGGTGCTTTTCAGCGAGATTCTTCGTTTCCCCGATGTCCGCCTCCAAGTCGTAAAGCTCCTCGACCTCCTTTCGCTTGGTGTCACGGGCGTAGCCGTACACGTTGTGCTTGGCTTTTAGGTATTTCCACTTGCCCCTACGGATGCCGTTGTTGCGGTACACGAACGTCTCGCGGTTGCCTCTTGGATTTTTGCCAAGCAACAAATCTGTTTGGTCAACCCCATCGATCACCCGGTCATTGGGGACCTTGAAGCCGGCGAGATTGGCGAAGGTGGGCATGAAATCCAGCGTCGAAAAGATAGCCTTGGACTCGGCACCCGCCGCCACCTGGCCTGGCCAGCGGACGATGCAGGGAACGCGGTAGCCCGCCTCATAACAGGAACCCTTCCCGTCCCGCAGCGGCCCAGCCTCGCCCCAGAAGATCGACCCCTCCGGGTGGCCTTTCTTTTTGTTGGTGTAGGCGGGTTGATTCCATGGGCCGTTGTCGGAGGTGTAAATCACCAGCGTGTTGTCGCGCAGTCCCTGCTTGTCCAGAGCGTCGAGCAAACGGCCGGTCTCGTAATCGAACTCCTCCACCACATCGCCGTACAGGTCGCCATTTGAGTTTCCGCGAAAACGCGGTGAAGCATCGATGATGGTATGCATCATCGTGTGCGCCACGTAGAGGACGAACGGCTTTCCCTTGTCGCGTTTGTTCTTGAGGAAATCGATAGCTTTGTTCGTATAAAGGCGGGTGAGACTGGCCATGTCGCTCGTCTTGCCGGCAGCTTGGTTGTTCTCATGAAATGCCACTGTGCCGCCGTCATTCGCCCCCAAAGTACCGAAGTAATAGTCAAAACCCTGTGCATTGGGCATGCGAGAAATGATTGGCTTGCGGTTGGAGACATCCCACTTACCGATGCAGGCCGTCTGGTAGCCGACCTCGCGAATCAGTTCAGCAAAGGTAATTTCACTCGCCGGCATTCCCCAACCCTTGCTGCGAAATGGATAGCGTCCGGTCAACAACGCAGAGCGCGAAGGCCCGCATACCGACTGCGCATAAAAACTGGTGAACCTGGTTCCCTCCTTGGCCAACCGATCCATGCGCGGTGTCTTGTTCTTCTTGTTGCCGTAACAGCCCAGATCCGCATAGCCCTGGTCGTCGGTGAAAATGATGAGGATGTTCGGCCGCACAGCATCGGCGTTGAGCGGAGAGACTGGGGCGAGGAATGCAAGGGCGAACATGACGACAAGAATCCTGCATTCTTTTATCCAGATACCTTGAGAGTTTGAGTTCATGGTTTTGAAATCACGTGTTAGCGACCGGGGGATTTCGGAGCTCCGCCAAGGTAGGGAAACTTGTCGAAGTCGGGTCCCTTGCCTGTCACTCTAGGGTCATTTGTTTTTTCCAGTTCAGCAAAAAGATGCGCCTTTAATTTTTTCACGGTCTCAGCATAGGCAGAATCGGCGGCGATATTCACCAGTTGATCGGGATCTTTCTTTAGATCGTATAATTCAGTGGCGGGGCGTTTTCCAAACGCCAGTTCGTAGAGCCCGCGATGATGGGCGTCCTTATCCCGGTTCTCAACCATGTAGGTCTTAGTCGGACCATTGTCACAGTCACTCAACCAAGCTCCCTTAATCGCCGCCTTTTGATAATTGGGAGTGCCCGCCGGCCAACGGTCGGGGCGAAAGTTGTGGAGATACAGAAAGTCGTGAGTCCGAATGGCTCGAGTCGGGTAGCCACCCATATCCTTCCCTTCCTGGCCCGGCACATGCCGTTCCTTGCCATGAAGTACGTAGCTTCGGTCGCTTTTGTCCTTGCCTGCGAGGAGCGACAACAGGCTCCGACCGGAAACATTGCTTGGAACATCCAAATCTGCAGCCTGATAGAACGTCGGTGCCACATCGACGAGGCTTACGAAATCGTTCACCACCGTTCCCGCTTTCACCTTCGACGGCCAACGAATTGCAAGCGGCACTCGGGCCCCGCTGTCATAGTTGTTGCTCTTGCAGCGCGGGAACGGCATGCCGTGATCGCCCGTCATGACGACGATGGTGTTGTCGAGTTCACCGCTCTCCTCAAGCACCTTAATCGCGTCGCCAACCAAGCTGTCGAAACGTTGCACTTCAAAGTAATAATCAGCAACGTCGCTGCGGACTTCATTAGAATCCGGGAAATGTGCGAATAATTTAATTTTTGAAAGGTCCATCCCGCTTTTAACCCCCGAACCCTTGGCGTAACCGCGGTGTGGATCGGAACTGCCCAGCCAGTAACAGAACGGCTTGCCACTCTCCCGGTTCTTCATAAAGACGCGGAAGTTTTTGTAGCGGGATCCCGCTGGTTGACGGCCTTTCCTTTGGGTGCGGCCCGGACCCCACCCTTTGCTGCTGACACCAGTCACGTAACCGGCCCTGGCCAATAGTTCGGGATACGTGTCATATTTGTCAGGAAACACACTCCAGAGATTACCCGCACCTTCAAGTCGCCAATGCCATTGGCCAGTCAGGATGGCACCGCGCGACGGCGTGCAGGACGGTGATGACACGTAGGCGTGACGAAATAGTGCCCCCTCCTTGGCCAAACGATCGAAGGTCGGCGTCTTGACCACCGGATCACCGTACGAACCGGCATGTGGCCAACCCCAATCGTCAGCAATGGCAAAAAGGATGTTCGGCCGCTCAGCCGAATGCAGGGAACAGACAAACAGAAAAATCAGCTGTGGCAAATATCTCATGAGTGGCAGGCATTCTCCCCGCAGTCCCTTCGCTAAACCAGCACAAACCTTGGCTTCAGCGACAGATCGTTACTTTGGCGAAACCTCTTTCACCCAGTCGCTGTGCAGGATCCTGAGGCGCTGCACGATTTCCGGTTTGGCCTTGGCATAATCCTTTGCCTCAGGCTTGGCATCGACCAGGTTTCGCAGCGACACCTTGGCGTTCCCGTCCGAGCCGATCAGTTTCCAGTCACCCTCGCGAACGGCCCATTTTTTGCCCCAGGCGAAATGTAGAATCTTGTATTTCGACTTCGCCTTGGCGCTTCGGATCAACGGTAACACGCTGTGGCCATCTAGCTTCGGAGAGTTAGAGGGCTGCTGGACACCACAGAGGTCGAGCACCGTGGGAAACCAGTCCATTACCGTGATGATTTGCCCACGCACTTCCCCCTTTGGCAGCTTGGCCGGGTAACTGATGATGGCCGGCACGCGTACTCCACCCTCGAGAAAGCTGCCCTTCTGCCCGATCCACTTGCCAGTGGACCCACCGCCGCTCGCGCCATAAAAATGCCCCTTGGGATAACCACTCCTATGATTGTCCACTCGGATTCGATTGCCGGTTTCCTCCGAGTGCCCGTTGTCGCTCATGAATATGATGATCGTGTTTTCGCGCAGGCCCAGTTCGTCCACCACCTTGAGCAACCGGCCGAT
>Ga0208391_1000613_pt1 | contig 18575 bp, 8 predicted proteins | sample Knorr_S23_td_Bot_FD_185612 | JGI IMG/M metagenome (GOLD analysis project Ga0208391, IMG submission 185612) | Marine microbial communities from Southern Atlantic Ocean transect - Knorr_S23_td_Bottom_ad_3770_LV_A (SPAdes) (version 2) | ecosystem: Environmental > Aquatic > Marine > Oceanic | place... | reverse complement strand
ATGCGCCCTTGGCCGGCGCCCTGCGCGGCGCCAAGCTCGAGGTTGAATTGGGCGACATCACGGCAATGCCCGGCTCGCTTGCCGGCATCCAGGCATTCGACACGATTTTCCTCAGCAACATCAACGCCGGCGACCTTGGCCGCGACGCGATGCTGCTGCTCGAGAGCGCGGTGCGCGACTTCGGCGTTGGGCTGGTCTGTATCGGCGGCGACCAGGCGTTCGCGGCGGGCGGCTACCGCAACACGCCGCTCGAGCGCGCGCTGCCGGTGAGCATGGAGTTGAGCAGCAAAAAAGTCCTGCCGCCGGGAGCACTCGTGCTGGTGATGCATGGGATGGAATTCAACAACGGCAATCAGGTCGCCCGCCAGTGCGCCGTCGGTGTGCTCGACGCAATGGGTCCGAACGACGAGCTTGCCGTCGTGCTGTGGGACGGACAGGATCGCTGGCTGTTTCCGCTGACGAAGGTCGGCGACAAGCAGGACTTGGGGCGGCAAATCATGGGCATGAACCAGGGCGATCTGCCGTCGTTTCAAAACGTGATGACGATGGGCTACCAGGGGCTCAAGGCGTCGACCGCCAGCATCAAGCACATGATCCTGTTCAGCGACGGCGACCCCGGCGGGCCAAGCGACGAGTTGATGGCGAACTTTCGCGACGAAAAGATCACCGTCAGCACCGTGCTCATCGCCGGGCACGCCGGGCCGGACACGATGATCGAGATCGCCGAGAAGGGTGACGGCCGTTTTTACAACATCACCAACCCGGCGCAGTTGCCGCAGATTTTCCTCAAGGAAACCGCCGTCATTTTGAAGACCGCCATTTACGAGGAGCCGTTCACGCCGCAACAGGTCGCCGCCAGCGAGGCGCTCACCGGCTTCGCGGCCGGCGGTTATCCGCCACTGCTCGGCTACGTCGCCACCAGCGAAAAACCGCGCGCCGAAACCCCGCTGCTCACCGCGCAGGGCGACCCGCTGTTGGCGCACTGGCGGTACGGACTCGGCCGCGCGGTGGCGTTCACCTCAGACGCCCGCGCCAAGTGGGGCAGCCAATGGATCGGCTGGGCGCATTACCAAACATTTTGGTCGCAGATCGCCAACTGGAGCCTGCGCCGCGTCGAGACCGGCGACCTCTCGGCGGACGTCGCCATCGAGCAGGGCAACGGCATCATCAGCGTCGAGGCGATGGACGCCGACGGCAACTACCGCAACTTCCTCGACTTGCAGGCCGTCGTCGTCGGGCCAAAGGGCGAACGCCAACTCGTCCCACTCAAGCAGACGGCCCCCGGCCGCTACGATGCGGCGTTTGAGACCCGCGAAACCGGCGCGTACCTTGTCCATTTGCGCGAGATGGAGAACGGCGAAATGCGCTCGTCGCAGGTCATCGGCGCGAACCTCGACCACTCGCCGGAGTTCGCCGAGTCGCGCCCGAACCTCGCCCGGCTCGAGCGCCTGGCCGAGGTCGGCGGCGGCAAGCTGCTGAGCCGCGACTTCGCCGCCGACAACCCGTTCGAGCGCGACCGCCGCAAGACTTTTCAGCCGGTGGATCTTTGGGCGTGGCTGCTCAAGTTCGCCGTCATCCTGTTCCCGATCGACGTCGGCGTGCGCCGCATCCAGCTCGACTGGGAAGAATGGCTCAAGGCCACCGCCAATCTCCGCCGGCTGCTCTTTTTCTGGCGGCGCAGGGAACGGCAAACCGGCACCGACGAGGCGCTCGCCTCGCTCCTGGCCAGGCGCGACGAAGCCCGGCAGTCGTTCCAGCGCGACAGGCCAAGCGCACCCGACCCGCGCCTCTTCCAGCCTGAAAAAACGCCGGCCGAATTTTCTGCCAAGCCAAGCGCTGTCGCCGAGGCCAAGCCGGATGAGCCAAGCCAAGCTGCCGGGGACGACTCCACCACCAGCCGGCTGCTCGCCGCCAAGCGCAAGGCGCGCCGCCGCAAAAAATAACCATGCCGATGTCGAACCGATCGTTGCGGCGCGGCTGGCTTTGGTTCCTGTTTTGCGCCGCCGCAACTTCCCCCCAAGCGCAGGTGCTCATCAACGAGATTCACCACCGCCCCGCCAACGAGTCGGTGGCGGAGGAGTTCATCGAGCTTTGGAATTTCGGCGGCGAGCCGGTCGATCTCGACGGCTGGCAACTCAACGCCGGCGTCCGGTTTGCGTTCAGCAAAATCACGCTGCCGCCCGACAGCGGACTGGTCGTTGCAGCCAACGCGGCGCGGTTCGCCGAACTGCATCCCGGCGTCAAAAATGTCACCGGCGACTGGCAGGGCCAACTCGCCAACAACGGCGAAACCATCCGCCTCGTCGATGCCACCGGCGCGACGGCGGACAAGGTGCGCTACGCCACGGAGGGCGACTGGGCACGGCGCGTTCGCGGCCCCCTGCACGGCGGCCATCGCGGCTGGGTTTGGCACGCGGCGCACGACGGCAGCGGGCACTCGCTCGAGCTGATGCAGCCAAGTTTGTCCAATAATCACGCGCAAAATTGGCACATCAGCGTGGCCGGGCGAGGCACCCCCGGCCGAGCCAACTCCAGCAAACTCGCCAACCTGCCGCCGATGATTCTCGACGTGCTTCACTCGCCCGCTGTGCCGCGATCCACCGACCCGGTGACGGTCACCGCTCGCGTCATCGACGAGTCGCCGGCCGGGGTCAGCACCCAGCTTTTTTACCGGCTCGATGGCGAAGCCAATTTCTGGGAACTGCCGATGGCGCGATCCGGTGCGGAGCAATTTGCGGCGACGATCTCGCCGCAGGCCAACGGCCAGGTCGTTGAGTTTTACGTCAGCGCGACCGACGGCCAAGGCGCGGCGCGCACTTGGCCAAGCGCGCCGAACAACTGCCCTCGGTTGCTGTATCAAGTGGACGATCAAGCCGTCGCGCCGGGGCGCCCCGTGCAACGTATTATTTTGACAAAACTCGAGCGCGACGAGCTGGCCGAGATCGGCCGCCGCCCCTGGCACAACACCAGCGACGCGCAGATGAGCGGCACGTTCGTCAACACCGAGAGCGGCCAAACGCGCGTGCATTACAACGTCGGCGTGCGGCTGCGCGGCAGCACGTCGCGAGCGGCAACGCACAAGAGTCGGCGTGTCAATTTTCCCAACGACCGGCCGTGGCGCGGTCACACGGCGGTCAATCTCAACGCCATCCATCCGCATGCGCAGGAACTCGGCAGCGCGTTGTTTCGCCTCGCCGGTTTGCCCGCGCCGCGAGCCCGGGCGGTGCGCGTGTTTGAGAACAACGAGCGGCTCGGCGGCGCAAGCCAGTTCGCTCACTACGCCGAGTTGGATCCGCTGAACTCGGAGTACATCCGCTGGCAGTTTCCGAACGACAACAGCGGCAATCTTTACAAGGGCGGTGGCTACGCCGACTTGAAATTTCTCGGCGACGAGCCCGCGCCGTACGCGGAAAAATATTTTTACGCCAAGCAAACCAATGCGTGGCAAAACGACTACTCCGACTTGACCGAATTCCTCCGCGCGCTTGGCAAGGCGGACGAGTCTGCGCTGGCCGACCGGATGGACGTTGACGCGTGGATGCGGCACCTCGCCGTGCACGACTTGCTGGGCAACGAGGAGACGAGCCTCGTCACCGGCGACAAGGGCGACTACGCGCTGTACGCCGGCACAGCCGACCGGCGATCCGCGCTGATCCCGTACGACCTCGACGCCGTGCTCGGCACGCAGGGCGGGACGCAAAGCCCTCTTTGGCGCGCTGCCGCCAACCCGGCGCTTGGCCAACTGATGAGCCGCCCGGCGGTGGCCGTGCGGTATTGGTTTCACTTGGAAAACCTCGCCCAAACGGTGTTTTCGGCGGAGCAACTTGAGCCGGTGATTGACCGGCTCGTCGGCGATTATTTGCCGCGCACCGAGGTCGATCGGTTGAAGTCGTTCGCTGCCAAGCGGCGCGAGTTTGTACTGTCGCAAATCCCGCGAGAGCTGACCGTCGCCACCGGCTTGGCCAAGCGCGACGGCTTCTTTTTTTCCGATAGCGCGACGGCGACTTTGTCCGGCCAAGCGCCGGCCACCACAACGGTCGCAGTCGAGGCCAACGGCCAAGCCGCCGACTGGTTTGCGCCGGAAGCGCGGTGGCAGGCCAAGGTCACATTGCGGCGCGGACTGAACCGACTGCTCGTACGCGCGCTGGACGCCGATGGCAACGAGGTCGCCCGGCAACACACCGACGTCTGGCATGGCGACGCGCTCACCCGCTCGCTTGGCCAACGGCTGACACGCTCCGCCCGCTGGACGGCGGCGCGGCCGCTGCTCGTGGCCAAGCCGCTGGTTGTGCCGGCGGACGTCACGTTGACGGTCGATCCCGGCGCGACGGTTTGTTTCGGGCCGGAGGGAAGGCTGCTCGTCGAGGGACGCCTGCTTGCCGAGGGCGACGAGCAACGGCGCATCCAGTTTCTTCGCGCGCCGGGAACGGCCGGCGCGTGGGGTGGCGTTGGCTTCAGCGACTCGGCGCACGACAACCGGATCGCGCACGTCGATTTTCATCACACCGGCTCGTACGCGCTGGCGGTCACGAACTCAGTTGTCACGCTCGACCATGTGCAGTGGCACGGCACGCGGACGAACCTGATTTGGTTTCAGGACGCGTCGCTCACGGTGCGTGACAGCGTGTTCCCCGATCTCAGCCACAGCGAGCATGTGCGCGGCATCGGCATTCGCGACGGCGGTGAGCTGGTTTTTGAGCGGAACCGCTTCGGCACGACGAGCGGCTACAATGACATTTTAGACGTCAGCGGCGGCAAGCGGCCCGGGCCGATTTTGCAGATGTACGGCAATGAGTTTTTTGGCGGCAGCGATGACGGGCTCGACCTCGACGGCATGGACGCGCACATCGAAGGCAACACGTTTCACGGCTTTCACAAGCGCAACACAACCTCGAGTATCTCCGCCGCGCTGGCCACGGGGCGGCACGGCGAACAGGCGTCCGATATCACGGTGGTGCGGAATGTTTTTTACGACAACGACCACCACATTTTGCTCAAGCAGGGCGGGCGGCTCGAGGCGTCTAGCAACACGTTTTTCGGCAGCACGCTTGGCGCGATCGCGTTCGATGAGCCGCTGCGGGAGCTCGAAATGCCGCGTGGCGCCCAGCTCACCGGCAACATTTTTTTTGGCAACAAAGCAGATTTGATTCACCTCAAGCCGCTTTGGCTTGAGCAAAAATGGGTGTGGCTGCACGTGTTCGACTCGATCATCCGCAAGTCACACGACTGGTTCGGCGAACGCACTCTCGCCGCTGATCCGATGTTTGCCGGCGCGCCGCTCGACGTGCGGCTCCGGCCCGGTTCGCCCGCGATTGCCACCGGGCCGAACGGGCTCGACATGGGCGCGAGTGTGCCCGGCGGCGCGTCGATTTCTGGCGAACCGCGCACGCCAACACGCGAGACGAACGCCGAGCTCACTGTCGGCGGCCCGGGCATCACGCACTACCGTTACCGCGTCAACGACAGCCCGCTTGGCGGCGAGTATCCGGTCGCTGAGCCGATCCGCTTGGCCAAGCTCGCGCCCGGCGAAATCGCCGTGAGCGTCATCGGCAAAAACAGCGCGGGCGTTTGGCAACCGCTTGGCCAAGCGACCCGCTCGAAGGCGTGGACGATCGATCCAAACTACTCTCGCCTGCTCATCAACGAGGTGCTCGCCTGGCCAGGCGGCGATGCGCCGGATCAGGTCGAGCTGTTCAACAACAGCGCGGCCGCTGCCAACTTGAGCGGCATGAGTCTCACCGACGATCCGGCCAAGCCGCGCAAGTTTGTTTTTCCGGCGGGAGCGCAAGTCGCGGCTGGGACGTACCTCGTGCTGGGCAGCGAGCTCGGTTTCAAATTGGACGCCGACGGCGAAGGGGTTTGGCTTTTTGACAGCAGTGGGGAGTGGCTCGACTCGGTCGAGTTTGGGCCGCAGTTGCAGGGGCGCTCGATCGGGCGTGCCGGCCGGACCGGCGACTGGACGCTCGCCCGGCCAACGCTCGGCGGGCCGAACGCCGCGCTCGCGCTTGGCCAAGCGGACGCCGTGCGAGTGGCCAGTTGGGTGGCCAACCCGCCGATCGGCGAGCGCGACGCGATCGAGTTGGCCAACCCGGGCGCGTTGCCGGTGGCTCTCGACGGGATGCGACTCTCCAGCCAGCCGATCGGCGCGCCGGCGATGTTTGTCTTCCCGCCGCTGAGCTACATCGGCGCGAAGGCGGGACTGCCGCTCGACAGCCGCGCGCTGGGTTTCAGGCTCCCGTCGGCGCAAGGGGAGATAGGCTTGGCCGGTGCGGACGGTCGCTGGCTTGAGCGCATCGTGTACGGGCCGCAGCCGAACGGCGGCCGCTTGGCCAAGCGTTCCGGCGTCATTATCAGCGAAGTGATGACTGACAACCGGACGACGCTGGCCGACGAGGACGGCGATTTTCCGGACTGGATCGAGCTGCACAATCCCGCCGACGAGCCGGTGGACTTGGCCGGCTTCGGGCTGTCCGATGACTCCGGCGATCCGTTCAAATGGAGCTTCCCGAAAGTCGCAATTGCGCCGGGAGCGCATCTGCTGGTGTTCGCATCGGGGAAGGATAGGCGCGACCTCCACCAGCCAAACCCGGCCGTCAAGCGGCCTGCCGACATTCCGGGCCTTCGGCTTTGGCTCGACGCGACAAACACCGACTCGCTCACTGCCGACGCGGAGGGCCGCGTGTCGCGTTGGCAATCGGCCACCGGCATCACGGCCGCGCAAACCGACATCACCCGGCAGCCGCAACGGGCGACTGATCCGTTGAGCGGGTTGCCGGTGTTGCGGTTCGACGGGCTGGACGACAGGCTGTCGTTTCAGTTGCTCAACGATGTTCGAACGGTGTTCGTCGTTGCGCGCGAGGACGCTCACGCGACGAGCTCGTTTCGTGCTGTGCTGGGGGAGAACAGCACGGCGGACTTCACGCGTGGCGGTGACCGGGTTTTGTATTTTCACCCGCACAGCGGCTTCGCCGGGGAGGACTCGGCCGCGCGGATCGACGGCTCACCGGTGAACCCCACGGCGGCGCGATGGCCGAGGTCGCTCTGCCTCGTCACGAGCGTGGCGGCGCGGCGCTTGCAAGCCAGCCTGGTCGGCTCGGATCGGTTTGTGCCGGATCGCAACTGGCACGGTGACATTGGCGAAGTGCTGGCTTACAACCGCGAACTCAACGACGACGAAATCGCCGCCGTCGAGGCTTGGCTCAAGGCCAAGTGGGCGCTGCCAGCGGCGGCGCTGCATGCCAACTTCAAGCTTGGCGACCGCGATGACGCGGTGATGCTCACCGAGCCGCTTGGCCAACTCGCCGCCACGCTCTCGCTGACACCGTGCCCGCCGGATGCCACGGTCGGCGTGGCTGCGGATGCGAGTGGCCAAGCGCTGTTTGCGCGGGCGACCCCGGGAGCGGCCAATGTGGCCAAGCCGCACGCGGGTTGGGCCGGTGCGCCGCGCCTGGCCAAGCCGCCCGGCGTGTACGCCGGAGCGATCGCCCTGCAAATTACGCCGCCGGGTTTTCGGGGCGAAGTGCGCTACACGCTCGACGGCTCCGTGCCCGGGCCGGAGGCCAAGCGCTTCACCGTGCCGCTCCGCTTGGCCAAGCCAACGGTGGTTCGTGCGCGGGTTTTTCGTGATGGCCACCTGCCGGGGCCGGTGGTCACGGCGAGTTATTTGATCGGCGAGCCGGCGCGATTCCCGGTCGTGTCGCTCTCCACCGCGCCCCGGAATCTTTTTGACAGAGACCACGGCATTTACACCGGCGACAATGCCAAGCACGAGTGGGAGCGACCGGCATTCTTCGAGTGGTTCGAGCCGGATGGCCGACGGGCGATCGGGCAGGCCGTTGGGCTGCGGATTCATGGCGGCTGGTCCCGTCATTATGACCAGAAATCGCTGCGGCTCTACGCCCGCAACCGGTACGGGGAGAGCGCATTGGATCACCGTTTTTTTTCGGGATTGGGGATCGATTCGTTTCGCCGATTGCTGCTTCGCAACTCCGGTAACGGCTGGAAGCTGGCGTTCATGCGCGACGCGATCGGCCACGAGTTGGTGGCCGGGATGGGGCTGGATTCGCAGGCGTGGCGGCCGTCGATCGTGTACCTCAACGGCCGCTACTGGGGCATTCACAACCTGCGCGAACGGATCGACCGGCACACCCTTGCGAGCCACCACGGCGTCACGCCGGATGGGATCGACCTGCTGCAAAACGGCATCCGGGCAGGCGACAAGGAGCATTGGAAACGCCTCGAGCGTTTGTTCACCGGGCCGACGGAAACACCGGCCGGATGGATGCCCGCGCTCGAGCCGTTCGTCGATCTCGACAACCTGTTCGACTATGTCATTGCCGAGGTGTTTCTCGACAACCGCGACTGGCCACTGAACAACGAGCAACAGTGGCGGCCACGCACGGCGGCGGGCCGCTGGCGATGGATCCCGTACGACATGGACGGCATCCTCGGCACCGGCGGACGCCGACCGTGGGTGAACTCGTTGCGCGGGAAAATCCTGTATCTGCCGGTCAAGCGGCCGCCGCTGTTTGTCTCGATGATGCAGGCGCTGCTCGAGGAACCGCGCGGCCGCGAGCACTTCGTGCACCGGTACACGACGCACATGCAAACCACGCTAAGCCGGGCGCGGCTCCTGCAGGTGATCGACGACAAGCAGGCCATCCTCGCCCCGGAAATGGCGCGGCACATCGCGCGTTGGCAGCCGACGGAAAACAGCAACCCGCAGTCGGCGTTGCCGCTCCGCAACAGCGGCGACTGGCTGGCGGAAGTGCAGGTGCTGCGTGACTACGCCGAGGCGCGGCACGAACACGCCTGGGCGGATTTGCAGACTTCGTTCAAGCTCGGAGAGCCGGCGACGCTGCAGGTGGGCGACGTGCCGGGTTTGCTCGGCGTCGAGGTCGAGGGGCTCGCCCTGCCACGCCGGGGCGGCGACCGGGCCGCTCGGTTTTTCACCCGGTTGCCGATGCGGCTGTCGCTGCGCCTGGCCAAGGGCTGGCGTCTGGCTGGCTGGGGTAACAACATCGGCCCGGGCGGCGACGGGCGATTCATCCTCACCGGCGACACGACGCTCCGGCCGCAACTGGTTTTCGAGCCCGCGCATCGGCCGATGTTTCAGTCGATCGAACTGGAGCAGGGCGACCGGCTGCGGCTTGTGTTTTTCGGCATCGCCGGGCGGACGCATCACGTCGAGGCCTCAACCGATCTCGCAGAATGGCAGCGACTTAAAACCATCGCCGTGCCGGGTAGCGAGTCGCAAAGCATCGCCGTGCCGCTTGGCAACGAGCCGGGTCGGCGGTTTTTCCGGATCGTCAGCGATCCCGAGTGAGCGCCGGTTTTTCGTTGCCTCGAACGCATCCCGGGGCTTGAATCCTCCGCGACCTGACCGATCCGGATGAACCAAGCCAAGCCCAGGGGAATGATGCGTTGGCCGCTTTTGCTGGCGACGCTTGGCCTTGCGCTTGGCCAAGCCGGCTGCGGGCCGGGCGAACCCGAGCCGCCCCCCGCCCCGCAACCCAAGCCGCGACCGGCCCCGAAAGTCGAAACCCGCACGCTGCACGAGCTAGCCGCCACTGACGACACCGACACGCTGCGCCACGCGCTGCAGCTTGGCCAGGCGATCGAGGCGCTCAACGCGCTTGGCCAAACGCCGCTGCACATCGCCGCGATCAAAAACAAGCCGGCCAACATCGGGGTGCTGCTGGCTTTCCGCGCGAATCTCCACGCCAAGACGCAAAAGGAAAAAGTGGACGCGCTCTATCTCGCCTGCGCCCACGGCAGCCGCGACGCCGTAAAGCAGCTCGTGGCCAAGGGCGGCAAACCCGACTCGACCGCGCCCAACGGCTGGACCGCCGTTCACGTGGCGGCGATCAACGGCCGCGACGCCGTGCTCCAGTTGCTGCACGACCTCGGCAAAGACTTGAGCCCGCTCTGCCCCGACGGCACGCCGCTCGACTTCGCACGCATCCACAAGCGCGACGCCACCGTGCAACTGCTCACCCGGCTGGGCGCGAAAAAAGGCGCCACGCTCTCGGTGCACCTGTCCGCGCGCCACGGCGACATCGAGGCGCTCGATGGCTGGGTGAAACGCAACCGGGCTAATGTTCATTTTCGTGTCAAAAAAAACCGGGCCACACCGCTGCACTGGGCCGCCGAGACCGACCAGGCCGAGGCCGCCGAGTTGCTGCTCAACCACGGCGCTGACAAAACGGCACGCACCGACGGCGGCTGGACGCCGCTCCACTCCGCCGCCGCCAAGGGAAGCACGAACGTCATCGCGCTGTTGCTCAAGCGCCGCGCCCCGGTGAACGCCATCAGCCAAAGCGGCACGCCGCTGGACCTGGCCAAGGGCTACCGGCAGCCCGAAGCCGCCGCCCTGCTCCAGGCCAAACGCGGCCGCGCCGGTCGCGAGGTTTCCATCCACATGGCGGCCGCCAAGGGGGATGCCATCGCCGTGCAGGCGTTCATCATCCGGCGTGGCATCAAGGTGAACACCCCCGGGCCGCTCCACAAGAGCACGCCGCTGCACTGGGCCGCCGGCGCGGGCAAGGTGAACACGATGGAGACGCTGATCTCGCTCGGGGCCGACGTGGACGCGTTGAGCGACAGCGAGGCCACGCCGCTGCACCAGGCCGTGCTGCAACACCACCCCGAAGCCGTGAAACTGCTCATCCGCAGCAACGCCGACTTGAACAGCCAAAACAAATCCGGCTACACGCCGCTGGATTACGCGACAGCCAACGGCTGGGCCGACCTTGCCGAGCTGCTGCAAACCGCCGGAGCCGTCCCCGGCAAATCGCTTTAGCGCTCAGAGCGGGGCGTTGGCCAGCGTATCGGCGACGTGGCCGAGTTGCTCCTCCGTCAGTTCCGGATAAATCGGGATGCTCAAAACCTCCCCCGCCATTTTTTCACAAACCGGCAGCGACTCGCCGAAGTTGGGCAGATGCGCAAAGCACTCCTGCTGGTGCAGCGCCACCGGATAATAAATCGCCGAGCCGATGTTGTTCGCGGCCAGGTGCGCCTGCAGCGCGTCGCGTTTGCCGTTGGCCACGCGGAGGGTGAACTGGTTCCACGTGTGGCCCCGCCCTTCGATTTCAGTTGGCAACACCAGCCGCCCCTCGGCGACGTGATCGCACTTGGCCAAGCGCTCGAGGTACTGCGCGGCGTTCGCGCGTCGCGTGGCAAGGTAGCCGGGGAAATGGCCCAGCTTGACCCCGAGCAGCGCGGCGTGCAGCGGGTCCATCCGGAAGTTGCCGCCGATGGCCTTGTGATAATATTTCGGCGCGCCGCCGTGCACGCGAAGGATGCGCGCGCGCTTGGCCAAGCCGTCGTCGTCGGTGGTGATCATGCCGCCGTCGCCGAAGCCGCCGAGGTTTTTGGATGGGAAAAAACTGAACGCGCCCAAGTCGCCCATCGTGCCGACCGGTTGGCCGCCGAACGTCGCGCCCATCGACTGCGCGGCGTCCTCAAGCACGGCGAGGTCGTGCTCCTTGGCCAGCCGCTGCACGCCGTCCATGTCCGCCGCTTGGCCGAACAAATGCACCGGGATGATCGCCTTGGTTTTGTCGGTGACGCGGCCGGCGGCGGCGGCGAGGTCGTTGTTGAAATCGGCGTCAAGCGAATCGACGAACACCGGCGTCGCGCCGGTGCGGGCGATCGCGCCGGCGGTCGCAAAAAACGTGAACGACGGGCACAGCACCTCGTCGCCGGGGCCGATGCCCAGCGTCATCAGCGAAAGCAGCAGCGCGTCGGTGCCGGAGCTGACGCCGATGGCGTGTTTGGCCCCGACCGACTCGGCGGCGACCGACTCAAACCCGGCCACCTCCGGCCCGAGGATGAACTGCGACGAGTCGAGCACGCGCGCGAAGGCGGCCTTCAGCTCGGCGGCGAGCGGCTGGTTTTGTGCGCTTAGATCAAGCAGCGGGACGTTGATCGGTTCTCCCATCGGCGCGGCATATTCACCGGTAGCGCGGCCAGGCGCAAGCGCATTGCCGTTGACACCGCCTCGCCGCGGGCCGACGCTGCGGCTGTCCGACCCATGAAACCGATTTCTTCCATCCTTGCGTTCGTGTGCGCGGCGGCGCTTGGCCAAGCGGCCGAGCCAACCAAGCTGAAGCTGCACTGGGCCAAAAACATGCTGACGATCAGCGGCGCGCATCTGCCCGGCGGCGAGATGAAAATCCACTATCTCGAGGCGTATTGCCGGGACAACTCGCAGACGACCAACTGGGGGAGGCACACCGTCGTCGGCCACAAGACGCGCTTGGTTTCGCGCAGCAACGACGGCTCGCAGATTCGGTTGCACTGCGACGTGAACGACGGCGTGACGGTCGGGCATGTCATCACCGCCTCACACGACGAGGTCGATTTTCGGCTCACCGCGCACAACCCCACGACCAGGCGCTCCGAGGCGCATTGGGCGCAGCCGTGCATTCGCGTCGGCAAATTCACCGGCACCGGCGCGGACGCGACCGCCGACAAATACGCCTACATCAACAAGAGCTTTGTCTATCTCGACGGCCAGCGGGCGATGATGCCGACGCAGGGCTGGGCGACCGAGGCGCGCTACATCCCGGGGCAGGTTTGGGCCGGGCCGGGCGTGCCGCGCGCCGATGTCAACCCGCGCCCGCTGCACCCCGCTGTGCCGGGCAACGGGCTGATCGGCTGCTTCAGCGGCGACGGCTCGATGATCTTTGCCACCGCGTTCGAGCCGTATCAGGAATTGTTCCAGGGCGTGATCCGCTGTCTGCACAGCGACTTCCGGCTGGGCGGCCTCGCGCCGGGCGAGACGTTGGAGATCACGGGCAAAATCTATCTCGTAAAAAACGACGAGGCCGCGCTGCTGAAGCGTTACCACAAAGATTTCCCCACGCACAAGGCACTCCATCGGCCGGGGAAAAAATGATTCGCCTGAGCAGGCGCGGCCGGTTGGATTCCTTCTCGAGAAGGTGGCCGGAGGCCGGATGAGGGTGAACGCTCACTGTCTCCGTCTGCGTTCTCCCTCATCCCAACCCTCTCCCGCTGGGAGAGGGAGCTTGGCCAAGCGCATTCGGCTGGATTCATCGGCTTGTTGAATCTGCTGTTTTTTGTGGCGAACGGCTTGACTTGACCCGATGTGTCGGCGATAAGAGTCGCGCTTCATGTTGGAGGATTCAACTGCAAGACAACCACTTTCGAACAAGGAGAAACGGGACCTGGACGTCGAGATCGCCTTTTTGGAGGGTCTCACCAAGCGTGACCCCCAGTATGTTGAGGCGCTCCAGTTGCTCGGGGACAACTACACGAAGCGCGACCGCTTCCATGACGGGCTGACCGTCGATGAGCACTTGTCCCGGCTTCTCCCTGAGGACTCGATGGTCTATTACAATCTCGCCTGCAGCTACTCGCTCACCGATCGAATCGACGAGTCCATCACCGCGCTCAACAAGGCCGTCCACCTCGGCTACGACGACTCCGAGTGGATGGACACCGACCCCGACCTCAACAACGTCCGCACCGACCCGCGCTATCAGCGGATTCGCCGCCAACTGGAGGTCAAGTTCAGCAGCCACTGACCCGCGCCCCGCGCCATGAAGGTCACCCATCAGGGCAAGTCGCGGCATTACCGGACGGTCTGGTTTGACAAGGCGCGCAACCGCGTCCGGCTCATCGAGCAGCGGCTGCTCCCGCATAAATTCAAAGTCGTCTCCACCGCCGACTACCGCGAAACCGCCCAGGCCATCACCGACATGATCGTTCGCGGCGCGGGCGCGATCGGCGCTGCGGCGGCTTACGGACTCGCGCAGGGCGCACGGGCTTTTCGCAGGCGTGGACTCAAGGCGTTCGAGCGGCACTTGGCCAAGGTGCACCACACGCTCGCCGAGGCGCGCCCCACCGCCGTCGATCCGCTCAACGCCATGCGCGGCATGCTGGCGCAAATGACCGGCGACACCGTTGCCGGGCGGCAGCAGCAGGCCTTGGCCGCCGCCGAACAATTCGCCGAGGATGACGTCGCCCACTGCAAAGCGCTTGGCCAACACGGCGAACCGCTCATCCGCGAGGGCGCGCGTGTGCTGACCCACTGCAACGCCGGCTGGCTGGCGTTCGTGGACGTCGGCTCCGCCACTGCACCGATGTACGCCGCACAGGCCAATGGCAAATCGTTCCATGTTTTTTGTGACGAGACACGGCCGCGCTCGCAGGGCGCCATCCTCACCGCTTGGGAACTGGCGCAGCAGGGCATCGCGCACGACATCATCGCCGACAACGCCGCCGGCCACCTCATGCAGCGCGGCGAGATCGACCTCGTCATCACCGGCAGCGACCGCACGCTGGGCCGCACCGGCGAGGTGGCCAACAAGATCGGCACCTACACCAAGGCCGTCTTGGCCAAGCGGCACGGCATCCCGTTTTACGTCGCCATCCCGCTCTCGACCATCGACTGGGAACTCGAGTCCGGCCAAGCGATCCCAATCGAGGAACGCGACGAGGACGAAGTGCTAAGTGCTTGGGGCGTGACGCCGAGCGGCCGTCGGCAGCAGGTGCGTCTGGCCAATCCCGGCAGCAGCGCGCGCAACCCGGCCTTCGACGTTACGCCGCCGGAACTGATCACCGGCATCATCACCCCGCTCGGCATTTTCAAGCCGCGCCAACTCTGGAAACACCGCGCCAAGCTTGGCCAAGCGGCTGCGATTTGCTGACCGCACACGCGGTTGGCCAAGCGCAAAATAACCCGTTGCGTGGCCATGGGGACAGGTGTAAGTTCCGCCTTCACTGTCAAATTTACCCAGTAAAACAATGAAAAAACAAACATCCCCCACCACCGTCGCCGGGCTGGCCTTGGCCACCCTGCTTTCCTGCGGAACCGGCTTGACCAAGGCCGAGCCGCACCACGACTTGGCACACCAAATCGAGGCCGAGCTGGTTCAGATCGAGGTTGAGGCGCTGCTTGAGAAATTCAAGGAACTGACCAAGCGCACCCATCAACTGGAACTGGAGCGAGTCAATCTGGAGGTGGAAGCCGAGACGGCGCAGGGCGAAGAGGAACGCGCCGAGTTGGAGCAGCACCTACGCAGAGCGCACATGACACAGGAACGACTAGAACACTTGCGCCGTGAGACCCGGGAGGAACTCCACCACATGGCCGCAGAGCAGGCCCATCATCCCCGCGAGCACGGCGAGGAGCGGCACCGCGGCGAGGAACGGGAGCAACAACACACCGCTGAGGGCTTCAGGGAGCGCCTGCACCATCTCGAGCGGCAGATTGAGGAACTGCGCGGTGCGGGCAAGCACGACCGCGCCGATCAATTGGAACGCCAAGCCAATGAAATCCGCGCACACCTGAAACAACAGGAACGCCGCAGCCGCGAGGGTCGCGGCGAGCGGGAGCATGCCCAAGCTGAATTGCGGGAGCATTTCGAGCAACTGCAGGCCAAGCGCCGCGAGGCAATTGCACATCTCGAAGAATTGATGGGCGCGGCCAGGCGGATCGAGGGCGACGGTGAAGAGGCCCAGGCAAAACGCCACAAGCTCGAGGATCGCGCCGCCGAGGTGAAGGCTCACCTTGGCGAACTCAACGAACAACTCGAGGAACTCGAGCACGCCTTCCGGGAGCGCCGCCAAGGCCGCGAACGCGGAGAGAGGGAGGGACGCGAACGCGAAGAGGAACGGGACGAAGACGAAGTGCGGGAGCGCGAGGAGTAACCCCTCCACGTTACTTTTTCTCCTCGATCGCCCTGGCCAGATTCGCGATCTCGCCGCCCAGCCGGAGGCGGGTCATCTTGGCGTTGAGCTTCTCGCTCAACGAGGCGCACAACTCGAGGAAGCAGTCGGTGCCCGGCTCCTCCTGTAGTTGATGCCCGGAGAAGTCCTTGAAACAATCCTGCCGCAGGTTCGTGAGTTGATCCTGCAAACTCTGGAGTTTTTCCATGTCGTTCCCCTTTTTTTCGGTGTCGAGAGTCATCTGTTGCCGCTCAATATCGATCACCCCGCGGATGTAATGGTCGAGCCGGGTCTCCTTGGTCCGGTCTTTTCTCTTTTGATACCACTGAAAACCGAGGAATCCCGCGACGATAATCGACACAAAAAACGAGCGCATGCTCTCCCACATATCGACCAGCGCGGGCTTGATGAATGTCCGGGTGTCCGGCTCGTAAACCCACATGGCCCCCTCGTGAACGGGAAAAAACGGGCGAGCGCTGGCAAACGGTTTGCCCTGCTCAAACAACTCGCCCAGCCGGTTCTCCTTTTGAAACGGCGTCTTGAGAATTTCTTGGGTGATTTTTTCCACAAAGCCGCTTTCGACATCGTTCCGTGTGATGAGGTGCGCTCCGGTCGCCACGGTTTGGATGTCTGTTCGTGGAATCGGCTCGCCCTCAAACTGGTAAATGCCGCGCGGCACCTTGAATGGCGACAAGTGCAGCTCCATCGCCGCCAACGCCTCGTTGTTCGGGATGCTAAGGAAACGAACTTTGCCGGTGCGTGCCAGCGTTTGAAACACGTCCGCCTGCATGCCGACTGTGATGAACGCAGCGTCCAGCTTCTCTTCCTCGAACGACTGTATGAGTTGCGGATATTTCAGGTTTCGGTGTCCTTCACTCGGAGCGATGTTTAGGCTTTTGAGTAACAGCCGCGACATCGGGTAATCAGCGGAAAGCTCCGGCCCAAGGTTCACGACTTTCCCTTTCAAGTCCTGCAGCGACATAATTCCGCTCCCGTTTCTCACCGCGATATGCAGCGGCTGTGAATAAAGATTTGCCACGAACACCACTTGCTTGAGCTCGACAGGATCAATTTTTTGCGCCTCCTGCTCCAGCAGGTCCGGGGCGAACTCTTTCAGGTTTTTGCGCGAGCCCGGCTGGAACAACGCCAAGTCAACCTCGCCCTCCGCAACCAGCTTCAGGTTCTCCAGCGACCCCGCAGTCGTCCGCACCGCGGCCCTGCGTCCCAGTCGGGTAACCACGTTCGAGAGGCTGAGTGCAATCGGGTGATACAGTCCCTTCTCCTGGCCGCCAGCGATGACGATGGTGCGATTCAGGTCGACCAGGACCTTGACGAGCTGATACAGGGGCACGCAGATCAACACGCTCAGCAGGCCGATAGTGATCCATTTGCGTTTCATGCCGTGAAAAAATTCAGGCAAAATCATATCGCTTAGCCAAGCAGCAGGCAAGTTCGCAATGCCGGGCCAGGCGCGAGTCCGTTTTCGTCCTCGCCCTCGTCCTTCGTCATCGGAAAAACAATCGAGTACGAGAGAGGAGGGACGAGTACGATTTGCCCACGCCGGACGGCTGGGGACAGCCATTCCTGCCATCGCTTGCCGATTCATTTTTTGGTGGCGGCGGGAGCGGCGCTCGCCGACATTGGGCGCGTGACGGATTCCACCCTGCAGGGTGCCAGCGTGCTGGTGGTCGAGGATGAGCCGCTCCTGCGCAAACAGGTGGCGGCCGCGCTCGAGCAGCACGACGCCGACGTGACCGCCGTCGGCACGCTCGACGAGGCGCGCCGCATGATCCAGTCGCTGCCGTTCGACTTCGCGCTGCTCGACGTCAACCTGCCGGACGGCCTCGGCACCGACCTGTTGAGCGAGAACGTTTTTTCGCCCAACACCGCCGTCGTCGTCTGCACCGCCGAGGGCGGCGTGCAGGGCGCGGTCGAGGCAATCAAGAACGGCGCGCAGGATTACCTCCTCAAACCGGTCGATCCCGCCGTGTTGCCGCTCGTGCTGCACCGCGCCAAGGCCAGCCGCCAAACCGCCCGCCTCGCCGAGCACGATCGCCACGACCCCGCCGCCACCGGCGACCGCCTGTTTTTCGGCGACGCGCTTGGCCCGTTCCGCCAGCAACTCGACAAGATCATCGCCGCGGACGAGCGGCTTGGCCGCGATCTCCCGCCGGTGTTGCTCGAGGGCGAAACCGGCACCGGCAAAACCAGCATCGCCCGCTGGCTGCATCACCACGGCCCGCTCGCCGCTGGCCCGCTGGTCGAGGTCAACTGCCCCGCGCTGCCGGAGAGCCTCGCCGAGTCGGAACTTTTCGGGCACGAGCGCGGCGCGTTCACCGACGCCAAGACAGCGCGCATGGGCCTCTTCGAGGCGGCCAAGGGCGGCACGCTGTTTCTCGACGAACTGGCGAGCCTCTCGCTTGGCCTGCAGGCAAAGGTGCTCAAGGCGATCGAGGACAAACGCATCCGGCGGCTCGGCGGCAACAAAGAAATCGACGTCGATATTCGCATCATCGCCGCGAGCAACCGCAACCTTGGCCAAGCGGTCGCCGACGGGCAGTTCCGCGACGACCTGCTCCACCGACTGAGCTTGTTCCGCTTGGTCATCCCTCCGCTGCGCGAGCGCGGGAAGGATATTTTGAAACTGGCCAAGCAACTTCTTGCGCAACTATCCCGCCGCCACCGGGTCGCCGCCAAGCCGATCAGCGCCGACGGCCAAGCGCGGCTGCTCAACCACGCTTGGCCGGGCAACGTCCGCGAACTCAGCCACGAACTCGAGCGAACGATCGTGTTCGAGGAAGGCGACGAGTGGGACTTCGCCGCGCTCCCCGGCCCGGCGGGAACGGCGGCCAACGAAACGGCGACGAGCGGCGCACTCA
>Ga0208391_1000612_pt1 | contig 18598 bp, 18 predicted proteins | sample Knorr_S23_td_Bot_FD_185612 | JGI IMG/M metagenome (GOLD analysis project Ga0208391, IMG submission 185612) | Marine microbial communities from Southern Atlantic Ocean transect - Knorr_S23_td_Bottom_ad_3770_LV_A (SPAdes) (version 2) | ecosystem: Environmental > Aquatic > Marine > Oceanic | place... | reverse complement strand
AAGATAATGTTGTTTCTTGGGATTGGGGGGTTGGTTTTCCCTTTTTACCCATTGCCCTGCTAACAAACAATACAACCACGAAATGGGGCGGATCAAATAATGGAGATAAGAACGAGGGACAAGCAGGAATGAAATATAAAATATGAGCATTGTCAGGGCAAAAAAGATAAACCAAATCGGCCAAAGAATGAGAGAAATAATTCCCCTAAACATGCCAGCCTTGCTCATCTAAAAGTGAAAACAATTTGTGGTTAGCTTTGGGAAATGGGAATTCGCTGATCTGTGTTGGTTCTATCCAAGTCGAATTCTCAATATCATTTAATGGTGTTATATTTTCTTCACAATGGTAGCCATGAAATGTGATTGAAAAATGGGTGTAAGCATGTTTAATTGCACCAATCTTTTTCAAGATTTTTGGTTTTGCGCCACACTCTTCCTTGATCTCACGACACAAGGCATCTTGCAACGATTCGCCTTTTTTAACTTTCCCACCGGGGAATTCCCACAAGCCTGCCAGCATCCCTTTCTCTCCCCGCTTCTGGATATAAAATTTTTCACCCCGCCAGACAATCCCGGCAACGATGGTATAATGGGGCGGCTTTGTCTTTTTAATGGGCGTTGGGTACAATTCGGGATTACCGGAAGCAAATGCTTTACATGAAAATGATATTGGACATTTGCCACAGTTGGGATTTTTTGGTGAACAAACTCGCGCCCCAAGTTCCATGACGCTTTGATTAAAATCTCCTGGCTTTTCTTGCGAAATAATGTTTCCTAAATGATTTTTCATTCGGGACATATTTCTGTTTGTCAGATTTTTTAGTCCAAGTACACGAGCTATAACACGTTTTACATTGCCATCAATTAATGGGAACGGTTTTTGAAATGCCATGGACAAAACCGCAGCAGCAGTATAATCTCCCACACTTGGCAGCGCCCTGAATGAATCCCAATCATTGGGGATATTTCCGCAATGATTTTCAACAACAATTTTGGCTGCTTTGTGAAAATTGCTACATCGGGAATAGTATCCGAGTCCTTCCCAAATTTTCAGCAAAGATTCCTGATTGGAATTTGCTACAGCTTCAAGTGTGGGGAACTTTTTGATCCATCTTTCAAAATAAGGGATTACCGTTTCAACCTGAGTCTGCTGAAGCATCACTTCCGAAAGCCAAATTTTGTACGGATTATCAATATCCCGAAATGGCAGTGCTCTTTTTTCTTTAGAATACCAGGATAAAAGAGATGATGTGATATTACTTTGTTGCATTATACAATCTTATTATCTCTTAAAATTATTTTTGATAAGATCCAATGCAACGAAGAAATATATTCGATCATTTCGTTCCGGTCTAACGGATCCACTTCCTTTTCGATAACGGACCCCAGTTTATCGAATTGTTGTTCCAGACCAGCTTGAATCTCATCTCCGTAGATTGTGAGAAACACCCGGATTACCCGTTTATCATGATGAGCAGGTTTGCGCTCTACCCAGCCTTTTTTTTCCAGGCCAATTATAAGACGGGTGCTTGTACTGTTATCGATCCCAATCTTTTTAGACAAAGCTGACATTTCAATCCCATCATCGGGAATAATAGATAAAGCCAATATTTGGGGGAATGATGCGCCATCAATGGAAATATTTTTCCGGTAAAGGCTCTGGAGATCAACCAGGAAGGAAGAAAGTAACTCGCCGTAATTCATATTTGTAGTTTACAAATAAAATGAGGGTTATAAAATAAATATTGAGTGAGATTCTTTTCTACCACAATGGGTACTAATTGTAGTAATGGCGTAGTGGGTTAATGGAGAGTTGTTCGATTTACTTTAATCGACTCGAATTTATACTATCGTCCCGGGCGACAGGGTTTATCCATATCAGGCTGGAACATTCGGTATTCAGTTTTAAAATTGATAGATACTGGACAATTAACCTTTCAAAGGTTTTTCCCTTTTGCAAGGTTCAATGTAGATCGAATTGATAACCTTTGAAAGGTTTGGCTACTTTATTTGGCCCCTCCCGGTCAAACATGGATTCCGTATAATTTCAACTTATCTGTATTGAATACTTTGCTGAAACGAGTACAAGAAATTTCGGGAATGACAACTTGCCCCACCTTAAAAACGCTCCTAATGACTTTTTCAAATTTTGTCTTACCGAATCAGTGTCCGCCATGACAAAATTCTTAAAAAGGAGGCAACGTTTTTAACCGGTTTGCCTGAGAGATGAAAATATGCCTGGAAAGGGCATTGGTTCTTTTACTGCCTAAATGACCAATAATGTTCCAGTGGTCCATTTGGAATGGTCCGATGGAATACCACTGCCCGGGAATCAAGAGATCATTCTCATCGTACTCAACAATGGGATCCGCTCCATTGATCCCTGTCGTGGGACCAAACTCTGATCGTGTATTGACAATCCCGTCATTTTCAAACCATGTTGAATCTGTGGCAGTTCCGTCACTCCAATAACCAACTCGGGAGCCCAGAATTTTTGATCTTGTCCGTGTTAAAATGGATGTCCCTGGTATGGCAATATGGTTGGGAGAGTCTGGCGCTCTTTCTGTCGTGGAGGCTGCAATAGAGAAATAATAAACATCCGGATCGGCTTGGAGAACCCCATTCAATTCTTTGGCACCTTCAAGACTTAAATCCCAGGAACTCACATTTTTTGTCGCCCAGGCTTCATGGGTTCTCATACGTTTTACATAGCTGGTCCATGTTTCGCCATCGCCACGGGAAAAACCCCACTGTTCCAGGTCAAAATCATAAAACCGATTGCCAACCACACCTGCGATTCCTACAAAATACTGTACAAATGGAATTGTTTTTGTCACCACATCTGCAAGAGTAGTTCCATCATGAGGCGTTACAGTTGATGTTATACTCCGAATCCAATTTGTGGAGACTCCTCCCAATAATTCTGATGTTTCAGGCGTACCTAATTTTTCATCTGCCATGATCTCATGGGTTAAAAGGTATTGCAGCATGCGGGCTGTTTGGCCGCCCATGCTATGTCCAATCAGATGAACCGGGTGTTCTTCATCCCATTCTGGATAAATGGCCTGGTAGCTCTTGCCTTTCGGCTTTTGAACTATGTTAAATTTTCCAGCATGAGCTTTGCCATAATCTACTTGACCGCCTTTGAGTTGGGTGTAAACTTCGATGGCTCTTTCCCAATTGGACGAAACGGGTCCAATCGAAACAGTGAAAACGGTGTGACCTTCATCCCGGAGCATTTGGGCATAATCTTCTCTTCCACCCCAATAATTATAACCCCCCATTTCGTCTTCGCCCCAACCCATGAATCCATGGATCAATACAATGGGATAATTATTCTGGGCGGTAATTATTCCGATAGAAAATACGAGTATGATAATTTTTCTCATTAAAGTTGAATCCCGATCTCTAATCCGTGAATTGTAGCGCCGGTGCCAAAAATAAATGTACCGTAATTAATGTTTGTAGAGCCAGCATTAACCCCAAACCCAAATCCCGATGCACCGATAACAGACCGCAGAAAATCCTGTTTCGTATTATGATCCAACTTGCGTGAGGATGTGCCCCACCGAATTTGAATTCCATTTTTCAATTTAAAATTCCCACCCAAAAAGAACTCCGGATCATTACGATCTTTTGATAGGATTGTGTCCAAAAATAGTGTGAGTGGAAGATGGATTAATTTTTTGGATCCGCTAATAACTGTTTTGGGGACGATTAATCCATGGGCAAAATTATTACCACCAAATGTTTTTCCAATATTGTGGAATGATAGACCCAAAGCTGCTTTAAACTTATGAATATAAAAATCGCTGCCTACAGATATCACGAATGCCCTTACCTGGTGATCTTTCAATGATGAAGAATAGAACTGAGCCGCAGTTCCAATGCTTAAAGGGAGCGTGCCCAACTGTTTTGAATAACCGCCATGAAGCCAGGTATCACCAGATTGATACGTGCCCGTGGATTGAAAATCATCGTCATAACCATCGAATGTTCCGTAAGAAATATGCCGTAAAGAAAATACGCCGAAACCTTTTTTCCATGGCAGGCTCATGCCTGCACTCTGACTGGTGATCCCGGCTTGATAGCGAATAATGGATGTGGAAAAATATCGCCCCGTATCCGCCACAGAGGGATTCAATTTGGATGAAATTGGGGATGGGTTCAAAAATCCTGCTCCGCCCATACCCAGTTGGGACGAAGATGTAAATACATCAAATGCGGGGAAACCAGTTTCTGCTGATAAACAGGAAAGAAGAAAAAGGAAAGATGAAAAAAGTTTTTTCTTCGCGGTGTTTTGTGTTCTTCGTGGCTTTACAATCATCAAATCAAACTTAATGGATCAAAATGAATATTGATCCTGTTTTGTCCTGAACGAAATTTTTTCTGAAAATCCATAAAATTGTTCTGGATAAATTTGTGAAGTTTCTGGCCATTTGAATCGTTTGTTTTTAATGATTTAAAGACGATCTGAAACCTGTATTGGTTCCTTAATTTTTCTAAATAGCACGGCGCCGGTCCCAGAATGTCCAACCCTTTGTATTTTCCTTGCAACGATTTGAATATCCGTTTTGACAATGAATCTACAGCCGTTTGGTTTTGCCCCGTGATCTCAATTTTAGCTAACCAACTGAAAGGCGGATACTTGAGTTCATTCCGTTCACTCAAGGCGATATTATAGTATTTCTTCATATCCAATTTCGCTGCATTCTTGATGACAGGATTATCCGGTACATAGGTTTGGATAACCACTTCTCCTGGTTTGGTTCGTCTGCCGGCTCGACCCGAAGCCTGATAGATCAATTGAAAAATACGCTCGCCGGCACGAAAATCCGGTAGATGAAGTCCAAGGTCTGCATTAATAATACCAACCAATGTGGCATTAGGAAAATCCAATCCTTTGGCGATCATTTGGGTTCCAAGCAAAATATCAATCTCCCCTTTGGAAAATGCTTTTAAAATAGATGTAAGTCCACTGCCAGTCCGTGCTGTATCCATATCCAATCTAGCAAGTTTTGCATGGGGAAATGTTTCTTCTATCAAGGATTCCACCCGTTGCGTTCCTGTGCCGGAATATTTCATATTGGGGCTGCTGCAACTGACACATGTTTCCCGTTGTTTCGTTTCAAAATGACCACAACAGTGACACACAAGTTTTCCCCCTTTACGATGAAAAGTGAGTGCAACTTTACATTGGGGGCACATGACGATCTCACCACAATCTCCACAACGAACTACCGGCGAATAGCCGCGGCGATTTTGGAGCAAAATAATTTGCTCTTTTTTATTGAGTCGATCTTCTATCTTATCCTGGAGCAAACCGGAAAGGATTTGGCCAAATTTGCCTGATTCGTCCTGATCCGCCAGCATATCCACCAAATGAACCTGGGGATATTTCGCCCCTCCAAACCGTTCCGGGAGATAAAGATAGGTCAACTTTTTATGGAGATAATTATAATAACTCTCCAGGCTTGGGGTGGCACTGGACAAGACCACAGCCGATCCTTCATAGGTGGCTCTCATGAGGGCAACATCCCGGGCATGATACCTTGGCGCAGGCGAATCCTGGCGAAAAGATGATTCCTGTTCTTCGTCAATCACCATGAGTCCCAAATCTTTTAAGGGTGCAAAAACAGCGCTTCGAGCGCCAATCACAACCTTGAAGGATCCTTTGCAGATCTCTTTCCACGTCCATGAGCGTTGGGCCTGGGTGAGTTTAGAATGCCAGAGTGCAATCGTATCCCCGAACACGGCTCGGAACCGGCCTGCAATTTGTGGTGTAAGAGAAATTTCAGGGAGTAAAATGATGGCAGTTCTGTTTTGGCCTAAACAATGGCGGACCGCTTCGATATAGATTTCCGTTTTTCCGCTGCCTGTAACACCATGCAATAAAAAAGGAGAATACTTTCTTGAATCCAAGAATTTGATAATCGCATCCACAGCAGTTTTCTGGTGATCATTAAAATCCACTTTTTTATGGATGGGATCGAAGGTAAAACCCGTCACATCCGGTAGCAAAGATTCTTCAAAAAGTGAAACCAAGCCACGTTTTTCCAGTCCGCGACATACATTCAATGGATTAGATGCCAAGTCTTTCAAGGAAGAAACTTTGAGGGGTTTTTCAGCACGCCAAATTTCCTGATACACGTCATATTGTTTTGGCGCACGTTTTTTAACGAGTTCTAAATCCTCATCATCTGCAATGGGGTTAGGATGCACGACCCAATTTTTTGGCGGTGTGTATCGCGTGGAAAGGTTATTCGGTAAAACGGTTTTCGCGACTTGTCCCAATGGCGTGATATAATATTGACTCATCCATTGAATCAACTTCCAGAGCTCTGGCGTCATGATTGCAAGATCATCCACCATCCCGGAGATTTCTTTCATCTTTCCTTTAAAAGATGATGCCGACTTTAATTGAGTGACAATCCCCTGGGCATTTCGTGAACCAAACGGTGCCTTTACACGGGAGCCGATCTGGATATCTTGAGAAAGATCCTTGGGAATCTTATAGGTAAAGGTTAGAAAACCAGAGATCGGAAATGCGACTTCAGCAAACATAACCGGCAAGTTTATGCGTCACGATAGATTGGGGCAATAAAAAACCCCTGCAACCAACATCATATTGAAATCGGAATGCAGGGGTTGAATTGATCTGGCCTGATTTATGATTTGATCACGTAGATCTTTACATCACCATTCAGGTCTGCACTCACACGAACCGGTACATGATAAATACCCAATGCTTTAATGGGTTCTTCCAGCATGATAGCGTGGCGATCCACTTCGATCCCTTTTTCTTCAAGGGCTTTGTGGATATCCAATGTTGTGACAGAGCCAAACATTTTTTCTTCTTCGCCAACTTGAGCTTCAATGGTGATTTCTGTTTTTGACAGTGTTTCCACCATAGCTTCATATGCAGCAACTTCACGGACTTTACGCGTTTTCGAGATCTGCTTCCGTTCATCTGCAACAGCGAGATTTCGTTTGGATGCACGGAGTGCCAGCCCTTCGGGAACCAATTTATTCCGGGCATAACCGGGTTTTACGCTTACGACATCCCCGGCTTCACCGAGACCATTTACATCTTGTAGTAAAATAATATCCATGATCTAACTCCTTATTCCCTGCCGCTTGCAACGTAAGGCATCAGGGCAATTGAGCGGGACCGTTTGATGGCTCGAACTACCTTCCGGTGCATTTTTGCACTGCTGCCCGTGATGCGGCGTGGCATGATTTTGCCCTGGTCATTCACAAAACGACGTAGGAGTTTCACATCTTTATAATCGATGTCTGTGATACCATTTTCTTTAAAATAGCAAAATTTCTTTCTACTCTGGAAAGCCATTATTCAGCCTCCTTTTTTTCAGTTTCTTTTTCTGAACTTTCTTCTGAGTCTTCAGATTCATCATTCGATTCGTTTTCATCTGTTTCAGCGGTTGCTTCTTCTAAAGATTCAGATTCGGTTTCTTCCGATGCTTCAGCCTCCGCAGGTGCCTCTTCAGTTGCGGGTGTTTCAGTCGTTTCTTCCGAAGCTGACTCTTCTTTCACATCTTCAACGTAAACGTCTGGTTTTTCATCCAGAGTAACGGTCATATGACGAAGCACCGTGTTGTTCAGTTTCATCCATGTATTGAATTCGTTCATTATATCCTGCTCACCCCCTTCGAATTGCAGGAGGATATAAGAACCATATTTTTGATTCTGGATTGGATACGCCAGGCGTTTCTTCCCCCATACACGGTGGTTGATCAGTTTTGATTTTGTTTTCTCTAGCTCGGTTCCGATTTCGCCCATGGTGGTATCCAGAGCTTCATTTTCCAGATTCGGATTTACAATATAGAGTGTTTCATAATACCGCATAATGACTCCTTATGTTTTACGCAATCAGCGGTGCGATTACCAGTGAAACCACTGACATCAATTTAATTAAAATATTCAGCGATGGGCCGGATGTATCTTTGAAAGGATCTCCGACCGTATCGCCCACCACGGCTGCTTTGTGCGCTGCGGACCCTTTACTCAAGGTTTCTCCGTTGATTTCTACACCTTCTTCGATCATTTTCTTAGCATTATCCCATGCGCCACCAGCATTGGACTGAAAAATTGCCATGAGTACACCACAAACAGTGACGCCGGCAAGCAAACCACCTAATGTTTCTGGTCCAAAAATAAATCCCACAATAACGGGAGAAGAAATTGCTAAAATTCCAGGGAGAACCATTTCTTTAATGGCTGACTGGGTAGAGATTTCTATACAACGATCATGATCTGCTTTAGTTAAACCCAACTCATATGCAGTTTTATCCTCCTCTGACCATGTGGAAGCATCACCTTTCCCCAGCACTTCAAGCGCCGCTCTTAATTCTGGGATATCTCTAAACTGGCGACGAACTTCTTCGATCATAGCCATGGCTGCACGGCCTACCGCACCCATAGCCATAGATGAGAAAAGAAAGGGTAACATGCCACCCACAAATAAACCAGCCATCACCCAGGCATTCGAAATATCTATAGAGACGACCGCTTGTGATTTTGCTGCAACAGATTCCATACCCGATTCAATGAGTTCTTTATAACGGACATTAAATACTGTTGTTCTAAACGCCGCAAATAATGCTAATGCAGTTAATGCGGCAGAACCGATGGCAAATCCTTTTCCGATGGCGGCAGTTGTGTTTCCGACCGCATCCAGTTTATCAGTCCGTTCCCGAACTTCCGCAGGGAGTTCAGCCATTTCTGCAATGCCGCCTGCGTTATCGGAGATGGGACCATAAGCATCAACAGCCAGTTGGATTCCCGTATTTGCCAGCATCCCCAAAGCAGCCATGGCAATACCATACAGTCCTGCGAAGTGAAAGGCACCTATGATGGCCGATGCAATAATCAGGATCGGAATTGCAGTAGATTGCATACCAACACCTAAACCCGCAATCAGGTTTGTGCCAGGTCCGGTTAATGATTGTTTCACAATAGAAAGGACTGGAGGCGTGCCTGTTCCAGTATAATGTTCCGTTATAAGACCAATGCCCAATCCAGCAGAAAGTCCGATCACTGTTGCATAGAATACACCCATGCTGGTGAATTCGACATCACCTTGCATAAAGGTCGCCGGTAAAAAATCCTGGATCAAAAAGTAAATTGCTGCAACCATAATGGCCGAACTGCCGAACTCACCCATGTTCAATGCTTTTTGTGGATCGCCGCCTTCTTTCACGGAAACCATAAAAGTTCCAATAATGGAAACAACGATGCCAGCCGCAGCAATAAATAAAGGCAGTATAACAAAATTAATATCAAATTTTCCAAGAGCCAGAATACTGGCACCCAAAACCATAGAACCCACAATGGAGCCCACATAAGATTCAAACAGGTCCGCGCCCATGCCGGCAACGTCACCCACGTTATCACCCACATTATCAGCGATGGTGGCGGGATTCAAGGGATGGTCTTCCGGAATTCCAGCTTCCACTTTACCCACAAGATCAGCACCAATGTCGGCGGCTTTGGTATAAATACCACCCCCAACACGGGCAAACAATGCAATGGAGGATGCACCCAAAGAAAATCCTGAAATAATGTTTAAAACAATTATCATAGAGGCGGCATCTGTGCCATACAGATCTGTATAGAACATGAATAAACCGCCAAGCCCAAGGACACCAAGGCCAACCACACTTAATCCCATTACGGATCCGCCACTGAAGGCAACATTCAGTGCTGTGGCTAAACTTGTCCGGGCAGCGTTGGTTGTACGGGTGTTGGCTTTGGTCGCCACTTTCATGCCGAGAAAACCGGCCAGTCCGGATGCTACAGCACCCACAATAAATGAAAGTGCTATCAGGGAACTGGAATCAGCTCTGCCATCATTTGCAAATCCAAGCAGGATTGCAACAGCCAAGACAAAAATGGCTAGAACACGATATTCTGCTTTTAGGAAAGCCATAGCACCATCAGCAATACTTTTGCCAATGGATTTCATGCGATCTGTTCCTTCATCCTGTGCTTCGATCCATCTTGTTTTCCAGAATGAATAGATCATGGCCAAAACGCCGGCACCGATCACAAACATTAAATTAGAACTCATGGGTTCAATGTCTCCTCAATTAAGAATTAAAATGATTCATGGTGTGGTTTAATCCACGTACTAAAATATTTGATAAAGCATCTGCACCACGCTTGACCATGGCTTCTGCTTCCGATTTGTCATCCGCTCTGAAAGGTTGCAGCACATATTCTTCTGCAGGTCGCATATTTTCATCTGTACCGATCCCTAAACGGACTCTGGGAAATTGATCTGACTGAAGTTGATAAATGATATTTTCCATCCCGCGGTGACATCCATCACCTCCTTTCGGACGGATCCGGATCGACCCGAGAGATAGATCCACGTCATCCACAACCACGTGAATATCGGAAGGCACCAGATTCCAGCGATTTGCTACATCTTTCACAGCGTTTCCGCTCCGATTCATACCGGTTGTGGGCTTTATCAACAAGACTTCCCGTCGTTGATGTTGCGCAAACACATAAGGACCCTTTCCGGGTTTGAATAACAGTCTTTGTCGGCGGGCCAATTCGTCCACCACCCAAAATCCGGCATTGTGTTTTGTGTTTGCATATTTATCACCGGGATTGCCCAGACCAATAAAGGCGATCATGATTCTTTCGAATCGTCTCCTGATTGTTCAGAACCACTTTCTTCATCAGATGGTTTACCTTCAGCACCTTCTTCACCTTCAACACCGTCTTCGGCTTCTTCAACTTCGAGTTCTTCAACTTCAGGCTCTTCTTCAGCAGCGGGCGGCTGAACGGATACTACATTTAGATCTTCTGCAGACAAGATCTCAATGTCTTCATTATCGATGATGATGTCTGCAACACTTTTTGCAGAATTCATTTCAAGATCGTCAATGTTCAATTCAATCTGCTCTGGAACATCAGTCGGAAAACAACTAATCTCGATCTGATTCATGGATTGTGATAATACACCACCTTCCTTTGTACCAACCGATTCACCTACCAATACCAATGGTACAAAGATGGTCATCTTTTTGGATCGGCGCACACGCATGAGATCGATATGAATCACTTCATCCGTGACGGGATGATATTGCAATTCTTTGATCATGGTAAACTGTGTATTGCCTTCCAATTCAATTTCAAAAATATGCTGGCCAGATTGTAAAGCATGATACAGGACAAGCTTGTCCACTGAAATATTTACATTCGTTTCACCGGCATAATAGAGAATACCGGGGATAATGCCATTCCGACGAAGTGCTTTTGATCCTTTCGTTCGGATTTGGGTCCTGTCTACAATATCTAATTTGTAATACGATGATGCCATCGTCTTGTCTCCTTATTAAAATTCGAACAAAGCACTGACCGATTCGCTATTGTGAATCCGGTTCACAGCTTCGCCAAAAATATTTCCTACAGATACGATTTCCATTTTATCGATTTGTTTTTCTTTTGGAATATCAATCGTATCCGTCACAATAATTTTTCTGATATTTGATTCATTTAATCTTTGAATAGCTGGACCGGATAATACACCATGAGTCGCAACTGCTATTACAGATTTTGCACCTTGCTCCAAGGCTGCCTGGGCCGCATTTACAGTAGTTCCTGCTGTATCAATCATATCATCAATGATCAACACATCCATATCTTTCAGATCACCAATGAGATGGTTCACTTCGGCCTTGTTCGGTACATAACGCCGTTTATCGATCAATGCAAAATGCATACTCAACCGTTTTGCATAAGCCTGACTCATTTTTGCAGAGCCCACATCGGGTGCCAGCACAACAGAATTTTCCGGATCCAAGCCTTCATCCTTGATAGCATCCAATAACACCATTCTGCTGTATAAATGATCAAATGGAATCTTGGCAAAACCCTGGATCTGTGTTGAATGAAGATCCATCGTAATGATCCGGTCTGAACCCATAACAGTAAAAATATCGATCATCACACGGGATGAGATAGGAACCCGGGGCTGGTCTTTGCGGTCTTGACGCCCATACCCAAAATAGGGTATTACTACGGTTACGCGATCTGCTGAAGCTCGAACTGCTGCATCCACCATGAGAGCTAATTCAACGATGTTTTCAGACGGTCCGTTGGTAGACTGGATCAGAAATACATCATGCCCGCGAATATTTTCTTCGAATTTTATCCACAGTTCGCCATCGGAAAAAGTGCGAATAGATATTTCGCCCAATTCGTGTCCAAGCGATTGTACAATCTTTTGAGCCAGGGCAGGATTACTGCGGCCACTGAATATTTTTAGTTTATTTTGCATTGTGATTTCTCTGAATAAAATGGAGCTGGGGCGCAGGGATTCGAACCCCAACTGCCTGGACCAAAACCAGGTGTACTGCCATTATACTACGCCCCAATAAAATTGGGTGTTGTTACAAATTAGAGAGTTGGAAAGGTAATAAATGTGTTATATCGAGAGGAAAAATGTGACTCGGCTGATGTGGCGTCAGCTTCATCGTCAAAAATCCCAAACACAGTCGAGCCGGAGCCCGACAAACTGGCAAACCGGGCACCATTAGCCCGGAGCGAATCCTTTATTTGTCCAATCTCTGGATATGCTGGAACAACGATTGCTTCAAAATCATTCTCAAAAAGCTCAAAAGGAATATTTTCCCTTTGTATATAGCCGGTAAAATTAACCATCTTACGGGGACCTTCCAAAAATTTTTTACTCTCCTCATATGCCCAGGATGTATTAATATGTAGATTCGGTACGACTAATAAAAAGCAACCTGTGAACACATTTTTAACCGGATTCAGGATTTCGCCAATCCCATCGCCCACTTGTGTGCCACCTTTAATAAAGAAGGGGACATCGGCGCCCAATTCAACCCCCATGGATTCTAATTCGGCATCTGGTATATTTAATTCATAAAGTTGGCGAAGCCCTTTCAGCACTGTGGCCGCATTGGATGAGCCACCACCTAATCCACCTCCGGCAGGGATTCTTTTTTCTAATTGTATAGAAACACCACCAACATCAAAGGAATCTATCATTTTTTGCCACGCTTTTACACAAAGATTAGATTTATCATTCTTTAGCCAATCCACATTGGATAAAAATTCACACCTAGAATCTATTTTTTCTAATGTGATTGTATCGTGAAAATCCAATTCCTGGAAGAGGGTATGAATGTTGTGGTAGCCATCGGGTCGTTGTTCTTTTATTTGGAGACCTATATTGACCTTGGCGAAGGATTTAAGGACAACAGGCATCATTCTTATTGCAAACTGTGGCAATCGCCTGCACGGCCCACCCGGAGCCATCGCCCACAAACCCGAGGTTATCTGTGGTGGTTGCTTTTACAGAAACCTGGGATTCATCGATCTGCATGGAATAGGCAAGATTATATCTCATTTGTTGAATATGGTCCGTCAGCTTTGGTGTTTGGAGAATGATGGTGGCATCCACATTGTTGATCTCGAATCCTGATTCTCGTATTCGTTTTACAGCGTCTGCTAAAAAATGACTGCTGGGTGCGCCTTTCCAGGTATCGTCATTGCTGGGGAAGAATTGGCCAATGTCACCCAATGCAGCAGCACCGAGGAGTGCATCCACAACAGCATGGATCAGCGCATCGCCATCGGAATGTCCCACCGAGCCAAAAGATGAGGGTATCTCCACACCGCCGATGATAAGGGTTTCACCTGCAGCCAATGGGTGGAAATCATAGCCTATGCCTGTTCTGATCATGTATTATTCCTTGATCGTTCCCTGAGCCTGTCTTTGGTGAGCCTGTCGATTCCGTCGAAAGGCAACGGCTTCTGCTCGTTCCCAATCATCCATTGTTGTGATTTTAAAATTAGTCTCATTTCCTTTCACCAAGGTAACAGAAAATCCCATGGCTTCCATAAGAGTGGACTCATCGGTTCCTATCAAATTTTCTGAAAAGGCACTGTCCAATGCCTGGATTAATTTTTCTTTATGAAAGGTTTGGGGTGTTTGCGCCAGCCATATTTTTTCACGATCTATGGTTTCTTTTACCAGACCATCCTCTACATATTTCACCGTATCCTTGCTAGGCAATGCCACTACAGCACCCTCTGCATTTTCACAGGCAGAAATTGAATTTTGGATCAGGTCTTTCGTAACGAACGGCCGTACAGCATCGTGGATGCATATCAATGTTGAATCCGGATCAGAAGCATCCACTCCATTTTTCACGGAGTCTTGCCGGCGAGCACCGCCAGTCACAACTTTCACCGATTTTCCAGCCGACATAGACACGGCATCCCGATGAATGGCTGCCACATCATTCCTGGGCACAACAATGATCACTTCATCAATAGCATCTGATTGCAGAAATGGCTTCAATGTATGAAAGAGCAGTGGACGGCCAGCCAGTAATTTGAATTGTTTTTCTTCGCCAAACCGTTCACCGGAACCGGCCGCAGGGATGATTGCCGACACTTTCATATTAAGGTTAAAGGTTGAGTTCTAATAATGACTGCAAAAAATAATTCCACTTATATCGTTTGTTGGACAAGATAACAATCAGTCATTTAGACGATACGTCGGCTGGCGGAGAAAAAGCCATACCTGCGCTTCGCTATGGCTGATAAAAACCTTCTGTGATTTAATCCAAATCATTCTTTCAGTGACAAGAATAGATTCATCGTCCCCGCCTGAACGACATAGTCGGACAGGGTAAACTCCTCTGAATGACTTGGTAGTTTTTGGTGAGCGGTGGATGAAATAATCAGTCATTGCTTTTCCCACACTTTTATACTGTACCCATTAAATCTTAGCCATATCAAATGATGATCATGGCATCGCCATAACTCAAAAAGCGGTAATCGTTTTTCTTTGCTACATTATACACTTTCTTAATGAGTTTCCGACCTGCAAATGCGCTCACCATCATGAATAGTGTTGATTGCGGGGTGTGGAAATTGGTAATCATTTTATCCACCATTTTGAATTCGTAAGGCGGATAAATGAATTTATCTGTCCAACCTCGTTTTGGCGTTACCTGGAACCCGGAGATGGCAATTGTTTCCAATGCGCGAACGGTGGACGTTCCCACCGCAATGATCCTGCGGTGTCGTTTTCTGGCTTGATTGATCGCCATGGATGTTTTTGGGGACACTTCGAAATATTCCGAATCCATCTGGTGACGATTCAGGTCTTCCACCTGGACTGGACGAAATGTGCCAAGTCCAATATGGAGGGTGACTGTTTCAATCTTTACACCTTTGTCTTGCACTTTTTTGATAAGGCTATTTGTAAAATGAAGCCCAGCGGTCGGCGCAGCCACAGCGCCCCGTTCAGATGCATAAACTGTTTGGTACCGTTTTTTATCCTTGGCATCAGCGTCACGATCAATGTAGGGTGGCAGTGGAGATATGCCAATTCTGTTGATTATTTTGTGGAGATTGTCGCCTTCGTATTCAAAGTGAACCACGCGGCCACCGGAGACGGTGTTGTCGATCACATCACACATGAGTCTTGGAGTAAACACGAGTTTATTCCCGATGCGTACTTTCCGTGCAGGTTTTACCATCACTTCCCACAGATCATTCGCTAATTCACGAAGTAAAAAGACTTCCACTTTAGCTGCAGTCCGGTCTTTCGTGGCAAAAAGACGTGCCGGAAATACCTTTGTATTATTGAGCACCAGCAGATCATTTTTCCGCATGTAATCTGTAATATTCAGAAATTTCCTATGCTCGATCTTTCCCGTGTCGCGGTGCACGACCATTAACTTGGCGAAATCCCTTCGGATCTCCGGGTACTGAGCGATAAATTTTTTCGGAAGGCGATAATTAAAATCACCCAATTTATATTTTTTCTTTTTATCGATCATTCAAATAGCCTCGTTTGATCTTTTATCAATTCTTTGTTCAATAATTTATAAGCCGCTTCCTGTGCCATGCGGCCTCTTGATGTCCGGTGTAAAAATCCTTCCTTGATCAAAAACGGTTCATACACGTCTTCTATCGTAATAGGATCTTCTCCAATAGCAACAGACAATGATTTTACACCCACAGGACCGCCATTGAATTTGTCAATTATCACTTCCAGTATCTTCCGGTCCATATCATCCAATCCAATATCATCGATGCCCAATTTTTCCAGGGATGCCTTGGCCACATCGATGTCAATCTTCCCGGAGGCTTTCACCTGTGCAAAATCCCGGGATCGTCTCAAGATACGATTAGCAATCCGGGGAGTTCCACGAGCACGGCGAGCCAATTCCATGGCACCTTCATCATCAATATCCACCTCCAATATTTCTGCAGACCGATTAATGATGTGAAACAAGTCTTCCGCCTCGTAATAATCCACGCGAAGCACCACGCCGAATCTGTCGCGTAAAGGCGATGTGAGATTGCCCAATCGAGTGGTGGCACCGATAAGAGTAAAGGGTTCAATGGTGAGTTGCACACTGCGGGCGCTGGGACCTTTATCGATCATAATATCGATGGAGAAATCTTCCATAGCTGAATACAAATATTCTTCTACGACTGCATTGAGGCGGTGAATCTCATCAATGAAGAACACATCCCGGTGACCCAAATTTGTGATTATTCCCGCCAAATCACCCGCCCGTTCCACCACAGGGCCCGAAGCCTGTTTAATATTGGATTTCAGTTCTTTGGAAACAATATTGGCGAGAGTGGTTTTTCCCAATCCCGGTGGACCGAAAAGAAGAACGTGGTCCAGGGCATCCCCGCGAGTATTGGATGCTTCGATGTAAAGTTTCAAATTATCGACCAATTCTTTCTGACCAATAAATTCATCGAATTGGGAAGGACGAAGAGATTTTTCAACCACACTATCATCATCGAACGGTGTTGGGTCTGTAATATGGATCTCTGTCATTATTTATATTGAACGTTAATCGGTTCTATTCCGACTTGAAAGATACAATCTCAAAGTGCCGTCGTAAAGACGGAGAGAAAAAAAAGTGCTAGAGATTTTGTTCTCCCTTTATAAAAGGTGAGATTAAGGGGGTCAAAGAAGGGTGATGAAAGTGCCACAATCATACTGATTGTGGATTCTTTGCATCAAACAAGGATGTTTGATGCACTTATTTTAACAAGATCATTTTCTGGATTTGCCGATTCTTCCCGGAAATGAGTTCCGCAAAATAAACACTGCTGGCATTTTCTACAATGGCAACTTCGATTAAATCTGGGCTTGCTCCCCACCCAATACACCTGATTCCGTTTTCAGAATTTGCTGTTATTGTTGTATTAATAATTTGAGGGCTTGATTCACTGCAATAAATCCCTTCCCCATAGTTATCTATGATTGAAAGATTGGAGAGTCTTGGGTCAGCTGCGAATGACAATTCTATTCCTGCACCATCTAAGCCGGAACCATGCCCATTGGTTATGGTGAATCTTTCAATTATCGTAGTATTATCAATATTACCAGCACCGGAAAACCGGATTACGGTTCCAAAACCGCCCCCGTCAATAATCGTGTTTTCTTGATTTTCACCAATAAGGTTAATGCCGTTGATATTCGGCCATTCAATATTCTCGCCGTAGGTTCCAGAAGCAACAAGAACAGTGTCACCTTCGTTGGCAGTGTTGAGTCCTTCCTGGATGGTGGAAAAATCTTCCGGGACGTGGATGGTTGTCCCATAAGAGAATGTTGTAAATAAAATTGTGGCTAAAAATGAGAGGATTGTATTTTTCATTAAAACCAACTCCATATTGACTTGAAACTAATTGATAGATATGTAGCCAGAATCGTTATCATGAAAAAAGGATAATATTTAATATTATTTATTTCGGAATCGCATTACGAAGCCGATTCAATCGCACATCACGATCTTGGGTGAATTTGGTAATGCCGTCCCAAAGGCTGTCCGGATCCAATTTGGATTCTGCCACGATCTGATCCAGGCTGCCGCCGGTGCGCCAGCGGTTGTCATGATCCGGTGACATGGAATATTCTTCCACAATTCGATTGGCGATCCATTTATGCATGAGCCGTCGCGCGCCGTTGGTGATGATCATGGCATCGTGCCATTCCTGTTCAGAAATAATGAAATCACGGTATTCTGCGGATTGTAGTTTAAAAAGTTCCCAACTGATAGAGGCAACGATCTTCACATTGGGACCTTCTTCTTTTAATCTCGGCAGGATCTGAATTAGCGAATTGGTCGAACTGGTTCCCCGAATAATGACCAAGCCTTCTTTCTTTTTATTCGGATCATAATCCTTCATCACATAAGCGCCTTTGGCTGCATAAAAATGAGAAGCCATGCCCAATGCTTCCCGATCTGGAATTGTAATGGCCGGCCGTGTAAGATGCAATGCAATCAAGGCAACATCGGTGCTCAGGGCAGCTGCCAAACACGGCGCCACTTCGTTATGCTCCCAAGGATGGAGATTGATGATATGTCCATCAGGCATGAGTTGTGTTACGCCGGGCGAATAAATGCCAAAATGGGTGCGGCTGTCTTCTGCCGTTTCCGGGCCTGAGTGTCCCGCTACCCAGATCACTTTTCCCACTTTTAGTTCAGAATCCTGGGCGATCTGGCTGAACAGGCGCATGAGTCCGTACTTCAAATAACTGAAAGAACCA
>Ga0208391_1000608_pt1 | contig 18665 bp, 13 predicted proteins | sample Knorr_S23_td_Bot_FD_185612 | JGI IMG/M metagenome (GOLD analysis project Ga0208391, IMG submission 185612) | Marine microbial communities from Southern Atlantic Ocean transect - Knorr_S23_td_Bottom_ad_3770_LV_A (SPAdes) (version 2) | ecosystem: Environmental > Aquatic > Marine > Oceanic | place... | reverse complement strand
GCCGACCTCGACCACGACGGCGACATGGATTACATCGCGATGAACGTCGGCCTCAACACCAAGTACGGCACGCCGTCGGCCAAAAAACCGTCGCTGCTCTATTACGGTGACATGGAGGGCAACGGCCGCAAGCGACTCATCGAGGCCAAGCGGGACAAGAAAGGCGGCCTCGTGCCGGTCCGCGGCAAGAGCTGCAGCACGCACTGCATGCCGATGCTCGGCAAAAAGTTTCCCACCTACCGCGCCTTCGCGGCCTCCATTCTCCCGGAGATTTACACAGAGCAACGCCTCTCCGACGCCGAGCAGTTCAAGGCGACCGCATTCGAGTCCGGCGCACTCATCAACGACGGGAAAGGGAATTTTACATTTCAGCCCCTGCCCCGCTTTGCGCAGGCCGCGCCCGGCTACGGCGTCGTCGCCACGGACATCGACGGCGACGGACTCGTCGAGGTTGTCGCCGTGCAAAACATGTTCACCCGCGAGCCGGAGACCGGCCTGTGGCGGGGCGGCATCGGGGTGATCCTCGAGTACGGGGCCGATGGCGTGTTCCGCGTCGAGCCGCCCGCCGAGACCGGCTTCATCGTGGACGGCGACGCCAAGGGACTGACCCTCTGCGACCTCGACGGCGACAACCGGCCCGACTTCGTCGTCTGCCAGAACAACGGCAAATTGCTCGCATGGAAAAACCGGGGCGACAGCCAACCGCTATTCTCCGTGCGCTTGCACGGCTCACCCGGCAACCCGGACGGCATCGGCGCACGGATCATCGCGCATTACGCCGACGGCACGATTCACGCCGCGGAGATGACGGCCGGCAACGGTTATCTTTCCCAATCCCAGCCGATCGTTTATTTCAGCGCCGCCGGCACGCCGATCAGGGAACTGGAAATCCGCTGGCCGGACGGGGAAACCACCAAGGCCACCCCCGACACAAAATCCCCCTCCATCGAAATTTCAAAGCGCCAGCTGTCGAAGACCACCCGGTGACCTGAAAACCAGCCCAAAAATAACCCCTGAATGCACAGCCGGGGCGAGGACGGCGAAGACTCTACTTAAACGGCCTAACGCAGCACTCTCACATTACCTCGCCGGATCGTTACACCATCTCGATCCATTTTTTCCAGAAGCGGGATCAAAATTCGTCGTGTGCTGTCGATTGCCATTCGCAATTCGCTCGCGGTGGCCTGGCCATGTTTGCGCAAGTGCTGCTTGACCAACAATCGGCAACGATGGAACTGAACCGCCCCGAGCACCAAATCGGGGCTCACATCAACCACTTCACCGGCATCGATGAGAAACTGCAGGGCCTGACGCCCTGTTGAATTTTCAGTGAAGTATTTGCGCGGCGGCGGATCGGGCATTTGCAAGGACTGACGAATTTTTTCGCCCGCATCCCTCAAATGCCCCGGAAGAGCCGGCTTGTGACTGTTGCGAGCAATATGGTTTTGCCGACGATTAAACCCATTGCGGCAAAGATCCGCAATGAGTTCAGGAAAAAGATCGTTCCCGGGAAAAGCCTGTTCCGTCATCGGATGCAGTTGCTCCAAGGAGAGTCCGGGCAATTCGGGGCGGCGGACATGCTCGGCATCCACGCGTTGTGACATTGCGGCAATCGTCGATTGCCAGCGGCCCATGTCAGCGATCCAATCGCCCGCCTGGAGCGCCTTGCGTGAGTCCAATAACCGCGCTACAGCCTTGTCGATTTCTGCTGGCGAAAAAGAGGAGGGGTGCAAAAGGGTGTCACGTTTAACAATGCCATCGCGTGTCAGTTGTGTCTCGATCCACGTTTGCGGATGCTTAGGGGCCGCGATCCGCGCCTCAAGCAGTTGCATTCTGGCAGGGGCGCGCATTTTCTTTCGATCTCCATTCACATCGAGCACAAGGCCCCCCGCAAGTGTGGCTGTTTCCTGCCAATTGCGAATAATGATGCGATCCCCAGGCCAAATACATATAGGCCGTTCAAGACGCAACTGGGCCAGTCGGTTTTGGCCCGGCTCGATGACCTTGCCGTCCGCTAAAACCAGTCTTGCCGGCCCATGGCCGGTGCCATGATGCACGCGCACACGCGTGTTATTTCTCAATGGCGAGGCCTCAGCGGGAAGGCGTGGCGAACGCTCGAGGCAGACATCCAGTATCGCAGTAGTTTGAGCCAACTCGGGCAAGGTGATCGTCGCGCCGCGCGGCACGGCATCGCGGGACAGGCCGGCAAGGTTGATCGCCGTGCGCGTGCCGGGCTGGGCCACTTCCTGCTCGCGGTTGTGAGATTGCAAACCGCGAATACGTGTTTCACGGCCTGGGGGATGAGCGAAGACGATTTGCCCCTTTTGTAATGTGCCGCCAGTGAGTGTGCCGGTGACCACCGTGCCAATGCCCTGCACCGTGAAGATGCGATCCACTGCGAGACGGGGTTGCTTGTGATCTTCATGAGGCGGTATCTGATCAACGAAAGTGGACAGGGCTGTCTTTAAATCATCCAATCCAGCGCCAGTGTGGGTGGAGAGGGGGATAATGTCGGCCCCGGCAAATGGACTATTGCGAAGTTGATCCCGTATTTCTTCCACCCGCACAGTGGTGTCCTGAACAAGATCAGCCTTGGTAAGAGCCACCACGCCGCGCGTCACACCCAAGTAACAAAGGATTTGCAAATGTTCCTCCGTCTGGGGCATCCAGCCGTCATCGGCAGCCACCACGAGCAGAGCGAGATCCACCGCGCCCACGCCGGCCACCATGTTTTTTACAAAATCCTGGTGTCCCGGCACATCCACAATGCCGAGATTGCGGCCAGACAATTCCAGATGGGCGAAACCGAGATCAATGGTCATGCCGCGGGCTTTTTCCTCCGGCAACCGATCTGGATCGATGCCGGAAAGGGCCTTTACCAGGGAACTCTTGCCGTGATCGATGTGGCCGGCCGTGGCGAGGATGGCGTGCCGCTGGGTCATTATTGGTGTACCGACAAAAGTTGGATTCAGGGATGGCGGTTGTCAGGGATGTGGCGTGGGCAGGGATTTGTCCTCATTTTGACACGAGGGATTGCCTGATGGAATTCATGAGCAGTTTTTCCTGTTCCGGAAGAATGGTTCGCAAATCGAGACGGAAGCGCCGGCTGCTGATGGCACCGATCACTGGAGGCGTGGCCCGACGCAACCGTGCGGCAAAATCGACAAGTCGGATATCATTCGGGACAATATCCAGCGTCACGGTGGGAAGCGGCACTTCAGGCAGGGCTCCCCCGCCAACCTGGGAGTGGCCCGGGGTCACATCGATTTCAGCCGGCACCCCCTTGAGCGCCTTGGCCAACTTGCGAGTGCGTCGTTGGATTGAGGCAAGGTCAGCCGTCAGCATCCCCTGCAGAGGCAGTTCGCCGCCCTGATCGTGAAGATAATGCTCGGCAGTCGATTGCAGCACACTCAACACCAGTTTGTCGCAACGAAGCGCTCGAAAAAAGGGGTGCTTCTTCAATGCCTGCACATGGCGTGCCCTGCCGGCAATGATTCCCGACTGGGGTCCGCCCATCAACTTGTCACCACTGAAGCATACGATATCCGCGCCATCCTTCAGAACTTCCCTCGGCATCGGTTCATGATGCCCTTCGGCCCAGTCCCCTGTTGGAAGCAGCACACCGCTGCCAAGGTCCTCCATGAACGGCACACGTTTTTTTCGGGCAAGCACTGCCAGTTCACGACGTTCGGGTGCAGCCACAAAACCTTTCATGAAAAAATTGCTGCGGTGCACCTTCAGAATCAGGCCGGTCTGCGGACCGATGGCACCGGCATAGTCATCCATGGAGGTGTGGTTGGTGGCGCCAATCTCGCGCAGTTTTGCCCCGCTCGATTCGAGAATGTCCAGAAGGCGAAAACCGCCGCCGATTTGCACCAGTTCGCCCCGCGAAACAATGACCTCTTTTTTGTCCGCCGTGAAATGGCGCAGGTTGAGCACCAGCGCGGCAGCACAGTTGTTGACGACCATTGCAGCCTCAGCCCCACATAACTCGGCAAGGCACCGCTCCAAGTAGGCGGCGCGCGCGCCCCGGCGGCCGGTCACCAGGTCTATTTCAAGGTTGACAAACCCTGTGGTGGCCAAGGGATTCATGGGCGAACGGCCCAGGTTGGTATGCACGACCACCCCGGTGCCGTTGATCACCGGCTGCAGGCGGGATAATGCCAGGTCGTCGAGACGCTGCCGGATGGTTGCAGTGATTTTGTCGCGGCCGGGAATGGACCCGGCCTTGCGCAGCGACCGCAGCTCGGCACGGATGGCAGCAACGACAAGGGGGCGGGGCAACGGACAATCCGCCACGGCTTCAAGCAGCGTGTCGACGCCGGGGATGGCCCGCAGGTTGTTACTCGGCCTGGCCATTAGTTCACGGTGATGAGCGGGTCGGTGGCCTCGGTGATTTGACCGAAGGATTGAAGATTAAGTTCGGCGCTCACTTCCTCGAAGGCGGTGAGGCCATCGGGAGCAACGGCGACGAGCAAACCACCGCTGGTTTGAGGATCACAAAGCAGAGCTTTTTGGGGCTTGGTAAGGGGACCAATTTTTGGGCCGTAACTGTCGAAGTTGCGATCGGTGCCTCCGGAAGTGCAACCCTCATCAATATACCGGTCGATATTCTCCAGGCGCGGCACGCGCGCGCTGTCCAGGGTGGCACTGACGCCGCTGCCCTCGCACATCTCGGTGAGGTGCCCCAACAGGCCGAAGCCGGACACATCAGTCATCGCCTTCACCCCGGGCTGGCTACCCAATGATGCGCCCAGGCTGTTGAGCTTAATCATTTGTTTAACGGCTCGCTCGAAATCGGCTTGATCGGCAAGGCCACGCTTTTGCGCAGTGGCAACCAGACCGACACCGAGGGGCTTTGTCAGGAACAGTTCGCATCCAGGCACGGCGCGATCGTTGCGCTTTAAATTCTCCACCGCAACCTGGCCGGTGACAGCGAGTCCAAAGATTGGCTCGGGCGAGTCGATGCTGTGGCCACCGGCAAGGGGAATACCCGCGCAAGCACAGCCAGCACGGCCGCCTTCAAGCACACGAGCGGCAACCCCGGGCGGCAGTTTGTCCGGGGGCCAGCCGAGCACCGCGATGGCCATCAGCGGCTTGCCGCCCATGGCATAGACGTCACTGATGGCGTTGACGGAGGCGATCTGGCCGAAGTCGAACGGGTCATCGACGATGGGCATGAAAAAATCGGTCGTGCTGACGATGGCCTGCCCGTTGCCGAGGTCGAACACGGCGGCATCATCCCTGGAGTCGTTGCCCACCAGCAGGCGGTCGCTGTGCGCGGCCGTGCCGGCGAAGGACAGGATTTCCTCAAGCATTCTGGGCGCTATCTTACACCCACAACCGGCACTGCGGCAGTATTGCGTGAGCCGAACCGGATCATCCATGGAACGAAGGAAAATTGGCGGAGAGGGTAGGAATCGAACCTACCTCGGCCCGTTCACGAACCGACAACGGTTTTGAAGACCGCGGCGAACACCAGCCACGCTTCACTCTCCGTTGTTTTGAAAAACCCATCTAATGTGCAGGTTTTCTGGCCGCCACTCATACCAAAGTCAAGTTTGCAGGACCGCTGGCTGGGATTCATTTCCAAGTCAACCCCAAGGCTGGGGGGAGAGTAGATGGAAACATCAAGAGGTTTCCCTCCAATCATCGGCAAACCAGCAGACCGAACCTACTGTTTGTCGGTGTAGAGTGTAAGGCGAGAACGAGTGGCGGCGGCGGCGGTGGGTTTATTGGATTGTTCCCAGATTTGAAGTGCCCGTTGGGCAGCGGCGGCGGCGGCCTCAAAGTTCTTGTTCGCAGCGTGGGCGATGGAAAGGGTGTCAAGGAATTCGGCGTTTTTGTTTTGGGTGATCATGCAAAGGCGCCCAGCCAATGCAAGAGCTTCGACCGGGCTTCGGAGCGCTGCATTCGACGTGGTGGTCAGGAGCAGGGAAAGTTGATTGGCAGCATCATGTTGTTTGGTGTCGTTACGGAGGGCATCCTGATAGTTGGCGATGGCTTCGGAAATTAGACCTTCGTTGCGGAGGGAGTTGGCGAATTGGAAATGGGCCTTTCCAAGGAATCGCTTGAGTTGAACGTCGGCAGCGTTAATCTTGAGGGCGGCATTCAGATGGGTGAGTGCTTCTTCATAGCGGGCCAAATTGAGCAGGATGGAACCGAGTTCGATGAGAATCCGAAAATCCTGTGGATTCATTACCCGTGCTTTCTCAAATGCCTCAAGTGCAGCTTCGGTTTTCTTGCGTTCCTGCAGAATGATCCCAATGACAAAATGGATATCGGCCAGTTCCCTCGGACTGGTTCCGGGAACTGTTTCCGCGACTACGACATGTCGCTGGAGATAGTTCAGACCCTCGGCAATCTCGTTGTGATCGACGAACTGGCTGTTGACTCGGAGTGGGTCGACATCTGGAGGAGGCCCAACCCATTGCCCGGGAAACGGCACGGAATGGTCACGCCAGAGGTTCGGATCGGCATCAAGCAGATCGATATCGGCAAGGAGTTGGTCGACGCTGACCGGGCCCTTGTAGACAACAGCCACGCGTCCATAGCGATCAAGGAGGAAACTGCCTGGGATCGTCATGGGCAGCCATCGGTCGAGAAGGGAGCGTTGGAAGAGATCAAGGTTGCGAACGGTTTGGGAGGTCGTGTTGTCGGCGTCAAAAGGGAATTTCAGTTTGGCCAATGCCCGCCTGGCAGCAACAGTATTTTCAGGATCAGCGTGAAGCACGTGTATGCGCAGACCCTTTGAGCGAATTCTGGACTCGGCCGCTGTCCATTCACGAAGCTCAGAGATGCAGGGGGCACACCAACTCGCCCAGAGGTTGATGAGCAAGGGTCCCTTCAAACGATCGGCCGGGAGTTCGGACACACCGTTTTCGGATTGAACATAGACCGGAGGGGGCGACAACCGTGCCGAAAGCACGATCCGGGCGGAAGGTTCAGGATCGGGAAATACGGGGGGCGAGGGAGTGAGGCTCTTGCGGTTGGACGGCGGACTCCATGATTTTGCGGCGGCGACTCCCTGGGTAACGAGGAAACGCTCGCCCGGTTCGATACCTGAAATTGATTCTTGTGTTCCTCCCGGCCAGCGAACCAGTAACTTTTCGATGCTGGCGTTTGGACCAAGTCCAAAATGAAGCCAGCCGCTGGATTGAGACAGGAACGCATCGCCGGCGTACACACTCCGAATCAGGGGAACCTGCTGATTCTTGAGGTAGAGTTGGACACGGGCACCCACAGCATCGCGGTTGGTTGTTTCACCATTGCCTGACAACTTGACAGCGACCCAGTCGGCGTTGGCAGCTAAATCGTTTCTCAAAAACCGCAAGCGTGGAGCGGTGCGTGCTGTCATCCACAGGTCGAGATCGCCGTCAAAATCCCAGTCAACAGCCGTGACAGCCCGGGAGTCATCGGGGAAATCGAATCCGGAGGCCGAGGAGATGTCGGCGAAACCGGTGCCTCGGCAATTCAGAAACGCACAATTACGCTCGTTGCCGCTAAAGGAACGGTCCTCGTGGAGAAGCCTGTTGAGCGCCTTCCATCCCTGCCGGTAACGCATGGTGTTTTCCGGAGTGATCTTGCCGACCGGTGATTGCGACACGACCTGCCGCCAATAGACACTTCACAAGTCGCCGGTGTCTTCCGTGCTGATAAAGCCGTTGGCAACAACAAGATCCTCCCAGCCGTCGTTGTTAAGGTCCACGAAGCGGGATCCCCACGCCCATCGGCCCATGGTCACACCCTGCTCGACGCTGACGTCGCTGAATCCGCCTCCATCGAGATCGGCCTGGAAGAGTGAGTTGCCGCGGGCGTGGCGCTGGTATTGGGCAAGCATTGTTTTGGGGGCGCCGGGTTTAAACTGGCGCTGGAAGGTGATGCGATTGCCGGCAGCTGAAAACATGTTGCTGATGTAGATATCAAGGCGACCATCCCTGTTGAAATCCCCCCAACTGGCTGACATTCCGGCAGACATGTCCTCGATGCCCAGTTCGGCGGCGACATCAACGAACCTGCCGTTGGTATTCTGATAGAGGTTGTTTCGTCCGTAATCGTTGGCAACATAGAGATCAGGATCGCCGTCGTCGTCGTAATCCTCCCATGCAGCAGCAAAGCTGAACCGGTTGTTGTTATGGCTAAGGCCGACGGTTTCGGTGACGTCGTTGAACTGCCACCCGCCTTCGTTTCGAAGGAGCATGTTTCGTCCGCCGTTTTGGGCGTCGTGGTAGGGGAGCGGTTCACCGAGTGTGCCGGAGCGAACTCGGTCGGCGGATGGGTTGTAGCCGCAGGCGTAGATGTCGAGGTCACCGTCGAGATCGAAATCGGCGGCAGTGATTGAAAAGGTTTGTGCATGAGTGGAGGTGCCGAAGCTGAGTACGAAGCGGCCGGAACCGTCGTTTTCCATGAGGAGCAGCTTGAAGTCCTGCGAGACAACCAGGTCGCGATCACCGTCGTTATCAAGATCGACGATCAGTGCACTGGCACAGTAGTCGAGCCAGTCGGTGCCGCTTTGGGCGGTGTGATCGGTAAGGGTTCCATCGGGGTTTTGGAGGAAAAGGCGGTTGGGCAGTCCTCCCTGCTGGCAGAGGTATAGGTCGTCCAGCCCGTCACCGTTCACGTCGCCTAACGCAAGTCCGTGGTTGGCAACGACATCAAGCCCCAGATTGACGGGAATGCGTGAGCGCCAGTGGTCGGTGGAACGGAGCAGCTGTTCCCGGTAAGCCTGATTGTGCCCAAGGAGATCGGCGGTGCAGTCTTTCAGGAGAGGGGATTTATTTTTGGCAAGTCGGGTGGACTCCTCGTAGGAAAGGAGAGCGATCCTCTTGATATGCGGTGTTTCGATGTCTGGTGTCCAATGGCAAAGCCACTCGGTGTTGATTTGTTTTCGTCCCTCGGTGGATTGGCCGGTGGCGTTAAACAGGACATGACTTGTAAAATCATTTCCGGCCGTATCCACCCTGTAGAGTTTAACTTCGGTTTGAAGAATGTTGGTGGATTGAATGGTGGACAGGAGAGACTGGAAGGCAATGACCGGGTCATCCTCAAAGGGTGCGGACTCAGGGCCGCCGCGTTGGATATGAAATTCGGCGTCGCGGTAGAACTCTGATAATTTGGCAGGCTTAAGTTGCAGGTTCAAGGCGGTGTCCTGAATAAAGAATTTGGCGATGGAATCGTTGGATAGTTTCGAGGGAACGGACAGTTTTTTGGCTAGCAGCTTGAGTTGTTTGGTCGCGGCAGCACTGAATGCTTCACTGTCCCAGCCGTCCTCAATCGGATCAATGCGCTTGTAGGCATCCGTGAGAGGCGCGATGAAGGTGGTTTGTTCGAGTCCTGGCGCGGTTTGAATACCCTCAACGACGGGGGTTGATTCGGGTGATGGCGGAAGGGGGTTGGGCTCTTCCGGAGTCGAAGTTCGGGAGCAACCGGTCCACGAAAGGCAGAGAGCGATAGTGAGAATCCGAAACAATTTGAGGAGCTCGAGCCGGTGGTCACTGTTCTTCCGAGATGCCCTCACGCCGCGGGAATAATAGATGTCAAAATTCTGATTGTCGACTAGCAAGTACAATCAACTGGAACTAATCGCCACCTCAACCTTACGAGGTACAGACCATCACTGTTTTTTTGTTCAACATGTGCGCGGGTCGCGCCATGTCACACACTACATTGAGAACCCAAAGAGCGCCAACGTGGTCAACGGACGCGGTCAAAGTCGGCGCTGGTGATCAGCAAGCCCGGCCTGTTTCGTCTCATCGGCGAGCTGGCCATCCGTGTTGAGGGACAACGCCACCACTCCTGACGCAAAATCACCCGGAGCCAGCCGTCAAAAACCACACGCTGACCTGAAACTTGCCTAATGCATCCGGTCGAGTGAGCCGGGCGAGCGGGGAATCTTCCAGTATGACTCGGCGACGGGCGGCCATTTTCGCATTTGCAGCAGATCCTTCCCGAACAACCTGAGCGCCAGGCCAAGTGGCAGCAGCACGGTGAAAAAAAGCAGCAGCAAAAACAGCGTGCCGAACACCCGTCCCATACAAAAGCCAAGCGTCATCCCCGCCCGGTGAACACGCCGGCCCGCGGCATCCCAAACCAAGCCAACGCACAGCAGCACCGCGACTGATCCCCACGCCAGCCAGGCGCCTGGCCAAGCGATGACTGCCCGCCACAACAACACACCGGCCACGGCGGACAACATCACGCTCAGCGACAGCAGAAACTTCCGCCGCTCGCTTGGAGTGTCCTTGAATCGCATGCGCATCAATCGGGGATGGGGTCGAACGCGGGCTGCGGTTTCTCCACCGGCTGCCGTTCGCGGCTGAGCAAAAACGGCCCGATGGCCAGCCAGTCGATGGCCGTGTTCACGAAGCAACGATAGGCGTCATCCGGCGTGCAGACCACCGGCTCGCCACGAACGTTGAAGGAGGTGTTCAGCAACACGCCGCAGCCGGTGCGCTGCTCGAACTGCCTGAGCAGCCGCCAAAAAAACGGGTGCCGTTCGCGGCCCACCGTCTGCACGCGCGCCGAGCCATCAACGTGTGTCACAGCCGGCAGCGTCGAGCGCGCGTGCTTCAGCCGCGCAAAGCCGGCCGACTCGTCCGCCGGCCTGGCCAGGCGCTGGCTCTTCGCCACGTCCGCAACCAGCAGCATGTACGGCGACTCGGCAGTGAGGTCGAAATATTCGCCCGCCCGCTCCTCCAGCACCGCTGGGGCGAACGGCCGGAACGATTCGCGGAACTTGACCTTTTGGTTGATCGCCGACTGCATCGAGGCCAAGCGGGCGTCGCCCAGGATCGAGCGGCCACCAAGCGAGCGCGGCCCGAACTCCATCCGCCCCTGAAACCAGCCAAGCATCGCGCCATCGGCCAACAGCCCGGCGGCGCGCTCGAGCATCGCCGTCTCGTCGAGTCGCTCAAACACCGCCCCGTGCGCCTCAAGCGCCCGCCGAATTTCCGACTCCGAGAACTCCGGCCCAAGCAGGCTGCCGCGCATCGAGTCGCCGCCCGCGCTTGGCCAAACGGGCTCGCCCTCCCCTTTCGGCTCGGCATTTTTGAACTGGTGCCACGCCTCGAGGGCGGCGCCGAGCGCGCCGCCGGCGTCCCCGGCGGCTGGCTGAATCCAAATCTCGTCGAACACACCGGCGCGCTGCAATTTGCCGTTGGCCACGCAGTTGAGCGCGACGCCACCGGCGAGGCAGAGCCGGTGTTCGCCGGTCACCTCGCGGGCCTGTATGGCCAGGCGCAACATCGCCTCGCTGACGACCTCCTGCACCGAGGCGGCGACGTCCATGTGCCGCTGCTCGAACGACGACTCGGGATCGCGCGGCGGACCGCCCAGCAGTTGATCGAACCGGCGGTTTGTCATTTTGCTGCCCTTGAGAAAACCGAAGCAATCCATGTTCAACCGGAACGAGCCGTCCGGCTTCAGGTCAATCATGTTTTCAAAAATCGCACCGGCGAAACGCGGCTCGCCGTACGGCGCGAGGCCCATCAGCTTGTACTCGCCGGAGTTGACGCGAAAACCGCAGTACGCCGTGAACGCCGAGTAGAGCAAACCCAGCGAGTGCGGAAAGTGAAGCTCGCGCAGCATCTCGATGCGGTCGTCCGCGCCTCGGCTGATCGTCGTCGTCGCCCACTCACCGACGCCGTCCACCGTGAGGATGGCGGCGCGATCGAACGGCGACGGATAAAACGCGCTCGCCGCGTGGGCGACGTGATGCTCGGTGAACAGGATCGGGCAGTCGGACGGCAGGCCGTCGAGCTCGTCGCGGATGGTTTGGCGCAGGTTGAGTTTCTCCGAGAGCCAGGTTGGCAGCACCCGCAGCCACGCCGGCAAGCCGGCCGGTGCGATGGCCAAAAAACTCTCGAGCATCCGCGAAAATTTGACGACCGGTTTGTCGTAAAACACAACCGCATCGAGATCGGCCAAGCTGACGCCGCCCTGCTTCAAACAAAAACGGACAGCGTGTTCGGGAAAGCGTTCGTCGTTTTTGCGGCGCGAAAAGCGTTCCTCCTGCGCGGCGGCAACGATCCCGCCATCGACCAGCAGCGCGGCGGCCGAGTCGTGGTAATAAGCGGAGATGCCGAGGAGGGTGCGCATGCGCTCAGATCACATGAAGGGATACATGAACGGCGCCAGCGCCGAGCCGGTGCTGAACAGGATGAGCGCGGCCAACGACACCAGCACCACGATCAGCGGGATCAGCCACCATTTCTTTTCCCGCCACGCAAAGGAGAGGCATTCTTTAAAGAGCCGCCACATGACCGCCGGATTTTTAGCCGAAGCCCGATGCCGCCGCAACGGAATTGGCGTCGCTCAAGACAGTAACCTTCTGAAAAAGTCGTTTGCCTTCTCCCTCTCCCCAACCCTCTCCCGCTGGGAGCGGGAGCTTGGCCAAGCGCATTTTGAACGCCGTTGAGTTCTCTACAATTCAGCAGATTACTTTTCCCTCTAGAGGGTCAGAGTGAGGGGGCAAAGCATCGGATAAATTTTTGCGGAAGCCTAAAGTCACCGTTGCGGTTTCGCGGCCTCGCGGAGTTTTGCGCGGGCGAACCCGAGGTAGCGTTGCACCTGGATGTCTCGCGGTTTTTTGGTGGCCAACGCCTCGAGATGCCCCAGCGCATCGCTGTATCGCTCCAGTTTGAGCAGGCCGGTGACGAGGTTGAACCGCGCCTGCGGCAAGTCCGGCTTGAGCGCCACCGCCCGCTCGAAGCTCGCCGTCGCCTCGGCGATCCGGCCCGACTCGACCCGGCACGCCCCGATTTGAAAATGCGCCTCGGCAAACGTGTCGTCGAGTTGCGCCGCCTTCGTGTAATGGCCCAGCGCCGCGGCCGCGTTGCCGGCGGACTTCTCCTTCTCCCCGAGGCGATACTGGATGCCGGCGTGTGCCCGGGCCAGCTGGGCGGCCGCCTCGGGGAAGTCCGGCTGGAGTTCCAGCGCGCGGCCAAGCGACGCCGACGCGTCATCGTATTGCCCGGCCTTGTTCTGCATCGCGCCAAGTTGGTAGTGGAGAATCCGGCTCCACGATGTTTGCCCGATGGCGCGCTTCAGCGAATCAACCCCCTCGTCGTGACGGCCGGCGGAGGACAGCAGCAACCCGCGCCGCTGCAGCAGCCGCCAGTCGTTGGGCCGAGCTTTCAGCGCGTTGTCGTAAGCCGCCAACGCCAGCGTGCGGTCGAGCCGCTTGGCCACGCGCTGCGACTCGTCGCGCAGTTGGCCAAGCGCCTCGTCGTTGTTGAACCGGTGATTGAACGGCGGCTGTTGCAACCGCCGAATGACGCTGGCCAACACCACGCCGCGATCCCAGTCTGTGTACGCCAAACGCCCGGCACACTCGCCGGACGTCAGCCACGGGCCGCTTGGCTTGTCACCGCCCGACGCGAGCCGCGACGCGATGCCCTCGGCGAACAACTTGGCCAAGCGGTGGTTTCCCTCGAACGTGAAATGCACGTGCTCGTAAAACGTCTCGCGCCCGGCGATGCCGCTTGGGCTTTGCGCGTCGAGCGCGGCTTGCGCGTCGATGAAAGTCACGTTGCCGGATCCCGCCTGGCCAAGCGCCTGGGTGATCGCGTTCAGTTTCGAGTCGGCACGAAAACGCAGCCCGTCCAAGTCGCGCGCCCGAACGTAGTGGCTGTGCGCCTCGCCGGTTTTGCCCTCCGCCTCGAGTGAGCGCGCCAACTGAAACTGCTCGACTGCGTCCGGCGCGGCGAACGGCGCCGAGTCACGCAGATTGGATGCGACGGTTGACATCACGACATGCACCCCCGCTTGGCGACTTTCCACGAGGATGTCCGACAGGTTTTTTTTGTGCGAATCGTAAACCCACTTGAGTTGCGGATCGTCCGCGCGAAGTTGCTGGTCGAGAAACATTCCCATGCCCTTCCACTGCGTGCCGTCTGCGTTCTCCGTTGAGTCGCTGAAACTGGCAATCCACTGCCCGAGCCGGAGCTGCTTGAGGCTCAAGCCCAGCCGTAATGTGGCCAATGGCGGGGTTTTTTGGCCAAAAATAGTGCCCGCGCCGAACGGCCCCATCACCTCGTTGTGCCCGATGTAAAGCACCCAAAAGTCGCCGTCGAGACCGGCGCACTCGCGGGCGATCGGCAGGATGGCGTGGGAATTAATGGCGGTGACGGCGGCGTTGATGACCTCGAAATCGCGCCCGGGAAACCGGCCCTCGAGCAGCACCTCCAAAAGTCGCGGCATGCCGAACGCCGGCTCGGGATCGCCCTCCGCCGCCGACTCGCCAAACATGAACACGCGGGTTGTGCCGGGCGACTTTTCGCGGCGCAACAATGTCGGCTGCGATGCCCGCGCGAGTGTCGGCGGCAGGAAGCGCCACGCGAACTTTGCGTTCTCGATCAGCTCGCCGTTTTCGTGGTGCGGCGAGGCGACAAAAAACGACGTGGGATGCCCGTAACCGGCCAAGCGGAAAGCGCCCTCGGCCAACCCCAGCAGCAGCGCCGGCACACCGAGCATCAGCGCGAGGCGCAACAGCCAAGTGCGACTTGCGCTGGGCTTCGGCTTTGTGAACAGCTGAGGCTCCATGCGGCGGCGCGTGGATTACTCCGGCTTTGGCGCGGCCGGTTTCGGCTTGGCCTTGGCCGGCGCGATGGTGCCGAACATGTGACCGCCCACTTTGCCGTGCGCCCATGTGCCGGCGTATTTGCTGCCGTCGATCACCACGTGCGCGCTGAAGGTGCCCAAGCCGGGGAGGGTCAGGTTGTCGAGCGAGATGACCGGCGTGTCGCCGGCCCACTTGACGGGGATCGGCATGGGCAGTGTCACGTCGTGTTTGCCGTACTTGATCCGCGCGGTGAACACCCACAAGTCGCCCTGCGACATTTTCCGCACAGAGAGAATGGTGTACGACTCCGTGCGCGGCGGCGCCTCTTTGCCAACGACGGTGAACTGGCCGGTCAGCACGGCGTTGGTCAGCGTCGATTCAAACTGTTTGAACAACCGCGCCTGCCGGGCCTCCGGGGTTTCCGGCTTGGCCTTCGGTTCCTCGGCGTTGACCTTGGCCAAGCCGGCGATCAGCGCCGCGACACTCAAGCACCCACGAATTAGATTTGCGCGCATGCGGCGACTTTCCGCCCGACCAAGCGCCAACGCAAGCCGGAAGGAGCGGGGCGTTTTGTTGGTTGCGTCCCGGTATTCGAGTGCTACCCTGCACCCAAGCCGACAAAGGTTTTGGTGAATAGCCGGTTTGCGCCGGGAGTCTCTTTACTGAAGCCGATTATGGCATCAACCGTCTGGAATCATGAAAGCAAACATTCATACCCTGATGGCTGGCAGCTTGATGCTGACCGTGGCATTGGCCGCCGGATGCGAGCGAGAGTCGAAAGGCCCGCGCGTTTACAACCACCCCCCAGCGACCGTTGGCCCGCCGGCCGACCTTTCGCAGTTTGACGCCCCGGCGCCCCCCGCTCCGGGGGAGGCCAAGCCGGTGCCGGTTGCGCAAGTTGCCGCCCCGGCCCCGGCAGCCGGCTCGCTGGAGTTGCGCCCGGAGGTGGCCGACGTGGTGGACATGGCCAAGCGCGGAGTCGGCGACGAGGCGCTGTTGGCCTTCGTCGAGCAAAACCCAGTCACCCACCGCATCGCGGCGGAGACGATAATTTTCCTCAACGACTTGGGCGTCCCGGAAAACGTGGTGGCGCTGATGATTCGACAGGGCGACGCCGTGGAGGAAGAGCAGGAGCAGGATGGAGTGCCGATGGAGCCGGCCCAGGTGACGGGACAACCGGTGGCGAGCACGCCGCCGCAAGCGCCGCTGCCCCCGGCGAACGACCCGCCGGTGGTCAACAACCATTACTACGGCGCACTCAGCCCGTACGGCGACTGGATTTACGACAGCTCACACGGCTGGGTTTGGCGGCCGACCGTGGCCGTGGTCGATGTCGGCTGGCGGCCGTACAGCCAAGGCGGGCGCTGGATTTACAGTGACGCCGGCTGGTACTGGAACTCGTACTACAGCTGGGGCTGGGCGCCGTTCCATTACGGGCGCTGGCATCGCTCCATTCTTCACGGCTGGTGCTGGGTGCCCGGTTACACGTGGAGTCCGGCTTGGGTCATGTGGCGCTCCAACGACCATTACGCCGGCTGGGCGCCGCTGCCGCCGGGCTCCCACTACGTGCACGGCGTTGGGTATACTTGGGGCGGCTCGCATGTCGGGTTCAGCTTCGGGTTCGACCTTGGCCATGGCTGGTTCACCTACTGCGATTATGCGTATTTGCGCCATCGCCGGGTGCACCACCACCGGGTGCCGGACAACCGGGTGGCGATCATTCACAACGAGACGACGGTCGTGAACAATTACGTCACCGAGAACAACACCACGATCATCAACGCCGGCATCCCCCCGGCCGTGATCGCCGAGAAAACGCGCGAGCCGGTGCAGAAGATGCGCATCCGCGAGCTGGATCTCGAGATCGAGAGCATCGCCCGGGTCGGGCAGATTGATGCCAACGGAAAAACCATGGCGGTGTATCGCCCGCAAATGCCCACACCGCCGGACACGCCCGGTGAAAAACCGGGCGACCGCACGCCGGTCACCAAGAATCCGACGCCGGAAGGTTCCTCAGCAGACAAACCGGAGGCCGACCAGAAAATATTGAAGCAGTACGGGAACGGCACCTCCGTGGTCAACCGGAGCAAAATCACCGGCAGGTTGACCCCGGGAATACTCGCAAGGCCGCTTGGCCGGAGTGACAGCCTCCCTGGTGGCAGCAATAGCCGCCCTCTCAACAGCGGAGCGCTTGCTGCATCGCCCAGCCTCACTGGCTCCACCAAGTCCAGCCGCAGTGCCAGCACGTCGGCCAAGCCGGACGCGAGCCGCAGCCGGACACTGAAATCCTCCTTCAGCGCGCCGAGCAAAAGCCGCACCACGCCGGCGAGGCCAAGCGCGCGCAAGTCGTACAGCCGCTCTTCGCCGAGAGTGAACATCACCCGCAAACCCGGCCCATCGGCCACCTCGCGGCTGGTGACACCCTCCACCCGAAGCTCGGCCACGCCCAGCCGTGCGTGGCAGCAGCGACCCTCCCCCTCGTACAGCGCACCCCGCTCGACGCGACGCCCGGTCGCTCCGAGCTACAGCCCACCGACACGCAGTTACTCGACGCCAAGACAGTCCCGTCCCGCACCCTCGCGGAGTTACAGGGCTCCGGCAGCATCACGCCCGGCTCCTTCAAGGGCCACCAGGCCACCGGCACGGACAACTCCCAGCCGGTCCTACTCCGCTCCTTCACGAAGTTACTCAACACCGTCCAGATCAGCACCGTCCAGATCAGCACCGTCCAGATCAGCACCGTCCAGATCAGCACCGTCCAGAAGCTATTCTCCTCCAGCACCAAGTGCTCCCTCATCCTCCTCGCGATCATCAGGTTCGTCGGGCGGCGGCGGCAAGGATCCGCGCTGACAGGGAGTTGAGCCGCGAACAGGAATGAGGGGGGAAACGAGACGCACCATCGCCGCCTGTTGGCTGGCGGTGTCACTTGGCTTGGCGAACGCCACCGCGCTTGGCCAGGCGCGGACGGTGTACTACAGCGGCTTCGAGCCGGGGCAGGATTACGACGCGGAGTACACCCTCATCGACCAGGATGGCTGGCAGGGGGAAGGCACCGGTGGCAACGGCCTGGTTGAGGATGATTTCGAGGGCCTGGGCCAGCAGGGCTACATCGGGTATTGGCCACCGGAGGAGGACGGCGAGACGTTCACCAGCCTTTGGCGACCGGTCGAGGGGATCGATCCCGAGGAAACAAAGGTCACTTTCACGGTGCTCATGATGATTATCGCCTCCACCAACGGCCAGCGGGACGACTTCCGCTGGGCCGTTTACAACGACAAGGGCCAGCGGTTGGTGACGTTGGATTTTGACGGCGAGACGAAAAACATCAACTACGCCCTCGATGACAACATTTTTTTGCCCACGGGATACAGCTTTGAAAACGAGGCACCCTACGAGTTGAAATTCGTCATGGACTTCGCCGCCAACAACTGGTCGGTGTCCGTCGGTGACGAGGTGCTCTTGAACAGCAAGACACTGACCACAACCGGGGCCAGCCTGACCTTCGGCGACCTCGGCCCACTCTGGGTCTATCGCAAACCCGAGACCCCGGGCAACAACTACATGGTCTTCGACGAGTACGAACTCACGGTGGAAACCAGCGACGAGCCGGTCAAGACCCCGCCCACCCTCGCGTGGACCGGCTGGACGGATGACGGCCGCGCCATGCTGCAACTGGGAGGCGACGCCACGACCGACTACACCGTCGAGGTTTCCGACGACCTGAAAACCTGGACCCCGCTCCAGACCGCCAAGCCGGGCGACACGTGGAAGGAAATCGCCGACGCCGAAGCACCCGACTACGAGCAGCGCTTTTACCGCGCTCGCACCGCCGACTGACTTGGCCCGGCGCCGCGCTTGAATACGGCCACGCGGCCGCGCGTCCAATGCGGCCTTGGTTGACTTCGGGGGTGGGCTTCAGTAAAATCCCCGGCCCCTCGCGATTAAGCGCCCGCGAAGGGAAACCACAAAAGGATTTTTTACCATGTTGAAATACATCGCACCATTTATGCTCGTTGGTGGGTTTGCCGCGTCGCAATACGCGAACGCCGAGCCCGTGGAGATTGATGACCTCAAGGACGAGATGGCCGAGTTGGCGACCAAGCTG
>Ga0208391_1000607_pt1 | contig 18671 bp, 20 predicted proteins | sample Knorr_S23_td_Bot_FD_185612 | JGI IMG/M metagenome (GOLD analysis project Ga0208391, IMG submission 185612) | Marine microbial communities from Southern Atlantic Ocean transect - Knorr_S23_td_Bottom_ad_3770_LV_A (SPAdes) (version 2) | ecosystem: Environmental > Aquatic > Marine > Oceanic | place... | reverse complement strand
ATACCCAACACCAGGAGTCCAAACCCACCACCACTCTCATGTTTTTCTCCCCTTAAAAGTGTCCCATTATCGCTGAACGCCTACACTACTAGGATCGATGCAGCCGCGTCTCTTCGCCGCCCCGAACTGAGCCACACTTTGCGCCGCTATTATTTGATTCAGGCAAATCGTGTCCTCCGTATAAGCCCGCGTAACTCGGTCAATCGCTGGCGCCAAGTTCACAATAACCTTCCTCAGCCATACCGCCGAAGGATCAACCGCGGTTATAGATTAGGACCGGCCTAGCACCCAATGTCTATCTTTTCGCCACGCAAATCAATTCATTTTTTGGTAGAAGTTTAATATTTGTTCAAAGATGACCTTGAAATTCGTTGACATAAGCCGCTCGCTGTCGATAAGGTCAGCTTGCAATAATATATTCAATTTCAGAACGGGATGGAGCCAGGAGGAAATGAAATGATGGTGATACAAGAGTTGACCCTGGAGCCGGTGGAATTTTCCACCATCGTGCAGTGCCGCCACCATTGGATAATAGAGTCTGCGGAAGGTCCGTTGAGCCAAGGGCTTTGTCAGAACTGCCACGAGGTCAAAGAATTCCAGAACTCTATAGTCGAAGCCGAGAGGGACTATTAATCACACCATCGGCGGCCGGGACGAAGACCCGGTTCCCATGATTCGCGGGTTGATCAGGCCCGCCGGCAAGGTGGACTTCAAAACAGGGACTGGAACTCCATGCGGATAACCAGTCCGACGGATAGAATCACCGACGATTAGAAGCGTTCGGACTAGACAGGGCCTAAAATTGGCAGCCTGACTGCCGGCGCCATAAGACTGGGAGGTTGTTGAAGATGCGAGTACTTTGGATCGGTTTCGGACAAGCTGGTGGAAAGTTAGCCAACACAATGATGGAGGTGGATCGGAAGCTGTATAGCGCCATCGCCATCAATACAGAGCAAGCAGATCTGGTGGGCCTGGACCACATCAGAGAAAAAGTCCTGATCGGACGATACATCCTTAAAGGCCGGGGAGTTGGCGCCGACATAGAACTGGCGGCCAACGTGGCCGAAAAGGCCTTATCGCAGATCATGGATAGAATCGAGATCCTGGTACGCCGGCACGACCCGGAAGCCTTCTGGATCGCCGCCGGTCTGGCCGGAGGCACAGGAGCCGGAGGTGCTTTTGTCCTTGCCAATGAGCTCAAACGAATCTACAAGAATATACCGGTATACGGGCTTGGCGTGGTGCCGGCCGTAAGCGGCATGCCCTCGGACAAAGAGGCGTTGATCCTCTCAAATACCGTCAAGAGCTTCGAGTTATGGAACCACTACTTCAATAACATCTTGCTGGTGGACAATCAACAGTACGAACAGCAGATAGTGTCCCGGGAATCGGTGGAGAAATCGTTCCAGCGGATAAACCGACAGCTGGCTCTGATGTTGACCACCTTGTTAAGCGCGGGCGAGATCAGGCCCTCGCCTCAAGAGGTATTTAGTTCATCGGAAGTTACCGCCACCATGGGCAACATCGGGGATATATCCACCATCGGATATTGCGGCGAAGAAATCAACCTGAAGTCGCGGCCCTGGAGCAAGAAAATGGAACCCGGCACCCATGAACTGGAGAGCATCATTGAGAGAAGCGTGGAGAAATCTGCGCTGACTTTCCCCTGCGACGTCAGCGGCGCAAGGACCGCCGCGTTGATCGTTAAGGGGCGGCCCGAGCATCTGTTCACTCAGGCGATCGCCAAGGGAAAGTCTCGGCTAGAAGAGATGACCACGGTGGGCAAGGTCCGCTACGGAGACTATCCGGACCGGAACAGCAAGTACCTGTCTGCCATCACCCTGGTTTCGGGAATCACCGATTTTTCCAGGCTGGATCAGATGAAGCGCCGGGTGCAAGAGTTGGGCGAGCATCAAGATGCCCCCCAGACAACCTACGGCAATGGTGTAGCTCAGCCGACCGCCGTGTAGAGCCGGTCCCACACCGGTAACCACGGTTTAAGCATTACCCACATGAAAGCCCTCGGCGTTGCCGGGGGCTTTTTTCTGTCCAAGCGGGGCGGCCCACCCAACCCCGAACCGCCCCTCCAAGCTGGCCGGTGATATAATGGACTCAACTTATTTAGCGAGAGGTACTGATGCGGAGCAGCGAAATTCGGTTGACTGAGCTATCCCACTGCGCCGGTTGAGCGGGTAAGCTTAGTCTTGAGGACCTGGGTCAGGTCCTGAGTAAACTTCCCCAGATCACTCATCCCGATCTGCTGGTTGGCAATAACACGGGGGATGATGCCGCGGTCTACAAGATCAACGACGAAACGGCCTTGATCTTGACCGTGGATTTTTTCACGCCCATAACCGACGACCCATTTGAATTCGGGTCCATCGCCGCCGCCAACTCCTTAAGCGACGTTTACGCCATGGGCGGTAAGCCCTTACTGGCCATGAACGTTGTGGGCTTCCCGGCGGACCTGGCCCAAGAGATGCTGGCCGACGTACTTCTGGGCGGTTATGCCAAAGCAGGCGAGGCCGGATGCATGATCGTGGGCGGACATACGGTGGACGACGCCGAGCCCAAATACGGTCTTTCAGTGGTCGGCGTGGTTGAGCCGGGCAAGCAAGTATCCAACGCCGCAGCCCAACCCGGAGACCATCTGATCCTGACCAAGCCCATAGGCACCGGTATCATAACCACCGGCGCCAAACAGCAGAAAGTAGACCCTGACGTCATGAAGAACGCCGTTGAAACCATGGCCACTCTGAACCGGGCGGCCGCCGAAGCCATGATGAAGATTGGGGTAAACTCTTGCACCGACATTACCGGATACGGTCTGATGGGGCACCTCAGGGGTATGGTCAGAGCCAGCAAAGTGGGCGCGCGCATCCACTTCAACAATGTCCCGATCCTCCCAGGGGCATGGGACCTGCTGAAGCAGGGAGTTGTTCCTGGTGGAACCCATCGCAACCTGCAAAACGTGTCGGATACGGCTCGGTGGGACGCGGAGATAACCGATGATCAACAGATTCTGCTCTGTGACGCGCAAACCTCGGGAGGGCTGCTGATATCCGTCCCTGAGTCCAAGGTGGATCAGCTATTGATTGAACTAAAGGCCGAGGGAGTTCCCATCTCCGCCGTAGTCGGCGAGATAACAGACGGCCCCGCCGGGACGATAGAAGTGGTCCCCTAGGGTATACAGGCAACCCATGGACACCATGGATCAACAGACGTAAAAGTGGCCGGGGCTGGGCTCCGGTAGCCCGTTATAGAGGTGTTGCTTGAAGCGGCCCGATCAGATCAAAGAAGCTCCGGACCAGGGCATGGGAGACCGGGTCCCCCCGGGACAGTTCCTGTCCAACAAGTTTCCGGTCCTTACCTACGGCTCCACCCCGAAAGTAGACCTGGACACGTGGAAGTTCCGGGTGTTCGGCCTGGTTGAACAAGAAGTCGAGTTGACCTGGGATCAGTTCACCAAGCTGACCTGGACCACCGTCACCGCCGACTTCCACTGTGTCACCCAATGGAGTTCTTTGGACAACACCTGGGAGGGAGTGACTTTTCCAGACCTGATGACCCTTGCTCAGCCCAAACCTGAGGCCAAGTTCGTGATGGCCCATTGCTTCGGTGGCTATACCACCAACCTACCCTTAGAAGTGGCCATGGAAGAGGGTCTTCTAGCCCACAAGCAAGACGGCGAGCCGCTGGGAGAGGGCCATGGCTGGCCGTTGCGGCTAATCATACCCAGCCGTTATGGCTGGAAGAGCGCCAAATGGCTCAATGGAATCGAGTTGATAGCTGAGGATGCGCCAGGATTTTGGGAGCAGCGAGGCTACAACAACAACGCCGACCCATGGAAAGAGGAGCGTTTCTGGCCGGAGTTGACCCATTAGACCACCCCGGACTTGATTCCAACCCGGCCACCGGTAACCCTGCCGCTGTATATTGCTTCTGCCTTCGAACTCCCGGCGAACGGTAGCCGTCCGCCGGGTTGATTACGCGGCGTTCGCCTTCGAGTCCGCGTCGGCGTAGGGCCTGGGGTCCTTCACCTTATGGGGCTCTTCAATGTCTTTCATGTACCCGCACTGTATGCAGCTGGCGTACTTGCCGAAGACATCCTCGGTTAGATACAGGTCGCCCGTGCATCTGGGACATACCTTAAAGTTGATCACCACAACTCACCTCCTCACTGGGCCAGATCTGTGGTACATATAACCCAATGCGCATTATAATGGTTGACACGCTTCGTATCAAGCTGTATCATACGAACTTAGGTAACTTATGTCTGCGCTGGGCAAAATCGATACCAAGTTCTATCCGGCAATCAATAGATGTCCGGGGCTGATCCAGCATTATGTAACTTTTTGTATTACGAGTATATTACGAATTGCATGCATGATTGGATTCGTTAACAAGAATCCAATTTCCTAGACGCCACAACCATCGGGCCGTCAATTTCCGTAGATTGATTCAGACGCCGACCCAGAAACATGGAGAACGACCAGATGTACCAGAGGTCCAGATCGCAAGGGGTCGCCGGCAGCGATTTGCCACCCCAGGCGCCGCCCCCACCGCCGCCTCAACATTCCGAAGTAGCCCGGGTCCGGGAGGATACGCCCGAGCAGGCGATGCACATGGAGGGTGTCTACATCATCTCCGTGGCCGCCCGCCTGCTGGACATGCACCCTCAAACCCTCCGGAAATACGAGCGGCTAGGTTTAATCAGGCCGGGCCGTACAATAGGGATGTTACGTCTCTATTCCCGGGACGATATACGTAGGGTCCGCCTGATACAGCACTTGGCAGGAAACTTGGGGCTCAACTTGGCCGGAGTCGAGTTCGCTCTGGGTATGGTCGAAGATTTGCTAGCCCTGCGCCAGAGGCTGTCCGCAACCAACGAAGGTACGCATCTGCAACAGGCCGTGGAACAAGAATTTGCCGCGCTTTTCCGCGGCATGGACCTGCCTTTAGAAGACTGAGGGTCAAGTTCCACGATTCCGTTTCCGGTTCCATCCTTCGCTCCAAGAGAAATGTGAATGACGAAAGAAAACAGTGAATGGCAGATACCTCCTGAAGAGCCGGAGGAGTCCCAAGCAACAGGCGGCCATTACAGTCACTTGCCGCTGGAAGACCAGGTTCCGGCCCTGATGAAGGACCTGGAAGAAGCCCGGCAAGAGGCCAGCCAAAACCTTGACCTTGCCCAGCGGGCCCAAGCGGATCTGGTCAACTACCGGCGCCGCACCGATGAAGAGCGTATCTCCCTTAGCAAGTTCTCCAACTCCCGTCTCATTACCAAGCTGCTTCCGGTAAAAGAGGAGTTGGACCTGGCTATTTCCCACTCTGATAAGGTTGGCGCCGCCGATTCCTGGCTGCAAGGCATCAGGCTGATACAGCGCAAACTACTTAGTCTGCTGGAGTCGGAGGGAGTAGAGCTCATCGAAGGGGTGGGAGACTTGTTCAACCCTCTGGAGCACGAGGCCCTGGGGACCGACGAGAGTACCGAATACCCGGCCGGCCACATCATAGAGGTGGTGCGTACCGGATACCGGCTTCAAGATAGGGTGATTCAGCCGGCCCAGGTAATCGTATCTCGCTAGACCTAAAATCAAAGACCAATCGACATCAATCACTTCACAAGATAAAGGAGAATTCTAATGGCTAAAGTCCTGGGCATCGATCTTGGAACCACCAACTCGGTAGCGGCCGTGATCGAAGCCGGAGAAGCGATAATCGTGGAGAACGCCGAAGGAGCTAGGACTACGCCTTCGGTGATTGCCGTAAACGCCAAGACCGGAGAGAGGTACGTGGGTCAGGTCGCGAAACGGCAGGCCGTCACAAACCCGGAAAATACCCTATTTTCGGTCAAACGCCTCATGGGCCGGAAGTTCGACGATCCGGAAGTACAAAACGCTATGAACCATCTGCCCTACAAGATAGTCCAGGGACAAGGCGGTGATGCCCATGTGGAGATGGCTGGCCAAGCTCACGCCCCCGCCCAAATCTCTGCCTTTGTCCTGCAGAAGATCAAGCAGGACGCCGAAGCAAAACTAGGTGAAACAATCACCCAGGCGGTGATTACCGTCCCGGCTTACTTCAACGATGCGCAGCGTCAAGCGACCAAGGACGCCGGCACCATCGCCGGCCTGGAGGTGCTGCGCATCATTAACGAGCCCACGGCCTCTTCTTTGGCCTACGGTGTAGACAAATCAAAGACTGAAGCAACTATTGCCGTCTTCGACTTGGGTGGCGGCACCTTCGACATCACGATTCTCCAGATGGGCGAGGGTGTATTCGAGGTTAAATCCACCAACGGTGACACCTATCTGGGCGGCGACGACTTCGACCAGGAAATCCTGGAATGGCTGATTGGGGAGTTCCGTCAAGAGACCGGGATCGACCTGAGCAAAGACCGGATGGCCCTCCAGCGCTTGCGCGATGCGGCGGAACGCGCCAAAGTTGACCTTTCCAGCGTTATTGAGACGGAGATCAACCTACCGTTCATCACCGCTGACGCCAGCGGACCGGCTCACTTGGTCAAGACCCTGAGCCGCTCGCGGTTGGAGCAACTGGTTAGCGTATTGATCGATCGGACTGAGGCGCCATGTAAACAGGCTATAACCGACGCCGGTCTGAGTACGAGCGACATTGATGAAGTGATCGTCGTGGGCGGCATGACCCGTATGCCCGCGGTATTGGAGAAAGTAAAAGGATTATTCGGCCGGGAGCCCAACCGCAACGTAAACCCGGACGAGGCGGTGGCCCTTGGGGCGGCCATCCAAGCGGGAATCCTCGTCGGCGACGTTAGCGACATCGTCCTGCTCGACGTAACTCCGCTAACCCTGGGATTAGAGACTTTGGGGAGCGTTCTGACAGAACTTATCCCTCGGAACACCACCATCCCTACGCGAAAGAACGAGACATTTACCACTGCCGCCGACGGGCAGACCAGCGTGGACATTCACGTTCTGCAGGGCGAACGGCCCATGGCCGCCGACAACAAATCCATCGGCAGGTTTATGCTGGACGGTGTGCTCCCCGCGCCCAGGGGCATACCCCAGATCGCAGTGATGTTTGACATTGACGCCAACGGAATTCTCAGTGTGTCGGCCCAAGACAAGGGCACCGGAAAAGAGCAAAAGATCGTGATTCAGTCCGGCTCAGGTCTCTCCAAAGAAGACATCGAGCGAATGGTCAACGAGGCCAAGGCCCACGAGGCCGACGACCAGCAGCGCCGGGCTGAGATAGAAACGCGAAACCAGGCCGACTCCCTGGTCTACAACACCGAGAAGTTACTGACCGACAACGCTGACAAAGTCCCGGAGGACCTGAAGACCGAGGTGGAAGAGAAGATCGCCACTTTGAAGACGGCCCTGGCGGACAATAACGTGGCCGAGATGCAAACAGCCATGACGGACTTGAACAGCTCGATGCAGCGTCTGGGAGAGGCCGTCTATAGCCAAGCCACGGAAACGCCCACCGAGGAACCGCCCGAAGGCGCTGAGCCACCGGAAGAAGGACCGCCCAAGGACGATACGGTGGAAGGCGAGTTCAGAGAAGTCTAAAACATGGGGAAAATAATGGGGCTGCCACCATATTTGCCAGGGTGTTACATCTGTTATACTGTGACAACAGTTCAGACCTCGTAACCGGCAAACCTTAGGTTTAAGCTGATGGAGAGGAAATGAGCGCACAGCAAGATCGTGCAGACCAAGAAGTGATTGAGAGCGGGACGACAGGGGTGGTTGAGGGGATCGATCAGGATCTGACGCCTCTTCAATATCACTATTTAAGTCTGTTGCAGCGTCTGATAACACTGAAAGGCAGCTACCAGACGGATCCAAATTTCGAAGCCTGGTTAATGGGCGCGATCAACAAAGCGATTTACTCGACTTTGCGTGATTCTATCGAAGCCAATATCGGCGATGCGGCCAAAGAGTTGTTGCGCCGGGAGCACCAAGTTAACTAGCCGCGCCAGCCTAACACAGTCCTTGATCCCTTGATCTAGCGGTCCCAATGGTACCGCTATGCATCACAGAGAGTGTGTTGGGAACACCCGCTCTTTTATGCGTTCCACGCTATCTTCGGCGTACTTTTGCGCCTCTAGTCGCATGTCGTCCGGAACGTTGGGGGTTATCGTATCCCTCAAAGTCCCGCCCCCGACTTGCTCCACAAGAGATGCAGGCAGATCGTCGGGCCATTCCACCTCTAACATCACCCCATAAGCCAACGCCCAAGACCGGGCCACGGCGCTAAGGTCGTAACCCCCGCCCCCCAAGGCCACCCAGGGAATTCCCCACCGGGATATTTCCTTGACCGCCTCCACGTATCCTCTGGTAGTGATCTGCAGGTGCGTCAGCGGGTCGGAGTGGTAAGTGTCGATCCCGAGTTGAGTCACCAAGACATCGGGGGCAAACGCCTTGACCAGGGGTGGAACGATTTCATGAAACGCCGACAGATAAATCTCATCGCCGGTGTAAGGGTATAAGGGTAAGTTCACCGAATATCCCTCGCCGCTCCCCACGCCCGACTCCGGAACAAATCCGGTGCCTGGAAAGAGGTACTGGCCCGACTCGTGGATTGAGATGGTCAACACCCGGCCGTCGTCGAAAAACGCCTCTTGCACCCCGTCACCGTGGTGGGCGTCTATGTCCAGGTACGCTACTCGTAACCCCTGCTCCAACAGGTACTTGATGGCCAAGGCCGGGTCGTTGAACACACAGAATCCTGAGGCGTGTCCGGCGGATGCGTGATGGAGACCCCCGGAGATGTTGAAAGCCACGTCCACCTGTTTGCTGGCCACCATCTCGGCCGCCACCAGTGATGCCCCGGAACTCAACGCGGCGGCATCGTACATCCCCCGGTACATGGGGTTGTCTCCTTGGGCGCTGAAGTTGAACCGGCCAGGTTCGTACCCGCTAAGGCCTTGGCTAAAGCTCCGCACCGCTGCAACGTATTCCGCGGTATGAAGCATCCCCAGTTCATCCTCGGTGGCTGGCCGCGGCGGCACCAGCAGGGAATTGTTTTGGTCAAATGCCCCGTAACTTTGGAGAAGATCGAAGGTGTATTGCAGCCGCACCGGCCGCATGGGGTGATCCCCGCGCAATTGGTGGTGGGACAGAGCCTCGTCGTAGATAAATGCGGCTTTGCGGCTCACAACGCCTCCTGGTATACCTGGGATAATTCGGACATCATATTGGTCCAGTGGGTTCCCGGCCAATAAACCCGGCAGCACACCTGGCACTCTAGAAATTTGGTCTGGGTCAGCAACACGTAGGGCGGCAAGCGCTCCGCCACATCTCCCTTGGCGAGGGGGCGTAATGGCTCGTTGCAGAGCACACAGCGGGAAAAACCACCGAACAGGTTCAGACCCAAGTCCCGAACTAGCTGGCTGAGTTGACTCCGCAAGTCGTCCTTCTCTATGAGCGCCACCGTCATCTGGCCGATGCGGGCAGCCCGCCGTTGGGCGATCCCGGCATCTCTCGTCACCAGCACCCGGTCTTCACTTAGAGCGATGCGCACCAACTGGTTGTCGCCGCTCTCTTTGGGGAAGAAGGTGTCATAGCCCATCACTCTGAGCCACTTGGCCAGACGTCCGACGTTCATATCGACCACGAACCGGAGTTCAGTATCCATTTCTCCGCCGGCGAACCCGTTTTGCCAATCTCTTTGCATCCCCATCGACTTCGTTATGAAAACCGAGTCTATTGGAAGATGAATACATGGTCAAGGAAACGCCCGCTAGGGAATCCGGGCAACGGCTCGATGAGGGGCCACGCCACGTTTTTATTACAAATTCCTCAAAACTCGTTCAGGAGTCCGTAGGCACCTATAGGGCCAGCCACGGTATATTATCTCTGCAATATTCTTTCTAGTCTTGCCCGGCCGTAATTCCAGTATGTGGCTCACGGTGACCACGCCCGCCCAACTTGCGCCATACCGGGCAGAATCCTAGTGCTAGACCGGCGGGTATCAGGTGTTTGATCGCAAGCCGAGCCGGGACATTATCACAAACTGGCAACCTGTACGAACTAAAGGAGATGGGTGATGTTGAGTGGGTTTGACTCCTCCCTGGATTCAAGACTGAGAGAGGCTGAAGAGGCCGAAAAAGAGCTGGTGCGGCTCCAACCGGTGGCCGAAGAAGCGCCGAAGCTGCGCCTGGAAAAAGCCAAGGTGCAAAAAAGGCAGGAGCGGGAACATGCTAAAAACTCAGCCATGAGAATTGTCGAGCGATCGATGCATGCCGCTACCGAAAAGCAGACCCGTGTGCCGGATCTCCTGGAATCCGCCGGCCGGGCGGTCCAGACTCTTTACACGGTAATGAAAGAGTTGGACGGCTACCGTAGAGAAGCCTCCGAATCTATGGCTATTGTCGACCGGGTAGATTACGAGATTGAAGTAGAGGAAGGCGAAGAGCACGAGATCTCCCTGGATCGCGACCCCAGAGGCTTGGCTTATGCCTTGGCGGCGCGTCACGGCGACGTGCGGGTCAAGGAGCTTCTGGAAGAGATGGAGCCGGGCTTCACCTTCCTCAGAGGTTGCGACTTGTCCGAGCCCCTGTACCGTGACGTGGCTAAATTCGTGCTCCAACACGCCATCAACACCCCGGAAGGGGAAATCGCGGCGATGACTGAAAATCAGCCGGTAACAACCAATGGTCGAACGCAGAGCAGCTCTGGTCCAGCGGTACAGGAACTAGAAGAATAAGAAATCGTTCCCCTATATACCCAAGAGACGAATTTATACCGGTTTTAGTATGGATCGCCCTCTTTGAGCAAGCCGAGGCGGCTAAACGCCGCATCGGCGATATGCTCGATCTGGGCAAGGTTCTTTTGACGCCTAACCTATCTGGTACGTTTCGTCAGTCCTCATTACAGTCTCCGGATCCTGGGCATTACCACGCCAAGGACTACGGCCCCGATGGCCAGCACCAGACCGTTGGTGAGTAAAGCGATGCGGGAACTAGTCAGGCCTGCCAGGTAGCCTATCTCCAGTTGTCCCATGGGCGCCATGCCTATCCCGACGATCCAGGCGCCCATGGCCCGTCCTCTTTGGTCGTTGGGCACGCTCAACTGCAGCAAAGTATGGTGCAGAATGTCGGTTCCAGTGGCCATTATGTTAATCAGCGTGACGAATACCAAGGCCGACCAGTAGTTGGGCGATTGAGACAACAGTATCTCGCCAACTCCGAATAGAGCCATAAACGTCAACAACAAGACTCCCTGGCGCTTTACCAGCCCCATGGCGGCGCCGGCGAAGACCCCCAGCGCGCCGCCGAAGAACCGGAAAGCCGTTAGCAGTCCTAGTCCCGCCGGCCCGACGCCCAATACCTCTTTGGCCAGTATCGGCAACACCACCTGGTGGGAAAACCCGAATACCTCCGCCGCCGCCGTAGTGACCATCAAGACGGACAACGCCCGGTTGGACCGGAGGGCGTTGAAGTAGCTCACCAGGTTTTGCCACAGCGCCTCCCTGTCTCGCGGCACCGAAGCTCCTGCCTGGCGCAGCCAAAACAGCACCAGTAATCCGGCGATGTAGCCCGCCCCCATCACGAAGAATGCTTGGCCAGACCCCCAGCGGTGAATAACCGCTCCGGCAAGCAGAGCGCCGAATATTCCGCCTACCCTTTGGGCCATGGAGATCAACGCGATACCATTTAACGCCCCTTCGGAGCCCACGATGTCCAGGACATAGGCTTGCCGGGCAGTCATATAAAAGGCTTGGAAGGCGCCTAGAGCCACCGTGGCAAGCATCAGTCCCCAAACAGGCAGATTGCCGGTGACCGCCAGTATCCCCATGGACACCGAGACCAGTGTCATCCCCAATATAGACACCCGGATCAGCAACCGCCGGTCCAACCGGTCGGTCACCGATCCGGCCAGAAACCCCACCACCAGGTTGGGAGCGGACCGGGCAGCGAATACCGCGCCGACCATGGCTCCCGAGCCGGTGATCTCGAAAACCAGCCAACCCAACAGCACCTGCTGCATGCCCTGTCCCAGTTGGTTGGACACCGTGGAGATCCACAGCACACGAAAATCGGAGTATCTAAAGGCGGCCAATAACTGCCCGATGCGTGACCGGCTCACGTCTAGATGTTGTTCTCTGGGATTATCCAAGCTCAGTCATATCCAATGAATCGGAATCATCCGTTGGGAATACACTCCAAAGAATGCCGAGTCTAACACAGTGGACAAGACATCCAACCGGCATTAGCCCAGCCAGATCGCCAAACCAGGCGTGTCCCGCGATATCGTCACGCCGTAAAAGGGGGAACCGCGCCTAAACGGTACTTGAAAATACGCCCATTTTCTGGCAATATGTACAAATGCGTATCGGTGCTTTTGAGCTAAACGAGCCCGTCCCCGAGTTAAATGACCCCCACGTTTTCGCGATGATCCGCCCCTGGGTGGACGTTGGAAGCGTAGGCACGCTGACGCTGAACCGGTTAGAACGGTACCTTGGCTCCACAGAGTTGGGCAAATTGGCCCGGCCAGGCAATTTCTTTGACTTCACCAGGTACCGGCCTACCATGAAAAACGTTGACGGCCGCCGCGAAGTAAAGATACCCAACAGCATCATTCGTTACGCCAAGACGGAAAATGGGCCGGACTATCTGTTCTTCCACCTGCTGGAGCCCCACTCCAACGGAGAAGATTACACCGACTCCATCATGGAGTTGATCCACCATTTCAAAGTAAAAAGATACTGCCGGGTAGGGGCGATGTACGACGCCGTGCCCCACACCAGGCCATTGCTGGTTACGGGCACTCTGGGAGACGTGAAACAGATAAAGCCTGTGGCCAACTTCCGGGTCCGGCGCAGCAACTACCAAGGCCCTACCACCATAATGAACCTGTTGTCTGAGGGAGTGGACAGTTCGGAGATCGAGTCGATCAACTTCATGGTTCACTTGCCCCAATACGTTCAATTGGAAGAGGATTACGCTGGCGCCTCCCGCATGATTGAGGTGCTGTCCTCCGTCTACGAATCGATCCCATCCGATCTGGCCCCGGTGCGCCGTGGGCAACGCCAGTATCGTGAGCTAAGCGCCACCATCGAGCGAAATACTGAACTGAAAGACCTGATTCGGCAGATGGAAGCTCACTACGACGCTCAGTTGGACTCGGAAGATGGCAAGACCGAGGAAGCAACGGAGCCTACGGCGAGCTTATCCCCCGAGATTGAGGCGTTCCTTACCGAACTGGGAGGGACACTGGATTCGGAGCCGGAACAGTAACCTCCTTACTCCCGGCCTCTCCGGTCTGTATATCCAGCCCGCCCCCACCCTCCGTAGTCTCGTCCTCCGTCATCTGGTAATGTTCTGGAAGATTTAGAAGCCTTGATGGTTCTGATACCCGTGTGCTAGACTTCCCAGGCTCTAACCGCGACTCTTACGCACTCCAATCTTGATATAAAGGAACATACAAGTCACGAGCTATGGTTGTACGTCAGGAACCGGCCCAAGGTAAAAAGGGCGTCATTTTTTCGGGGATGCGGCCCACGGGGTTGCTCCATCTTGGCAATTATATGGGGGCGTTAAAGAACTGGGTAGAGCTTCAAGAAGAATACGACTGCATCTACTGCGCCGTTGATATTCACGCCTTAACCACCATCGAAACCGCCGAAGAAGCGGCCCAGATCCAGCCGAATATCGAGGACATGATCCTAGACTGGCTGGCCGCCGGCATCGATCCTGAGCGCAGCATCGTCTTCGTTCAGTCCCACGTCCCGGAAGTTATGACCCTGCACTCTTTACTGAGTATGGTTACCCCTTTAGGCTGGCTCATGCGGGTGCCCACATTTAAAGACAAAGTCCGCCAGATGAGCGAGACGGAAGAGAGCGTAAATTACGGGCTGGTAGGATATCCGATCCTTCAGACCGCCGACATCATCCTGTACAAGGCCGATACCGTCCCAGTGGGGCAAGACCAGGTCCCCCACTTGGAACTGGCCCGAGAGATCGTTCGCCGCTTCAACAACCGGTACGGTGAGATTTTTCCTGAACCCCAGGCCAACCTCACTGAAGACCCTCTGATTGTGGGGCTGGACGGCCAGCAAAAGATGAGCAAGACATTGGACAACCACCTGGAATTGGCCGCCACGCCCGAGGAGACAACCCGCCGGGTGATGACCGCGTTTACCGACCCGCAGCGCACCCGCCGTGACATTCCAGGCCGCCCAAACCTGTGCAACGTGTACGCGCTGCACAAGACTTTCAGCCCCGCCGCCGAGGTAACCGCGGTTTACGATGAATGTGTTACCGCCCAACGGGGATGCGTGGACTGCAAGCGCCACTTAGCCGCCAGCATCAACGACTATCTGGCAGAGCTGCGCGAGCGGCGCAACGCCTTGAAGCAGCGGCCCGGGTATGTTCAAGAGGTCCTGGCCGACGGCGCGGCCAAAGCCAGGGTAATAGCCCAGAAAACTATCGAAGAAGTTTATTCCAAGATGGGACTGGCGTAGGTAGCTGTCAGCTATCAGCGGTCAGCCATCAGCTATTTCAGCGACGTTCGCTGACAGCGTAAGGACTTTGGCGGTATGACTCAGACCCCTCCTGAACAATTACCCTTGTCCACTTCCGGCAGGTCCGCCATGGACGTTGCTCTGGAAGCTGCCCGGTTGGCGGGAGGGATGATTCGCGACCGGTTCAATTCCACGTTCCGGGTCAGCTTAAAGGGAAGAAACGACATCGTTACCGACGTGGATGTCGCGGTGGAGAAAGCAGTCCTGGAACTGGTTAGCCGGGAATTCCCCGACTTCGGTATCCTTGCCGAAGAGTCCCAGCCGGTTACCACAGGCTCGCCGTACCGGTGGGTAGTTGATCCGATCGACGGCACTCGGAACTTCGCAATGGGTATCCCCCACTTCTGCACCATCGTCGCGTTATCCCATGGAGACGAGCCCGTCATAGGCGTGACCTACGACCCGATGCGGGATGAGCTATTCACGGCCGAAAAGGGCAAGGGAGCATTCCTAAACGGAGAACGCATCTCTGTTTCCGAAACCCCGGTTTTGAGCGAAGCGCTGTTGTGCTGCGACCTGGGTTATGTGGATGAAAAAGCGGGTCTGGCCATCGACATGATTCGGTCGATCTGGCCCGGCATGTTAAGCCTTCGCTTATTGGGATCGGCCGGCCTGGGTGTCGCCTACGCCGCGGCCGGCCGGGTGGATATGTACTTCCACCACTCCCTATCGCCCTGGGACATCGTCGCCGGTCTCGTCCAGGTGAGAGAAGCAGGCGGCCAAATAGTCGATAAACAAGGAAAACCGGCCAATCTCCAGACTTCCGGCGTCATCGCCGCCAATCCCACCCTCATCGCCGACTTCTTAAAGCAGACTGATGGGTTGCCGTGGCGGGATTCGTAGGCCGATACTCACCAAGGCGCCGCGAAGAGCAGGTCACGGCAACCGCCTAAGCCTGGGAAGACCGATGGCAGCGCCCAAACTCACGATCGCCAAGACACCTCCGTTAACCAAAAGCGCCCCCGGAGCTCCCAGAACACCCGCCAGCCAGCCGACGCCCAGGTGACCCACCGGAGCGGTCCCTATGCTCAAGACCCACGATCCCATGGCGCGGCCCCGTTCTTCTTCAGCCACGTTTTCCTGCATCAATGTCTTGTACAAAGTATCCACGGCCATGGCGCAAGCATTGACCAAGGCCAGGACCGCCAGGAAGAACAATAGATTGGACGACACCGAGAACGCCATCAGCGCCAACCCAAAGGCCCCGGCAATCACGAACATCAGCCTGCCTTTCCGCCGGTAATCACGCAGGCCGGCCAGCAGAGCCAGTCCTATCAAACCGCCACCCTGCCGCACGGCGGTCATGATTCCCAGACCCACCGGTCCCACAAACAATACCTCTTTGGCGAAGACCGGGAGCAGCGTCATGTGGGTAAATCCAAAGATTTCGGTGATTGAAGCTAGGCACATCAGCACCAGCAAGATACGGTTTTCCCGGATGATTCGAAAGTAGCCGGTCAGGTTTCTAAGGATGGACTCGCGATGCACGTTCATCGCCGTGATTATAGGACCGGTGGCAAGCAGCACGGCGGTGGCCGCGAGATAGCTGGCCCCCACGGCCAGGTACTGCCAGCCAGGACCTAAAGACCCTATCAACGCGCCTGACGCCAACGAACCAACGATCCCTCCCGCCTGCATGGCGATGGCAGCCAAGGACAGACCGTTCAGCGCACGTGAAGGGCCAACGATATCGTAGGTATATGCTTGCCTAGTCGTGAGAGCGAACGCCAGAACGCATCCACCAGCCGCGACCAACCCGATGACCGGCCAAACCTGGGCTTCGCCGGTCAGGAGCATGATGGCGATGACCCCAGCCACGATCACGCCGGTCAGATTGATGCCGATCAGAAATTTCCGGCGATCTAACCGGTCGCTCATGGCCCCCGAAAGAAGCCCAAGGAAGAAGAAAGGCGCCATCCTTGCGGCAGCGGCCACGCCCACCATGAATGGCGAGCCGGTGATGTCGAATATCAGCCAACCCACCGCCACGTTTTCCATGCCGGTACCCAGGGAATACATCAGGGTAGAAGCCCATAAGAGCCTGAAGTCGCGGTAATGGAGAGAAGCGGCCCACGGAGCATTTCCAGCCAAACGGAATAGCGCGGCTGGCGATAATAACGTCATGCACTCACGCTACATCGCGTGTGAACTCTAAGCGTCAACCGCGCCCATCAACCGCGCCCATCGACTACGACGCCGGAATCGAATAGGTCTTCGATCTCTTGTTCCGCGAACCCCGACTCTGTCAATATTTCCCAGCTATGCTCGCCTAGCATCGGGGCCCGGCGGCGGATGCTGCCTGGCGTGGCCGACAGTTTTACGGGTATTCCGATATTATGTAATGTACCCAGATCAGGATCTTCCAGGTCAACCTTCATCTCCCTGGCGATGACCTGAGGGTCATCATAAACTTGAGCGATGTTGTTTATCGGTCCGGCCACCATACCGGCCTTCTCCAGCGTCTCCAACCAGTAAGCAGTGGACTGTTGGCTGAAAATTTCCTCCAGTAAAGCGGCCAGTTCCTCCTCCCTTGCTTTGCGGTCTCCCGGCTCCCTGAATCGCTGGTCCTCGATCAACTCCTCCTGGCCGATGGCCCGGCAAAGCTGCTCCCAAGTACGCTGTGTGGGCGCACCGATGTTGATGTAGCCGTCGCTGGTGCGCAGAGCCTGGTACGGAGCCGAAACCCGGTGGGCCGACCCGAGGGGACCGGGAATCTCCCCGTCGGCGAAATATCCCGACGATTCCCATATGGTGTAGGCGATACCCGCCTCCAAGAGGGATGTGTCAACCAACTGCCCCTGGCCCGTCTTTTGGGCGTGGATATAGGCGCATAACACGCCGTTGGCCGCCATGATACCCGCGGAAATATCGGTGATAGGGACACCAACCTTCACCGGAGGGCCATCGGGAACGCCGGTGATGCTCATGAGGCCGCTCATACCTTGGGCTATCAGGTCGAACCCGCCCCGGTCTTTATAAGGGCCGGTGCCGCCGTGGCCGGAGATGGAACAGTAGATCAAGCTAGGTTTCAATTTCGAGAGGCGCTCGTAGCCGATACCGAGGCGCTCCATCACACCTGGGCGGAAGTTCTCCACCACCACGTCGGCCTGTTCCAGCAGCCTTTCAAACACCTGCCGTCCTGACTCGTCCCGTAGATTCAAGGCCAAGCTTCGCTTGTTACGATTGGCAGCCATAAACCCGGCGCCCTGTCCGCCGATGAAAGGTGGCCCCGCCCGGCGGTTGTCGTCGCCCCCGTCGGGCTTCTCCACCTTGATCACGTCGGCCCCCATGTCGGCCAGCATCATCCCGCATACGGGACCCGCCAATATCTGAGACAGGTCCAGAACAACCATGCCGGCCAGGGGAAGGGGATTCGGATTACCTACCATACTTCTCACCATTCAAGAATATTACCGCTGCGCTCGCAAGGGCGCCGAGCTTGCTTGCATCTTATCTCGGGCCGCGGCATCTGAAGTATACTAGAGCACCCAGCGTACCTGCCACGTGGATTCACCTCAAAAAATACTACAGGAAGGCCGGATTGGAAAAGGTTGTAAAACGGGTGAAGCAAGACGCCGACTACATCTTCCACGAGTTGACCCGCAGTATCTGTCCCGAATGCAAAACCGTGATCGACGCCCAAATCATCATCCGGGACAACAAGGTTTACATGCGCAAGCGCTGCCCAACCCACGGCTGGTTCGAGGGCATAATCAGCTCCGACGCCTAGATGTACGTCAACTCCATCAAGTTCAACAAACCCGGCACCATCCCCCTGGAATTCAGCACCGAGGTTAAAGACGGCTGCCCCTTGGACTGCGGTCTTTGCCCCGAGCACAAGCAACACATATGCCTGGGCCTCATCGAGGTCAATACCGCCTGCAACCTAAGCTGTCCCGTCTGCTTCGCCAACGCCGTAATCGGCTATAGCCTCACCATGCAACAGGTAGAGGGAATGCTCGACCGGTTCGTGGAGACCGAAGGCGACCCGGAAGTGATCCAGTTTAGCGGCGGGGAGCCGACCATCCATCCCCAAATATTGGACATGATCCAGGCGGCCTGTTGGCAACCAGCAAAAGTGGGACACTTTTGTTAAGGAGAGATCAGGGGGATGTGGCAGTATTGTAGGACTCCCGGCGCTGCCGGTTGTAGCGTTT
>Ga0208391_1000587_pt1 | contig 19037 bp, 17 predicted proteins | sample Knorr_S23_td_Bot_FD_185612 | JGI IMG/M metagenome (GOLD analysis project Ga0208391, IMG submission 185612) | Marine microbial communities from Southern Atlantic Ocean transect - Knorr_S23_td_Bottom_ad_3770_LV_A (SPAdes) (version 2) | ecosystem: Environmental > Aquatic > Marine > Oceanic | place... | reverse complement strand
CGGAGCGCGTCGCCGAGTTGCGCGAACTCGCCGGGGACGACCCCCTGCTCCTCACGATGGCTCCCGAGGTCAACGGCGGACTGAAGGGCTTTGCCACGGCGCGCGAACTGGGCATCCACGTCTCCATCGGCCACACCAACGCCCCGGGGCACATTCTCCGCCGGGTGACCGCCGCCGGCCCGGCAGGCTTCACCCATCTCGGCAACGGCTGCCCCGCCACACTCGACCGCGCCGACAACATCCTGTGGCGTGCGCTCGACACCCCCGGCCTGACCTGCGGCCTCATCCCGGATCGATGGCATGTGTCGCCCGCGCTGTTCCGGCTGATTCACCGGCTCGTCGATCCCGACTCCATCTACTACACCACCGACGCGATGGCCGCGGCCGGTGCGCCCCCCGGCAAATACCGCCTTGGCCATTTGGAACTCGAAGTCGGCCCGGAGCAAATCGTCCGCCTGCCCGGCACGCCGAACCTTGCCGGCTCCGCGCTCACGCCGATCGAGGGCGTCCGCCGCGCCGCCGAGATGCTCGACGGCGACTGGCAGGACGCGTGGAAAAAATTCAGTACCGCCCCGGCGCGATTCATGGGGCTGCCGGAAAACTTCACCGTAGGCGCACCGGCAACCTTCGCGCTGATCGAAACCGACACAGCCAACCAAATCGTGTCGCACAGCCTGCGGGCGTTGCACTAAAACGCCTCCACATCGAGGGCGTTGATGCCTTTCACGACAGTTTCGAGGGGGAGTTCGGTGAGGTCGCTGTGTTGGTTTAGCACGCGGACTTTTTCGCCGAGTGGCCGCCAGATCGTCTCGTTGCTTGGCCCCCACAGGACGAGCGTGGGCAGGCCAAGCGCCGCTGCGAGATGCGTCATGCCGGTGTCGTGCCCGACGTACCCGGCGCACTTGGCCAAGCGCAGCGCCAATTCCGGCAGCGGGATGTGTTGAGCAATTTCAAGGCGATCCGACGGCATGCCGTTGGCCAAGCGCTGGAGCCGGTCGCCCTCCGCCTCGCCACCGATGAGTAACAGGTTTAGCGGCGAGTGATCGAGCAGGTGTCCCACCAGCTCACGCCAGTTTTCTTCCGGCCAGTTTTTGCTTTCGCTGCCACTGCCGGGATGCAGTGCCAGGCAGTTTTTACGCTTGCCCAAGCCTGGCAACTCAAGGCGCGCCACAGGATCGCTTTCGAATATTGTCAACTGCTCCAGCGGCTTGAGGAACACGTCGCTGGCGTGGATCGGCTTGGCCTCGTCGGGGCGATGTTGCGCGACGATAAACTGGCAGGGGCCGCACGACTTGACGTTGGTTTCGAAAATCTTGTCGGGATCGAACAGGTACGAAATGACGATGGCGAACTGCCCGAAGAACTCGCGCCACTCCAGGTCGAACGAACCGCCACGGGCAAAAAACATCGCCAAGCCGGGCGACTCGATCGCGTGCACCGCCTTGGCCAAGCCGCCCGAAAGCGCCAGCGAGGCGATGCGCGGATAACCCAGCACCTCGATTTCCACGCCCGGAAACCGCTCCCGCAGCGCCGCCAGCACCGGCAGCGTCAGGATGAAGTCGCCGATCGCCCCGCCACGGATGACGAGGATGCGCGGAGCCTTGGCGGATGTGGGCTCGATCATGGCGCAAGCTGATTTGCCATGACAATGACACCCGCCACGGCGACCACTGAGCCGATGATCGAACGCAGCGTCGGCCGTTCATCCTCGAATTTCATCGCGAGCGGAATAATCATTATCGGCGACAACGCGATGACCGACAACACGATCCCCGCTGGCAGACCGCTCAGCGCCCATTGGTACGCGCCCACGCCCAATGTCGGCCCGCAAAGCGCATTGGCCACGACCAGCGCGGCGACCAGTTTCACGGTTGCCGGAGTCAGCGCCACCTCGGTTTGGACCGGACCGCTATTGCGGATTCTTATTTTTCGAAACACGAGCAACACAGCCATCACCGTCAAGCCACCAAGAATGCGTTGATACGCCTGGGACAGCCCGTCCACGGTGACACCGGCCTCGACCACCGATACGGCCTTGCGACTCAGCACCGCGCCGAAGCCCTGCCCAAAGGCGGACATCAGCCCCCACATGATTCCAGCCTTCCAATGTTTCTTGTCGACTTGAGACGTTTCGCTGGGAGCCAAGGCCAAACCGACACCCACCAGGATCGCCGTGCCAGCCAGCACTTGGCCAAGTGACAACCTCTCGCCCAGCCAAAGCCACTCAATGGTCGCCGCAAACGGCGCAGCGAGGCATTGCGTCATCACCATCGTCAGCCGGGACCCAAGGATCGGGAAAGCCCGGAACAAGCCGTAGTCCCCCATGCCGAAACCAACGATGCCGCTAATGAAGAACACCCCCAGCGCGCCGCCGCCCAGCCCAGCCCCCATCGAGTGCGCATAGATTCCAAGCAGCGCCCCAGCGAGTAGAAACCGCCAAAAGTTCGCCTCGACACCGGAGAGGTGATGCGACAACCGCTTACCGGATACGGCCGATAGCGAAAACAAAATAGTGGCCAGAACCGCTGCGGTCATTTGTCGGTGGAATCAATCATCCAAAAACCCGGCGCTGCGCCAGCCATCCAGTATCGTTTGCAACTCGGCTCGCTCCGCCTCGGCTACCTCGACCAACGGCGGACGCACGATCCCACCTCTCAGGCCCAGCATGTCGAGCATCACCTTCATGGCCGATACCTCGTAGCCCTTGCGTTTGGTTCGAAGCGCGTAGAGCGGCACTACGTGGTCGTTGACCAGTTGATTGAGCGCCGCTGACTCGCCGGCTGCACCAAGTTCGTGAAGTTTGACCGACAACTTGGGCGCCACCGCCGAGATGCTCGACGTGTAAGCTCGGATGCCGATCGCGTAGTAGCCCGGCACCATGTCGTCGCCCGCACCGCCAATCCAGTGCAGCCTGTCGCCGAGCCGTTCGCGAATCATTTGGTATCGGCGAATGTCCGCCGTGCCATCCTTCCACGCGACGACATTTGGGATTTCAGCCAAGCGCTCGGCCTGTGCCGGGGTGTAGTTCGCCCAGTCACGGCTGTAAATCAGAACTCCCAAGCCGCTCGCCTCGGCGATACTCGAGTAGTAGTTCACCAGGCCGTCCATCTCGGCGTTCGGATAATACGGTGGAAATGCCAACACGCCGTCGGCTCCGCAGTCGGCTGCCTGGGCGGCCAAGCGCTTGGCCAAACCGCCGGCAAAACCCACCCCGGCGATCACCGGCATACGGCCGGCCGCCTCCTCGATAGTGGCCTCTACGACTTGCCGCACTTCCTCCGGCGTGAGCGAGTACAACTCACCGGTGCCACCGGCGGCAACCAACGCGCACATTGGCTGCGCAAGCATGTAGCGTATGTTTTTCCGATGCCCGTCGAGGTCGAGCGAGTGGTCATCGTTGAACGGCGTCACCGGGAAGCCGATAACCCCCTCAAGTTTCGTACAAAGTTCCTGTGGATTCATTTTAAAAATTGGTTACCAGCGCGGGAGTTTTCGGGTCCAGTTTGAGTCGACGTGTTTCTGCATCTCGGCCTCGTCGTCGCGTTTGCGGTACGGGCAGTTGCGGAAGCGTTCCTTGCCGCGCTCGAGTTGATCGGTGTCGAGCGTCACGCCCAAGCCCGGTTTGTCGGGAATCTCGACGCAGCCGTCGATGATCGGCACCCGGCCGCCCTCGACGATCTCGTCAATTTCCGACTGCCACGGGTAATGCGTGTCGCAGGCGTAGGTGAGGTGCGTCGTCGCCGATGCGACGTGCGCCATCGCCATGAGCGAAACGCCGAGGTGGCTGTTCGAGTGCATCGACAGGCCGATGCCGAATGTCTTGCAGACGCGCGCAAGTTGCTGCACACGCCGCATGCCACCCCAGTAATGGTGATCGCACAGCACCACTTGAACGGCGTCGCGGCGCACGGCTTCCGGGATGTCGCCGAACGATGTCACGGCGACGTTGCTGGCGAGCGGCGTCTCGATACCGTCGGCCAAGAGGCGGCGGCGCACCTCGGCCATGCCTTCGAGTCCGACGCACGGATCCTCAAGGTAACCGCCACCGGAGAGTTCCCCGGCCAAGTCGCGCCCGACCTTCACGGAGGTCTCGACCGACCAGGCGCAGTTGGGATCGATCCGCAGCGGCACCGCTTGGCCAAGCGCCTGGCGGAGTTGGCGCAGCGTCTCGATCTCGACCTCCGGCGCGAGCACGCCACCCTTGAATTTGATGGAGCCAAAGCCGTACTTGGCCCGCATCTGCTGCACCTGTTTGACGAGCGACTCCGGCGAGAGGGCCTCGCCGTATTCGTCGTCGCGCAGATCGTCGCCCTCGCCGCCACCGCCGGCGTGCTTGTAGAACGGGTACGCGGAGAACGGCACCTTGTCGCGCACGCGGCCACCGATGAGATCACAAACCGGCTTGCCGACGGTTTTGCCGATCAAGTCGAGGCAGGCCGTCTCGATCGCGGAGTAGGTACGGGCGTCGGCGTCGAGCGGGTTTTCGCCGGGGACGTTGTAGGTTTGCGAGCGCTCCAATCCGCTAGCGCCGCCCTCGACCATCGGCGACAAGTCGCCGGTCAACCGATACGGACACACGCCGACGACCTTCCCGCGAATCGCCTCGAGCGCCCCGGCCGGCTGGTCGCCGCCGTACGTCTCGGCGATGCCGATGACGCCGTCGTCGCTTACCAACTCGATGACGTTTCGCAGGGCGTACGGCTGGTGCAGCCCGTAGCTGCTGCGCAACGGCGGGTCGGCCATGGCGATGGAGTGAATCCTGAAGTCGCTGATTAGCATTAAAAAACGGACCGCATGTTGCCGCCCGTTTGCGTTTGGTTCAATGCGGGAGTGCGCCGGTCACTTGCTCAAGCGCTTGGGCAATCGAGCCAAAAATCAGGCCAAGCGACAATAAACCACTGCGTTTCATCGGGAGAAAACTGGTCATTCAGATGCGGTTCAGGTTGATGTCGCTGGGCGGCGGCGTAGTCGAGATCAGCCACTTCCGGCAGGCCAACCTGCTTGAACAAATCCCCGCGCTCCTTGAGAAGAACTTTGTTCGAGGGATCGGCGCGACGTTCCACTCGTAGTCGGCCCCCGTCTCCCGCCTCTGTCAACCGGCGGCATTTACTAAAATGAAACTATTTTCCACCAAAAACAGATTCAATTTGAACGCTTATGAGGTCTCCCCTGTCAACAACCCCACGATGGCACCGTGAGTGTTTGGTTAGTGCAACGATCACGGTGGCCGCTGCGGATTTGCCAAAGGCATCCGTTTGTTCCTCTTGTGACGGGGATGCGATTGGCCTCCATCCCCGGAACTTGCAAAGCCCTGCCTCGGCAGGGCTTTGCTCTTTTTAACGCCCACAACAGACCCTGAGGTAGTCGGCGGGAACTCTGGTTTTGGTTCTTTGAACACAATTTTCGGTAAGGAAGAAATGTTTCGCAGCATTGGTTACTTATCGTAACCTTCCCGAAATGAGCGAGTACACTTTTACCGACTACTTCGAGAGTGAAGTCTTGAGAAAGCGACCTTACCTAAAAAAAGAATGGTGCATTCAAGCCTGCAAAAACGCGTTCAAAGTGGAAGAATGGGAACACAATCGCTACAGATTCTGGGGTCAAGTTGAAGAACTCGACAACCGAATCCTGCGAGTGGTCACCCTCGAGGATAAAACAACGATACATAATGCCTTTCCCGACAGGAGATTCAAAAAATGAAACTGAATTACCACAAGGACACCGATTCTCTCTACATCGATTTGTCGCCTAGGCCCAGCACGGACAGCCGTGAAATCTCAGAGGGAATTGTTTTGGATTAAGATGCGAACGCCATGTCACGAGGATCGACATAGACAACGCCAGCAACAAGGTCGACTTCGATCAAATTGCACTGAACAAGCTCCCCACAGAAGCAACATTGACTCAGTGATGCTCAATGACTGGGTTTTCGACTTGAAGGTTAAAAAAGCTGCTGGTCACAAGGGAAAACACGCGACGAAGCATTCCAAAACATTCGGGGAGCTATTGAATTGTATTTGGAACCCGCTCCGCTTCACCGGCTTGCCTCTAGGTAGGCGATGAGGTCGGCGAGTTGCTGTTGGGTGAGAATTGTATTCATCCCGGCCGGCATCAGTGACACGTGGAGCGGCTCCAAGTTCCGGATGTTTCCCCGCTCCACTCTCACGCTTTTTTCCGGCGAAAGCGCCAGTGTGACCTGCCCCGCGTCCTGATCGCTCACGATCCCCGCCAGCACGCCGCCGTCGCCGGTGCTCACTTGCATCGTCTCGTAGCTGCGGACGAAACTGGCGCTTGGGAAAACGATCGCCTCGAGCAGATCCATCTTTTTTCGCACCTGGCCAATCCGCGTCAGATCCGGCCCGAACTGGCCTCCGTGATACGCCATCGAGTGACAGGTCGAGCAACCGGCTTTCGGCCCGCGGAACACCGCCTTGCCTCGGAGCGCGTCGCCGCCCGGCAACCCGTCGGCCAACTCCCGCAGCAACTTGGCTTGATCCGGCGAGGTCGCCTTGGCCTTGGCCAGCAAATCCGCCGCCTCGCCTTGGACGGTTTTGCCGTAACCGGCGGTGGCCTTTTGCAGCACGACGTCGTCCAGCCCTCGCAACCAGTTCGCCTGCGCGAGCACCGCCAACAGCGCCTGGCCAATCGGCGCGGCAAGGCCTTGGCCGAATGCCGGCAGCAACACCGTCGCCTCCGCCGAGCCGATGCTGCCGAGTCGTTTCGCGAGCCGGGCCAACTGCGCCTCTGCCAGCTTGGCCCCGGCCAGCGCGTTGGCTGCGTTGCTGCGTTGCGTGAACGGCTTGGCCGCGTCGAGTTGGCCCAGCAGATAGCCGAACTCCACTTCGTCCGGCGCAAACAGCCCGGCGGGAATCCCGCTGTAAGCCAGCGTGCGCTGCCGATGCGGCAACGCCGGCGAGTTGCCGAGGCGGTGCAGCATTCCGGCAGCGCGTTCCTGCTGCGCCTTGGCCAAGCGCAGGCTCACGAGCGTTTGCACGGCCGCTGGCTGCAACGGAGCGGCGGTCGAGTCGATCGCGTCGAGCCAAGCGTCGGGCGCGGGGTTGACAGGCGCGGACGCCATCGCCGCGAGCGCGGTCAGTCGCGCGGCTTTGCCTTGGGAAACATCGGCCACGGCCTTGGCCAACTCGGCTTGAATCGCCGGTGCGGTGGCGAGTTTGGCCAAGCGCGCGGCGAGCGCCTGGACGTCCGCCGGTGACTTCACCCGGCGAAGCTCGGCGGCGTAATGCGCGGCGAGATCGTCGCCCCACTCCGCGTGACGATCGCAAATCCATTCCGCTGTTTTGCGCAGCGCAGCCGACCTCGACTGAAGTGACGGCAACACCTCGGAAGCCGACAAGTTGTCGCCTTCCATTTGGTCGAGCGACATCAATGCCACGCGCAGCGCCCCCGGCCGCTTGGCCAAGCGCGACAACGACACAGCATCCGGCTGCGCGATCTCGATGAGCGCAAAGGTGACCGAGTGATCGAGCGCGCGATCCATCGGCTCGTCGGCGAGCGCGAGCAGTGGCGCGGCAGCGCGCGGCGAGCCGATCCGGCCCAGCGCCTCGGCGGCCGCGCGGCGCATCGGCGGCACGGCATTTTTCAGCAAATGAATCAAGCCATCGATCGCCCCGGCATCGCGATGCAGTCCGGCCGAGTGCGCCGCCGCCTGCTGAACGACCGGCGACGAGTTGGCCAACGCGCCGCGAACCGCTTGGCGGGCGCTGGCGGTTTGGATGCGAGTCAGCGACCAAACGGCGTTCAACCGAGCCCGCTCTCCCCCCTGCCGCAGCCGCTTGGCCAAGGCGGGGACGGCGGCTTCGCCGCGCTTGGCCAAGGCCGCGATGGCTCGCTGCCGCACCGCCGGTCGCACGTCGTCGAGCCGCTTGGCCAAGCCCTCGGGCGGTGGAGTCGCCCAGTCGAGCTTCGTGCCGCGCGGGTCGCTTGGCGGCTTGGCTCCGGTTTTTTTCACGCGATAAATCGCGCCCAAGACTTTCGGCCGCCAAAACTGCGACGTCGGGCAACAGAGCTTGTACCAACCGCCGGTGTCGAGCACGAGCAGACTGCCATCGGCGTCCTCGACCACGTCGGTCGGGTGAAAGTCGGCGTTGGTCGAGGCGAGAAAATCGGAGTCCTCCGAGCGGAACGTCGCGCCGTCAGGAGTCAGCACGTGGCGCTGCACGCGGTTCAAGTTGAACTGACAGGAAAACAGGTTGCCGGTGAAGTCGCCGCCGAACACGGCCGACTCGTAAATCTCCAGGCCGCACGGCGCTGCCGGGCCGAGGTGCGCCATCACCGGCATCAGATCGCCAGTGCGCGGGTGACTGTTCACCACGCCGTGCGGCTTGCCGTAAACTCCGCCGTAAACGGCGTGCACCAATCCGTCGCGCTGGCCACCGGCGGGGTACTGGAAAAATGTGGTGGTGAAAAACCGCTCGCCGCTCGGCGAAAAAACGACGTCCACCGGGTTGTCCATGCCGCCAACCATCACCGGCTCGTGCGGGCCGCCAGATGGGTGGCGGCGGAAAATATGCGCGGCACTCGAGACACGCTCGCCGCCGCGAAACGCCGCATAGCGCTGCTCGGCGAACGCGCCCTTGCACCAGTAAACCCACCCGTCGCGGCCAAGGTACGGCCCGTGCAGATCGTTGGCACAGCCGGTGAGCGTCTTGCCCTCGAACCACTCCTCCCGCTCGTCGGCCACGCCGTCGCCGTCGGTATCAGTCAGCCGCCAAATGCTCGGGGGCGCGGCGACGTAAAGCGAACCGTCGTGCCAAAGCGTGCCCTCGGGGAACATCATTTTGTCGGCGAACACGACGGAGTGATCGAACTGCCCGTCGCCGTCGCGATCCTCCAACCGGACGATGCGGTGCGGCTTTTCCGCGAGCTGTTTTTGGACCGGATCATTCGAGCCGGAAGAGTCGGCGACGTACAGCCGCCCCTGCTCGTCGAACGAGGCCGTAATCGGACGGTCAACCAACGGCGGCCCGGCGACTCGCTCCACCGTGAAGCCGTCCGGCACGGTGAAGACCGCTTGGCCAAGCGTCACCTCAACGGCGTGGGCCTTGGCCAACAGCAAGACAACAGCCAAGCAAGCAAGCGGCAATCGAGGCATCGAGAACATGCCGGGAAGTTAACAGAGGGCTTGGGAGAAGGAAGCGTGAAGTGGTTGTCCCGCTAGGATTTGAACCTAAACTAACGGTGTCAAAGACCGCTGTGCTACCATTACACCACGGGACAGTGGAGAGCGTTTTTGTAAAGTCGAACCGGCCGTTTTGCGAGTCTTTTTTGTTTCGAGGCACGGCGTTTTCTTTTTTCACCACGAAGGACTCGAAGGACACGAAGCTCTTTTATCCGTTGTCCCGAAGGGACAAAATGCGATAGCCCGGGGCAACGCCCCGGGAAGCGACAAGCAAAACAATCCAGCCCTTTATTGTTAAAATTGGGCTGTCTTTCCCATTGCGCCCTTTCAGGACTGGCCTCATTTAGATCGCAGAACGCCGAATCGGATGCCGCGCGTGCTGACCCGCAGGGCGGCGAAGCCAAGCTGCCGCATGGCCTGCTCGTAAATCAGGCTGCCGAACAGGGCGACGTCGGCGCGCTTGGGAGGCAGGCCGGTGATTTCCCGGCGCCTAGCCAAGGTCAACCCCCACAGCCGCTCGCGCCAAGCCGTTACCCGATCAAGCGGCAACTCGACGGCCTCCATCCGCTCCCGGTCGTAAGCGTCGTCGGCCAGTTCCATCTTGGCGAGGATACCGGCCATGCCGCCTGAGCCGATCATTGCAAACTGCTGCGCTTGGCCAGGCGCGTTGAGTTGCCCACGCAAGCCCGGCAGCGATGTTTCGCTCAAGGCTTGGTCGATCGATTTGCACACGGTTTCCAGTTCACCTCCCGCCGGCGGATCGGAAACGGCGTGACGCTCCATCAAACGCACCGAGCCAAGCGGGATGCTCGTGTAAAAACGCATCCCGACCGCGTCGCCGACGATGAACTCGGTGCTGCCGCCGCCGGTGTCGATCACGAGCGTTGGCGACTTGGGCAAGCGCGGACAGCCCATGACGCCGGCAAACACGAGCCGCGCCTCGTCGTCGCCGCTGAGCACGTCCACCGCCTGGCCAAGCGCGCCGAGCAACTCAGCCGGGTTGCTCGAGTCGCGTACGGCGCTGGTGGCGATGATTCGCGTGTCGCTGCAGTCGTTCGCCTTGGCCAAGGCGAGCAGCTCGTTCACCGCGGCGACGGTGGCCTGGATCGATTCGGCCTGGAGTTTGCCGCCGGAGTAGAGGCCGCAGCCAAGGCGGGTTTGGCGGCTGGTTTCGAGTTGCGGCGAAATGTCGCTATCGCACAGATCTGCGATGAGCAGCTTGACCGAGTTGGTGCCGATGTCGATGACGCCTCGCCGCATAAGTGTTCAGGCGTGGTCGCGGGCGAGGATGGCGGCTCCGGTGATGCCGGCGTGGTCGCCGAGGGTGGTGGCCATGATGCGCACCTGACGCGCTCCGGGCATGATTCGCTCCAGCGCGGCGTCGCGGATTTTCGGCAACATGACGGTGTGCAGTTGCTCTATGAGTCCGCCGCCAAGCGCGACCACTTCCGGATTGAGCAGGTTGCAGAGGTTGGCGATGGCGAGGCCGGTGTAAAAACAGGTTTCGTCGAGCACCCGCACGGCCAGCTTGTCGCCGGCTTCGATGGCGCGGCGGAGTTTGCCGCTGCGAATGCGGGTCACGGAATCGTCGTCGGCCTCCATCAATTGCGTGAGTTCGCCGCCGTCATTCACGGCTGATTTGACTTTGTTGAAAATCGCCGTGCGGCTGGCGAGTGCCTCGAAGCAACCGCTCGTGCCGCAGCGGCAAATTGGCCCGTTCGGGTCGAGAATCATGTGCCCCACTTCACCGGCGGCATGGGTGGCTCCGGTCAGGAAAACGCCGTTGGAAATAATGCCCGCGCCGATGCCGGTGCCGAGAAAAATGCTGACCAAGTCGTTCGGCTTGGCCTCGAGTTCATGCCGGTGGATACCCGTCGCCGCCACGTTGCAGTCGTTGCCAAGCCAGACAGGGCAGCCGAGTTGAGCCTCGAGGTCGGCCTTGAGCGGCACGTCGCGCCAGCCAAGGTTGGGGGCGAACAACACGCGCGACTCGTCGCTGCTGATCGAGCCGGGCGCGCCGATGCCCGCGCCGGTGACCTTGGCCAAGTCGATGCCGGCCGACTCGGCGGCGGAGCGGACGGCCGAAACGATTCGGGCGCAAACGGCATCGTAGCCGTGCTCCGATTTGGTCTTGGTTTTTTCCGTGGCGAGGCAGCGGGTGTCGGCGTCGAAAATCCCGGCGAGGATTTTTGTCCCGCCAAGGTCCACCCCGATGTAATGCTCCTCCATGGGATAGTTCGGGTGCTAACCAAGAACACGCTCGACCTTGCGGCGCAACTCATGGTTCAACTCGTTCATCGACTGGGCGGCGTCGACAGTGGTGAACCCCCAGCGGCGGCGGAACTCGTCGAACTTGTCGGCGAGCAACTGCTGGTACTGCACGAAGCTGTCAAACATGTCGAGCGACAGTCCGAGGTCCATGCCGCTCTCCCAGTAGTCGAGCGTGTGGTTTTTCATGAAGTTGCGCTGAATCAATTTCTCCGGCGGCAGTTTGAGATAAAAAACCGCATCCGGCTTGATGGCGATGCTGTAAAGGCTCTTCACCCAGTCCGCGTCGAGTCCGCGCACCATGTCGCGCGCCATGAGCGTGTGAATATACCGGTCCGCCAGTACGATGAACCCGGCACGCAGTGACGGGATGATGATGTTTTCGAGCTGGTCGGCGAAGTCGGTCGCGTAAAACAAACTTAGTGTCGTGCGGTTGAGAATGTTTCCGTTTTTGGCGCTCTCGAGTTCCTCGCTGGCGAGGTTCGAGCGCTTGAGGCCAACCTGCGTGGTGGCGTGTCCGCTGGCCTCGAGCCAATCGACCAAGCGCCGAATCTGCGTAGAGCGACCCGACCCGTCGGCCCCCTCGATGACGATCAGGCGGCCGGTCAACTCGCTGGGTTTGATGCCCGGCAGCGCGTGCCCGATGAAGCGCTTGGCCAAGGGTTTGGGCGACTTCACCCGCGAGGTGGCCTTCCGTCTGCCGTCGATTTTGCGCTTGGCTATCATGACAGTTTGTCGAGTTCGTATTGCCCAAGGTCGATTGCCTTGGTCAAGCATTGGCGCACCTGTTCCTGCTGTTTTTCGATTGGCTGATTGGCGTTGATTTGAATCAGTCCAAACTCGCTCTTCATAACGGAATAGACCTTAAGCAACCGGCCCTGAAACAGCTTGAAACTTTCCTCGATATCGCTCGACAGGCCAAGGTCCATCCCGGCCTCGTGATACTTGAGCTGCGGTCGCCCCTGCAAAATACGATGCAGCGAAACCTCAAGCGGGGCTTTGAAAAAAAAGGTCAAATCCGGCAGAGCGGCGAAACTGTAAATGCGCCGCACCCAGTCCGGCGAGCAGCCACGCACCGTGTCGCGCGCGAACGCCGTGAATTTATACCGGTCGCAAAGCACGATGTAACCGGCCTTGAGCAGTGGCACGAGTTGGCGCTCGTAGCGATCGGCGAAGTCGGTGGCGTGGATCAGGCTGAAAGTCGTCGGCGTGAGAAGCCGCTCTGCCTTGCCCCGGCGGGTGGCGCTCTTGACGAGCTCGGACGAATTCCACTCGCTGAAAAACACCTTGAGCCCCTGCAACTCCAGCCAGCGTTGCAGCAGGTAAATCTGCGTGGACTTGCCGGAGCCGTCGATCCCCTCGACGGCAATCAACCGCCCGGGATAGCCAAGCTGCGCAAACGTTTTCTCCGGCTTTTTTTTCATCCTCTAAAACATGAGAATCTTCTGGAACAACTGAATCGCCCCTAAGGAAACGGAACCGACAATTCGGAACAACTGCGGAAACAAATTGATTGCGAGCAGCAGAATGATGAAACCGTATTGTGCAATCTGCATATAGGTTTCCTCACTCATGCCAATGACTTGCCGCAACACGTGTGATCCGTCCAGCGGCGGGATCGGGATCAGGTTGAACACGCACAAAATCATGCTGATATAAGCGACCAACCACAGCTGGTGAACGACCGCATCCGGCCCGGTATTGATCGGCAACTCGATGGCCAAGCGATACACCGCCATGATGCCGACGGCCAAAATCACGTTCATCGCCGGGCCGGCCATCGAGACGAAAATATCATCACGTTTGCGGTTGCCGTAATTGCTTGGGTTGACTGGCACCGGCTTGGCCCAGCCAAAAATATAGATGCCGGGAGTGAAAAAAAAGATCGCCAGCGGAATCAGTACCGTGCCGATCGGATCGATATGCACGATCGGGTTGATGGTCATACGACCCATTACCCGTGCGGTATCGTCGCCGCACTTGTGCGCCGCCCAAGCGTGGCCGTACTCATGAAAAGAAAGCAGTGCGACGAGGCACATCCACATGGCCGCACCGGTTGCCAGTTGTGATGGATCAATTCCCACGGCGGCGCAGCGTATCAGACCGTTGGAGGTGTCCCAACCAAAACCCTGTCGCGCATTTCCTCCGGCAGCCACTGGGCGTTCACGCAGTTGATCAGCTTCCCGCCGCGAAACGCCCGGACAATCTCCTGCGCCGCCTTGGTGCGCATCTCCAGCAAGCCCTCCACCGAGTAAAACGCCGTGTGCGGCATGAGGATCAAATTAACATTCGACTCATCAGCGTCGCGCCAAAGTTGAATCAGTGGCTCGTCGGCCCGCGCCGGTTCCGCCGGAAGCACGTCAACGCCCGCACCGGCGATTTTGCCCTCGCGCAACGCTGCCGCCAAAGCCGCCGTATCCACCACAGCACCACGCGCAGTGTTCACGAGAATCGCACTTGGCTTCATACGGCCAAGCGCGTCAGCGTCGATCATTTGCCTCGTCTCGTCAGTCAACGGCACATGCAGCGACACCGCGTCGCTCGTCTCCAGCAGTTCATCGAAGCCGACCCTCTCGACGCCGAACACTTTCTCGATGCCAGGCCGCAAATACGGATCGTGCGCGATCACCCGCATCCGCATCGCCTTGGCACGTTGCGCCGTCGCCTGGCCAATCCGCCCCAGCCCGACGATGCCCAGCGTCGCCCCGGCCAAGCGCGGAACCGGCTCCACAGCCCGGCAATCCCACGGCTCGAGCGACTCCTTCAGCCCGCGCTCCACCCGCAGGAACCGCCGGTTGCAGGCAATCAACATTCCGATCGCCTGATCGGCAACCTCGTCCACCCCGTAGTCCGGCACGTTGCAAACCGGGATGCCCCGCTCGCCGGCCCGGCGAAAATCCACCGCATCGTACCCCACCCCGCCGCGGACAATCACCCGGCAATTCTCCAGCCGGTCAACGATCCCGGCGGGCAATGAGACCTCGTGAAAAATGATTATCGCATCGGCATCCTCGATGCGGCCCTCGAGTTCCTCGGGAGTGCGCGCCAACAGGCACTCGACCTTGGCCAAGCCGGCGAAAATCGTCTCCTCCGGTTCAACCGGCGGCGCAATATAGTCGGTGATGACAACCTTGAACATCGCCGCGAGGCTACCGGCAAAACCGCGCTTGGCCAAGCCCACGCGAACTTGCCTTGGCCAAGCCGCTTGGCCACCATCGCCGCCGTGAACCGTTTCAACCAACCCCTGAAAGCCGCGATGCTGCTTATCGCCGGCACGACCCTGACTGCGCTTGGCCAAGCCGAGACTCCCGCCGACACCTTGGCCAAGGAGGAATCTTCCTACTCCGCAGCGATCAAGCGCGAACCCGACAACGCCAACCTTTACCACCAGCGCGGTGTCGTCCGGTTTTTCCAGCTCAAATTCGCGGCATCGCTGGCCGACTTCGACAAATTCATCGAGATGAGGCCCAACCGCGAACCGTACCACTGGCAGCGCGGACTCGTTCATTATTACGCGGGGAAATACAAAGCCGGCCGAAGGCAGTTCGAGTCGCACCAAACCGTCAACACGCAGGACGTCGAGAATGCCGTGTGGCACTACCTCTGCGTTTCAAAAATCGATGGCGTGAAGGAAGCCGAGAAGCACTTCATAAAAATCACCTCCGACCAGCGCGTCCCGTTGAAGGAAATCCACGCGCTCTTCGCCGGCAAAGGCACCGAGCAGCAGGTGCTCGACGCCATCAAGGCCGGCGACCCCGGCCCGGCCGCCCTCGCCCGCAATCAATTTTACGGCCACCTCTACCTTGGCCTGTACTTCGAGGCGCAGGACAACGTCAAAAAATCCGCCGACTACATCGCCAAGGCCACCAAGGATTACGAAACGCACGGCTACATGGGCCAAGTCGCCCGAGTCCACCACGAATGGCTGGCGAAACAGAAAAAACAAACCAAGCAAAAAGCCAATTAAGGTTGGGCAGCGCAGGAAACGAAAAGAGTCATGAAGCACTCTGTGCAACTCACTCTTGTCGTCCTGAGCGCGGCTGTGCTGCCACTGTGCTTTCCGCCTTTCGGATGGTGGCCACTGGTGCTCCTCGTGTTTCCACCTCTCCTCCTCGCCACGACAAACACCACGCCGCGCCGCGCCTTTTATCTCGGCATGATTCACGGAATCATCGGGTACGGAGCTGCGCTTTACTGGCTCTTCAACATTTTTGCGGCAGCCGCGATTGTGCTTATTGTTATTATCGCGGCGTTCACCGCGCTCTTTTGTCTTTTACTCAACTATTTCGCCAAGCAGACCAATTCTGCCACTTTGAAATTGATCCTTGCCGCAACGCTTTGGACCGCCCTTGAGTTCTATCGATCCGAGTTGTTTTTTCTTCGCTTCCCGTGGATCACACCCGGTTCAGCCCTTGGCCCCACTTATCTGTCCCCGATTGTCGGGGTTTATGGCACGTCGTTCCTTGTCGTTGCAGCCTCTGCCGGGTTCGTGCGCCGCAGGACTGTCCCGCTGGCGGTTTTCCTTTCCGTTTGCGTGCTGAGCTTGGGGTTGACTCGCTCAGGAATGGTTGAGCCAGACAAAGAAGGGAGTATCACCGTTACGGTCGTGCAAAGCGAAGCCAGCCTCCTGCAGTCCTACGTTGCCCTCACGAAAACGGTGCGCGGGGAATCTCCCGACCTGATTGTTTGGCCGGAGTACGCCCTGCCGTATGATGTCAGGAAGAACTTGGACGATTTCGCCACGCTCACGAATCTCTGTGCCGAGATGGACGCCGTACTGGTTGTTGGCACCCAGACAGTGACAGGCCCTGGGGACAGGGATTGGCACAACACGGCGCTCATCCTCGACAAGCGCGGCGTGCTCGGGGAGTACTACAAGTCGCGGCCCGTTCACTTCTTCAATGACGGAATCCCGGGGCGCTCGTTTCAGCCGATCCAAACCGACCTCGGAACCTTCGGCACGCCCATTTGTTTTGACTGCGACTACAGCGAAGTGGCGCGGAAGATGGTTGAGCTCGGGGCGGAGTATTTTGCGGTGCCGAGCTTTGATGCCGAATCGTGGTCGGCAACCCAGCATTTGCAGCACGCTCTCCTGTTCCGGCTGCGTGCCGCTGAGACCGGCCGCTGGTTCGCCTGTGCGGCGAGTTCCGGGGTCTCCCAATTCATCGACCCTCATGGCAATGTGCACAAAAGCCTGCCGCCCATGAAAACAGGAGTGCTGACCCAGCGCATCGGCAGGAGCGCCCACACAACCTTTTTTCTTTGCGCGGGTTGGTTGTTTCCTTGGCTGACCCTTGCCTGTTCCGCCATTCTGCTTGTGCATGGCACCATCAGAATAATCGCCTTGAGAAGAAGAAAGATTCAACCAAGCTCTGGCCAAAGGCTAAACTGAAGGATTAATCCCCCCAAGGGCATCAATCACCGGCTCTCCAAGCCTCCGGCCTGGCCCAGCGCTTGGCCAAGCGCGGCTCACGGAATTCGGCAGCCGATTGTCAACAGGACGTTTGCCCAAAGCGCCTGATCGGCGGTTTGAATGGTCAGCACATGGTCGTCTGACATGACCGCGTCGTAGAAATCCCACTTCTGAATCGGTTCGATTTTCAGGCCCAAGTTTGCCTCGCCAATGATTTGCTCGTACTCGGTCCAGGCCGGCGGTGGACCGTGTTTCGCGTAAGGATCATCGTCTGGAATACCCATCGTGTTGATGGCCTCCAGCGGAATTGCCGTAACCAATGCCCGCAACACCTGGCTGCAGGTCAGCACTCCCGGCGATAGATTCAACGACACCAACTCGGCTTCCGGCCCGATTTTGGACGAAGCCGGGTAGTTGCCGTCGCTAATCAAAACTTTCGAGTGATGGCCCGCTTGGCCAAGGATTCCATTGATCTCCGGATGAATCAGTTGGGAATGCAATAGCACGGCAGAAGTCTACCGACCGCCCAAGCGACTGCCAAGCAACGATTCCACAGCACTTGACCAGGCGCGGATCAAGCTTGAAGCTGCGGCATATTTCCCCTATTCACGGGCCACACTTTTAGATCTATACAATATTATGAAACGCATTGTTCAATACCTTGGCTTGATCGCGCTGACGTTGGCCTTCACGAGCTGTTCTCCAGCAAAAACCAAAGGGGTTATCGCCTACACGCCGCTCACGCTTTCCAACCCGTTCTTCAAGATCATCGGCGACCACATCACCGCCGAGGCCGCAAAGAACGGCTACGACACACTTATGGTCGATCCGGACATGGACGTAAAAAAACAGTCCGATCAATTCGACGATTTCATTTCGAGCGGTGTTACCGCCATCATACTCGTGCCATGCGACCGACTCTCGATCGGGCCCGCCGTGAAATTAGCCAATGCCAAGGGCATCCCGGTGTTCACCGTCGATGCCAAGTGCGCGGCAGAGGGCGCTGAAATTGCCGGACACGTTGGCACCGACAACTTCCAGGGCGGTGAACTCGCCGGCCAGGCGATGATCAAGGCGCTCGGGGAAAACGGCGGCAAGGTACTTATTCTGGATTTCAAAAAAGCCCACTCCTGCGTACTGCGCGTGGCCGGCTTCAAGAAAGTTATCAACGCACACAATTCCAGTCGCACTACAGGAAAAATTGAAATCATTGCCGAACTGAACGGCAATGGAGCCCGCACCGAGGGGTACCAATCGACCGCAGACGCCCTCCAAGCTCACGACGACCTGGATGCAGTCTTCGCGATCAACGACCCGTCAGCGCTGGGCGCCTACACCGCCATCGAGGAGGCCAAGAAACAGAAGCAAATCAAGATCATTGGTTTTGATGGTCAGTTGGACGGTAAACAGGGCATCAAGGACGGCAAAATTTTCGCCGACCCCATCCAGCATCCGGACAAGATGGGGCAGCAGATTGTTCAGAACATCATGAAGTACCTTGCTGGCGAGGAATTCCAGAGAGACACACTCATCCCTGCCACGCTGTACGACAAGGCAATGGCTGATCAGGATCCTGAGCTAAAGTAATCCGACTGCATGCCCTCCACTCCTGGTCCGCCCACCGAAATACCGCTGCTTCGAATGCGCGGCATTCGAAAGTCGTTCCCCGGTGTCAAGGCGCTCAAGGGGGTCGACCTCACGCTGCAAGCCGGTGAGGTGTTGGCGTTGCTCGGTGAGAATGGCGCAGGCAAAAGCACACTGATCAAGATACTCGGTGGCGCACATCAAACGGACGAAGGCACCATTGAGATCAGCGGCCAACCGGCCAGCGTTGCCACGCCGCAGTTATCGCAGGCCTCCGGTATCGGCATCATTTATCAGGAGTTCAACCTTGTTCCTTACCTGAGCGCACGAGAAAATATTTTCCTCGGACAGGAACCCGGCCGAATCAGTTTCATACACAAACGCGATGAATCAGCCAAGGCAAGGGATCTGTTTGAGCGTATTGGCATCGATATCCCGATCGAAGCCGAGTGCCGCCAACTTAGCATCGCCCAGCAACAGATCGTCGAGATCGCCAAGGCACTCGCCCAAGATGCCCGCATCATCGTCATGGACGAACCCAGCGCCGCCCTCTCGCCACGCGAAACCAAGGGTCTGTTCAGGGTCATTGATGAACTCAAGTCACACGGCATCGGTATCATCTACATCAGTCAT
>Ga0208391_1000586_pt1 | contig 19051 bp, 13 predicted proteins | sample Knorr_S23_td_Bot_FD_185612 | JGI IMG/M metagenome (GOLD analysis project Ga0208391, IMG submission 185612) | Marine microbial communities from Southern Atlantic Ocean transect - Knorr_S23_td_Bottom_ad_3770_LV_A (SPAdes) (version 2) | ecosystem: Environmental > Aquatic > Marine > Oceanic | place... | reverse complement strand
CGGCGGTCATAACGAACAAGCGTCCCCTGTTGAGCTTGATTTTGGCCGCGTGATCGCGATCCAGCACCTGCAGGTCCAGCGCTTCGTTCAATTGAAGATTGGTGTGCTGCCGGTTGGCACGGTGGGACTGCAAATCGTAAATCTCTGTGAACACCCGGCCCAGCCCGCCGATGAATACGGTTTGTTTTTTTAACCTTCCCTCTTTCATTAGCAGAGCGAGGATGGCCAGCATTTCCTGTGTGCGGCCCAGCGCGAAAGTGGGGATCAGCACGCTGCCGCCGCGCTCGAACGTGGCCTCGATGGCACTCGAGAGTTTCTCGATCTCGCCGTCGCGTGAGTAGTCGGCGGGCGTTTCGCGGGTGCCACGGGTGGTCTCCATGATCATCACGTCGGCCTGCACTTCGCCGAACCGCGCCGCCTTGAGGATGGTCTGGTCGTGCAGGCAGACGTCGCCGGTGTAAAAGAGGGTCTCGCTTTTGCCGCGCACCATGATGCCGGCCGAGCCAAGCGCATGGCCGGCGTCGTGAAACTCGAGCGTCGGGGAGGTCTGGCCCCTGGCCGCCTTCTCGAATGCGCCCCACTCGATCTCCCGGTTGTAGCGGTAGCCCTGGAACACCGGCGCGAACTCGTCCACCTCGCGGTGGGTGTAGAGCGGGTACTCGGCGATGCCCTTTTCGTCGGCCTGTCGTTTCATCACGTTGACCGAGTTGTGCAGCACGCGCTCGACGATGAAGTAACTCAGCTCGGTCATCATCACGTGCGCCCGGGGGAAGAGCCGCAGCGCCACCGGCAGCGAGCCGACGTGGTCGTGGTGGCAGTGCGTGAACGCGATGGCATCCACGGGGCGTTCGCGAATCGTGTCGTACAGCGGCAACGCCGGCGAACCCTCGAGCTTGGGATGGGTGCCGGCGTCCATCAACAGGCCGTGGCCGTCCATCTCGACGTGCCACGCGCTGGCGCCGATGCCGGGGCCGGGATTGAGATCACAGAGTTTCATGGGAGAAAGTAAATCGGTTTAATCGTTGCCATCGCGGGTTCGTTTGTCGAGCAGGGCGTTGTAGGCGTGGAACGAGTCGGGGTGCACCGGCTGTTTCTTGAGCAGGGTTTTGCGGAGCTTGAACTGCATCACCTCGAGCGCAGCCGCCTCGAGGTCGCGCCCGGCCAACTCGCGCACCTCTGCCGCCGCCGTGTAGGGGCGGTTCGGTTCGCAGAAATCGGCGACAAACAGCAGTTGGTCGAGCGGCCCCATCTCCACCGCGCCGGTGGAGTGGCAGCGCATGGCGTCGAACACCGTTTCGTCGCCCACGGCGAATTGTTCCGCGGCGACGAACGGCGCCACTTTGCCGTGCAGCAGGCCGGGTGTGCGTTGCTCGTGCTCGTCCGCCTCCAGCCCGTGGCGCTTGGCCAAGGCGAGCAGTTCGTCGTCGGGGCGTTCCTTGGCGCAGTCGTGGAGCAGGGCGGCCAACTCGGCCTGGGCGGTGTCGATGCCGAGCCGCTTGGCCAAGGCCACCGCTGTTTCCCGCACGCCCAATATGTGCTTGAAGCGGGCGGGGGACAGGTTTTCACTCAGGTACGCCTCGATGCGGGCGATTTGGTCGGGGTCGTTTGCCATGGAGGGAAAGCGGCCTTGGCTTGGCCAAGCGCAGGCGGGAGCAAGCCTTAAACCGGCACGGCTGTCAAACGACAAACCTCCCGCTTGGCCAGCCGCGCGTTTTTGATTCACTTGGCCAAGCGTATGGCCGTAACCTCGGCGCGCGAGTTCACGTATGATGATGGCGATGAAGAGGCAAATGAATCGGCGCGGCGCCCTGAGGACTCTGGCATTCGCCTCGGTGTGCGGAGGCGCTTGCGGAGTGGGGCCCGGACGGTGGTTTGTGTCCGGGGTGCAGGCCGGGGAAACGGCGGTGTTCCGGATGAGCTTTGACGACTTTTCGCAGCTCAAGAATTCGTATGCCTCGGTGCGTCTGAACGTTCCGGGCATCCCGTCCTCTAGCAGCCAAATCGTGGTGACGCGCATGCCGGGCAACCAGTTTTACGCCGTATCGGCCAAGTGCACACACAAGGGAGTTGCGGTGAACGCGTTCAAGAAGGGGGTCGGGCTGCGCTGCCCGGCGCACGGCTCGCAGTTTGAGGCAAACGGCAAGGTGGTGAAGAGCCCGGCTCGCAGTTCGCTCAAGTCGTACAAGGCAACTTACAACGGGAGTGACGCCGTGAGCGTCGAGTTCCCGAACCTTGGCTACTCGGTGGCGACGGAGTTCGTCGAGGCCGGCGCGGGGGGTCGGGTGAAGCTGGAGTTCAAGACGCTCTCCGGGATGGACTACTCGGTGCAGGTTCGCGGCACGGTGAACGGCGGCGAGTCGGCGAAGGCCAAGTTCTCCCTTTCGCCGGGCGGTTCACTCAACAAGACCAGCATCGGCGGCAACGGCAACACGGTAAGCCTTTACATTGCACCTACACAGGAGGCTGGCTTTATCACCATCATGCGCGAGTAGCGGTGGCCCTTTTTTGCAGGAGGCGTAACCTTCGGAATCAGCGGCGTGTATAGCCAAATAATGAAGTCTCATAGCGACGTCAATTAAAACTGGAAAGATGAAAAAAACTCTATTCACACTGTTGGGCCTGACATTGGCCATGACCGCCGGCCAAGCGGCAAAAGTCGACAAAATCAATATCTCCAAGGGCGCCAAATTCGTGGCGCATCTGGATTTGGACGCCTTCCGGGCCTCGAAAATCGGTACCACCATCCTCGAAAAAGTGCGTCAGGAGGAGGGCAGGGAAAAGCTCGATGCGCTGGTCGAGATCATCGGGTTCGACCCGCTGACCGCCATTCAAAGTGCCACCCTGTCCGGCAACGGGGAGGAGGATAACGGCATCCTCGTCGTGAGGCACAAGGCGGACAGCACCAAGCTGCTGGCGTTCATGAAGCTGGACGAGTATTACCGCAAAACCGAGCACGGCAAACATGAGATTCACGGTGCCGGCGACCGGGGCGATGGCGAGCGCGGTTATGTCAGTTTTGTGAACGACACCACCGCAGTGCTGGCTCCCAACCGCGAATTGGCAGCCAAGGCCATCGACCTCGTCAACGGCAAGGGTGCGGCGAAACAAGTGCCGCCCAGCCTCGATATGATCAGCAAGGAAGCGAAAAGCGTCTTCCTCATGGCCTATGCCGATGTCGAGTCGCTCAAGGAATACATCGACGATGTGAACTTGAACCAAATGGCCAAGCAGGCCGCCCTCGTCCTGGGCGAGTCGGACGGGAAGCTGGTTCTCTCCCTCGCCGTCGATGCCTATAACGCCGACACCGCCGAGCAGATGGAGGCGATGGTCAACGGCCTGATCGGCTTCGCCAGACTGGGCCAGGAAGAGAATCCGGAGATCAAGGACATCCTCAAGGGACTGAAGGTCACACGCAACGAGGCGACCGTCTCCATTCATTTCGCCATCGGCGTGGACAAGTTTTTCGAGTTGATCGACCCGGCGCTGAAGGAGATCGACATCGATTTTCCCTAGCCTTGATCCAATATGCCATAGCTTCGTTGATGGCGGCTCCAACACAGGGTCAACCTGAATCAAACCGTGAGGTTGGCCCGGCTTCAGTCACATCGGATCGCGACACGGCCCGGGCGGAGGAACTTGCCCTGGCCATCGCAGCAAAGGAGGGCTGCATGGAGTCGTTCGAGCAACTTATCGCCCGGCTCGAGGGCCGGTTGTTCGCATTTCTGTACCAAAAAACCTCGGATCATCATATTGCGCAGGACCTGCTGCAATCCACCTTCGTCACTGCCTACCGCAAACTGCACCGATACAATCCGCAATACGCCTTCACGACCTGGGTTTACACCATCGCCTCGCGGTTGGCCATCAACCACTTTCGCCGAAAGCGCCTTTTCGAGTCGGAGTACGCGGACGGAGTCACCGACACCACCCCCCGCAGCGAGTTGATCGCCAGCGAAAAGGCCGAGGGCGTCTGGAGCCGGGCCAGGACGCTGCTCCCCGTGAGCCAGTTCACCGCCTTGTGGCATTTTTATGGCGAAGGCCGAAACCTTGCCGAGACCGCGGACGTAATGAATAAGAGCGTCGGCTCGGTGAAAGTGCTGCTGCACCGCGCCCGCCGAAAACTGGCTGAAGTATTACCGACGAATGACACCCATTGACGGGCTAAACGAACAAACCGAACCATGAAAGACGAACCACAACCAAGCGCTTGGCCAGGTATCGGGGAGCGACTCCGTGATGAGGCCAAGCGGGATGCGCCAGATTTCCCGCCGTTTCTCCACCAGCGGATCATGGCGGCTGTCCGCGCAGAGGCTGAAAAACAAGCCCGCCCAACGGTCGGTTTGGCCAAGGTGTGGCGCTGGGTTTTCGCCGGTGGCTTGGTCAGCATTGTTCTGGCCCTGGCCCTCAGGCCGGCCCCGGCCCCTCAAACGTTGGCCGACGCTCCCCAAAAAGTGTCCGAGTGGATAGTTTTGGTGGCAAACAGCGACGAGCAAATGGCCAACCTGATCTCCAATCGCGTATTGAATGACATGGTCAACAATCCCTACCAGCAGCAACTCGACTCGCTCAGTAACGAGTTCGAAAGCGCCCTTGATTTCACCCTCCGCATGATGCCTATAGAATTAGAATTGGCACTGCGGTAGGAGCGCGCTCGAATGGTTTCCGGGTGTCCCCAATAACCGGCATGACCGGTATCCACTGTTTCGACCGTTCGATGGTCAGCCGATCCAGCTTCAGCGACAAGTGAAGGGCCCGGTCGAGGCTTTCGTCGGGATGCCTCTCAAGGATGCAGTCCAAATCAACATAACTTGCGCCGTGGCGGCGGCAGAATTCCGCGACCGCGGCGGCGGTGTGCGATATCCCATGCCGGGTTAGGTGGCGAGCGATCTTGGCGCAATCGTGGTCGGTCAAAAAGTGACGGTACCGCCCGGCCAGCCGGAAGGGCCAAAACCAGGCGGGCTTGAGGTGCGAGGCCACGGCGACGGTTTGGTTCTGTTTCAGCAATCGGGCCACCGCTGGCAGTTGACGGGGATGGCTCACTTCATCGACGACCACCAGCCGGTTGCCGCGAATCCGCGCCGCATCCCAGGTTTTTCCCATCGTCCAAATCCATCGTCGGGGCTTGCCGGAAAACGCGGGGTGGTGATCGCAAAGGAACTTGAGTGCGGTGCTTTTGCCGGAGCCACTGATCCCGGCAAACACGATCAGCCGCGTCTGCCGGAAGTCCTCGCCTTCAAGCCCGAGGAAATCGTCGAACAGGATGGGGCTTTGTTCCGTTGCGGCATTCATGCTGTGAAAAAGTCCTCTCTCCGGAAATGAGCGGTATCCCCCGCCAATTCCTGGTCCACGAAATCGTTATGGATTAGCTGCACCTCCCAGTAAATGAACAGGCCGTGCGACTCGGAAACCTCGCTGGGCGGATAGAGGGCCTTGAACATCGGCTCGAATGACATTGAATCCCGAAAATAATTTTCCACCGGCTGGTTTTTCGGGATGAGCGTCACCTTCTTTGAGTAGAGCAGAACACCACGAACCGGTGTACTGAAACTCACCGTCCTCTGGTTGCTGCCTGAGCCGCGCACGTATTTCCCTTTCTCCATGTTGCAGGCGACGATGCGCAGGGTGACGTCTTCCAGATCCGTCCGTGATACCCCATGCACCAGGTCACTGACGGTATGCTCGCTTTGGCGGTTAATGGATCCGGTAATCGGCTTGAGATTAAACGTCATGTACTTGCGTAGTTGTCGCCGAATGGCAAACCAGATTGCCGCACCAATGGCTCCACACCCGCCCAGGGCTTTGACAATCGGCGATGAACTATCTCCGTCGCTGTCAACTTGTGAGTAAAAATAGGTGGCGTGCCTGGGTGAAAATTCATCGTGTACCCCGATCAGCATATTCACCACAATCACAACCAAGCCAACGATCAACAATCCAAGGGTGGCAATCTTGTGATGCGTGGGGATCGCCATCAGATTTTTTGAAAAGGAAAAAATATCCTTTGGCTCGATCAGTTCATCGGTGTTGTTGTTCACAGCCGGTTTTTGGAGGGCTTCCACCGGCAGATCCTTTTGAACCGAAGTGTCTTTCCGGATCAGTTTGTCGTTGATGACCAGTTCACCGAAACATTTGATCTCGATTTGCTCGCCGTCGTATTGGAAAGGGTGATCTTCCAGGACATGGTGGGGAATCGGAACAGTTACCTTCCCACCCCGGACGGTGAATTTGTGTTTGAACATTTCCTCCGTATCGTGGACGGGTCGGGAATCTTTCACCCCAACATGCCGTTTTATAGTAAAGGTAGCTTTTTTGCCGATTAACTCGGGATCTGGAATAATGAGTTTGGCGCGAAGCCCGGCGTGGGGCGGCTGCCTTGCTTCGCCTTTCTCCGGATCAAACGAGAAAAGGGTATCAACATTTTTTGGCATGACTACGGATTGTTCGCGACGGGAATTATAGTTTACAGAGCAGCACCGTCAATCAGAGCTTGAATCAAGGCGCCGGAGATTTTTCCCGTGTGAGTTCATCCTCTACATGATCTTCATCAAGCTGTCTCAACGAGCACTTGTCTAAAAAAACCGGTTTACACCGTCATAAACGGAATTTCCTTAATAAAACAAAACATATCAACATATCTTGATATGTTGATATGTTAGTTGACTCTCCTGGGGTTGGCCGGTAGCCTGCCATTTTATGGACATCGATCCGTCCAACGACAGGCAACCAGCCCTGAGCGATCTCTTGGCCAAGCGCATCGTGATTCTTGATGGCGCGATGGGCACGATGATCCAGCAGCGCACGCTCGAGGAGGCTGATTTCCGGGGCGAACGGTTTGCTGACTGGGAGCGCGATCTCAAGGGCCACAACGACCTATTGGGTATTACCCAGCCGGAGGTGATCGGTTCCATTCACCGGTCCTATCTCGAGGCCGGGGCGGATATCATCGAGACGAACACCTTCAACTCCACCCGTATCGCCTTGGCCGATTACGCGATGGAGTCGCTGGCTTACGAACTGAACGTGGCCAACACCAAGTTGGCCCGCGGCGCCGCCGATGATGTGATGGCGGCGGATCCCGGCCGGCAATGTTTTGTCGCGGGAGCGCTTGGCCCGACGAACCGCACGGCCTCCATTTCGCCGGACGTCAACGACCCGGCCTTTCGCGCCGTGACGTACGATCAACTGGTCGAGGCGTACGTCGAGCAGGCCAAGGGCCTGGTCGAGGGCGGGGTGGATGTGTTGCTGGTCGAGACGGTGTTCGACTCGCTCAATTCGCGGGCGGCGTTGTTCGCGCTTGAGTCGCTGTTCGACTCGCTTGGCCATCGGCTGCCGGTGATGCTGTCGTTCACCATCACCGACCAAAGTGGCCGCACACTCTCCGGCCAAACGGTTGAGGCGTACTGGAATTCCGTCGCCAACATCGACCTGCTCAGCGTCGGGATCAACTGCGCGCTTGGCCCGCAGGAGATGCGATCGCACATCGACGAGCTTTCGCGCATCGCACCGGTCAACGTCAGCGCGCACCCGAACGCCGGCATGCCGAACCCGCTGCTGCCGACCGGTTATCCCGAGACGCCCGAGTCGTTCGCGACGCAGTTGCGCGAGTGGGCGGCCAACGGCTGGCTGAACATCGTCGGCGGTTGCTGCGGCACGACGCCGGATCACATCCGCAGCATCGCCGAGTCGGTCAGCGACTGCGAGCCGCGCCGCTTGGCCAAGCCAGAGCCGTGGCTGCGGCTCAGTGGCATGGAGGCGTTGACGGTTCGCCCCGAGTCCAATTTCATCAACATCGGCGAGCGAAACAACGTCACCGGCTCGCCGCGTTTTGCCAAGCTGATCAAGAACGACCAGTACGAGGAGGCGCTGGCGGTCGCCCGGCAGCAGGTCGAGAACGGCGCGCAAATCATCGACGTCAACATGGACGAGAGCATGCTCGACTCCGAGGCGGCGATGGTGCGATTCCTGAATTTGATCGCCTCCGAGCCGGACATCTCGCGCGTGCCGATCATGGTCGACAGCTCGAAATGGTCAGTCATCGAGGCTGGTCTCAAGTGCTTGCAGGGCAAGGGGATAGTCAATTCGATCAGCCTCAAGGAGGGCGAGGAGCTGTTCCTAAAACAGGCGCGGCTGATCCGCCGGTACGGCGCGGCGGTGGTGGTGATGGCGTTCGACGGGCAGGGCCAAGCCGACAGCACCGAGCGTCGCGTTGAGATTTGCACGCGCTCGTACGATCTGCTGACGAGCGAAGTCGGTTTCCCGCCGGAGGACATTATTTTTGACCCGAACATTCTCACCGTCGCTACCGGCATGGAGGAGCACAACGACTACGCGGTGAGTTTCATCGAGGCCACGCGCATCATCAAGTCGACGCTGCCCTTGGCCAAGATCAGCGGCGGGGTCAGCAACATTTCGTTTTCGTTTCGCGGCAACAACGGCGTGCGCGAGGCGATGCACTCGGCGTTCCTCTACCACGCGATTCGCGCCGGGCTGGACATGGGCATCGTCAACGCCGGTATGCTCGAGGTGTACGAGGAAATCCCACCCGACTTGCTTGAGCGCGTCGAGGACGTTCTGCTGAATCGCCGTTCCGATGCCACCGAGCGGCTCGTCGAGTTTGCCGAGACGGTCAAGCAACAGGGCAAGTCCGAGAAGGTGGCCGATGCCTGGCGCGAGGGAACCGTCGAGGAGCGGCTGAGCCACGCGCTCGTCAAGGGGATCGTCGAGCACATCGAGGCCGACACCGAGGAGGCGCGGCAAAAACTTGGACGCCCGATTCACGTCATCGAGGGGCCGTTGATGGACGGCATGAACGTCGTCGGCGACCTGTTCGGCGCGGGAAAAATGTTCCTGCCGCAAGTCGTCAAAAGCGCGCGCGTCATGAAAAAAGCAGTCGCTTATCTGCAACCGTTCATGGAGGAGGAGAAGGCCGAGACCGGCTCGTCGTCGCGCGGTAAAATCCTCATGGCCACCGTCAAGGGCGACGTGCACGACATCGGCAAAAACATCGTCGGCGTGGTGTTGCGCTGCAACAACTACGAGGTCATCGACCTTGGCGTGATGGTGCCGTGCGACAAGATTTTGAAGGCCGCCCGCGAGGAAAACGTGGACATGATTGGTCTCAGCGGGTTGATCACGCCGTCGCTCGACGAAATGAGCCACGTTGCGAAGGAGATGCACCGAGGGGGATTTGATTTGCCGCTGCTCATCGGCGGGGCGACGACCAGCCGCGTACACACCGCAGTGAAGATCGCGCCCGGCTACGAGCAGGGAACGCTGCACGTGCTCGACGCTTCCCGCGCTGTCGGCGTCGTCGGCAAATTATTGAGCGAAAACGGCCGTGAAGATTTCATCGCGACGAACACAACGTTGCAGGACGAACTCCGCGAAAAGCATTACAGCAAACGCAAAGCCAAGCCGCTGCTGCCGATCGCCGAGGTGCGCGCGCGCGCGACTCAAATCGACTGGCGCGCGGAGGACATCCCGCAGCCGGAGTTCACCGGCGTCCGCTCGGAGGACGACTTCCCGCTGGAGACGCTGGTTGAGTTCATCGACTGGTCGCCGTTCTTCCACGCGTGGGAGCTGCAGGGGCGTTACCCGAAAATTTTCGACGACGCGACCGTCGGCGACAAGGCGAAGGAGTTGTTCGACGACGCGAAGGAATTACTCGACCGCATCGTCGGCGAAAAATTGTTCACGGCCAAGTGCGCGTACGGTTTTTTCCCGGCCAACCGCATCCGCGACGATGTGGAATTGTTCACCGACAACACGCGAACCAAGCGCTTGGCCAAGTTCCATTTTCTGCGCCAACAAAACGACAAGGCTTCCGGCGAAAACCACAGCTTGGCCGACTTCATCGCGCCGGGGGAAACCGGCTTGGCCGATCACTTGGGCGCGTTCGCCGTCACCGCCGGCCACGGGGTGGAGGAATTGGCCAAGGCGTTCGAGGCGGACAACGACGATTACAATGCCATCATGGCCAAGGCGCTCGGCGACCGCTTGGCCGAGGCCTTCGCCGAATGCCTCCATGCGCGTGCCCGCCGCGAGTGGGGTTTTGGTGCCGACGAAAAGCTCAGCAGCGACGAGTTGATCCGCGAAAAATATCGCGGCATCCGTCCCGCCGCCGGTTATCCCGCCTGCCCGGATCACACGGAGAAGGGGTTGCTGTGGGAGTTGCTCGACGCCGAGAAACACACCGGCATCAGCCTCACCGAAAGTTACGCCATGTGGCCGGCGAGCTCGGTGAGCGGATTGTACTTTGCGCATCCGCGTGCCAAGTATTTTAGCGTCGGCAAAATCGACCGCGACCAGGTCGAGGACTGGGCCGCGCGCAAAAACATGACCCTCGCCGACGCAGAGCGCTGGCTCGCCCCCAATCTAAACTACGATCCCGCTTGAGCAGCGCCCTCGACGGGGAGGCTCGCTCCGTTTGCTGAAAGCTGGCATCTTTCGGCCATGACGTGTGGGTTTGGATGGGGCTGTTTTTTTCTCCCAGTTTGCCTTTTTTTGGCCGGCGTTGGCCAAGTGTTCTGCGCTGAGCAGGGGGCGGCGACGCGCTTGGTTTTTGCGGAACTCGCCGGCGAACCGGCGGCGGACGTCGCCTCGCGGCTCCGCGCCCAAGGCTTGGCCAAGGGCAAAATCGCAAAGGCCACCCGCGCTCGCATTGCCGAAATCGCTGTCCAGCAGGAGGCTCTCGCGGCCCGGCTTGCCCAAGTCGGCGGGGCGGTCGAGGCGCGGTTCAGCCGCTTGGCCAACGCACTCAAGGTGCGACTACCGCTCGCCCAGGTGGAGCGCCTCCGCCGGCTCGATGGCGTCGTCGATGTCCGTCCGGTGGCGCAATTTCACCCGTTGACATCGACGAGCGTGCCGTTCATCGGCACGACGAAGGTCTGGAACCGCGGCAAGCTTTCCGCCACTGGCAAGGGGGTGCGCATTGGCATCATCGACTCCGGCATCGACTACAACCATGCGATGTTCGGCGGGAGTGGCGACGTGGCGGACTACACCAAGAACAACCCTGCGCGTGTCGAGCCCGGCACATTTCCCACCGAGAAAGTGGTCGGTGGCTATGACTTCGCCGGCGACGAGTACGATGGCACACAGACTCCGCGTCCGGACAGTGATCCGCTCGACTGCGAGGAGAACAACCACGGCTCGCACGTGGCCGGCATCGCGGCGGGAATGGGCGTGCTGACCAACGGTGTGCCGTACTCGGGCGGTTACGGGGAGGAACTGAATATGGACAAGTTCCTGATCGGCCCCGGCGTGGCGCCGGAAGCCAAGCTGTACGCGCTGAAGGTGTTCGGCTGCAAGGGCACCACCGGCCTGTCGGTTGACGCGATGGAATGGGCGGCCGACCCGGACGCGGACGGCGACCTGAGCGACCGGCTCGACGTGGTAAACCTGTCGCTGGGCAACTCGTACACCCACCCGGAATTCGAGAACAACGCCGCCGCCCGCCTGTTCAAGCTGGGCTGTATCGTGGTGAGGGCGGCTGGGAACAGCGGGAACAATTTTTACGCGCTGATGGCGTACGACGACAGCGAGATCACCGTGGCCAACTCGATGGACGACGGCATCGAAAACAACAGCATCGAGGTCACTGACCCGCCGGTGGTTCGCGATTATTACGAGGCGGTCGAGGCGGCGTTCACGAAGAAACTTAAGATTGCCGGGGAGATCGCTGGCCGGGTGGTTTACGCCGATCCGCCGCAGGCCTGCGAAGACCTGAAAAACGCCGTGGCTATCGAGGGTAACATCGCGATGATCGATCGCGGTGTCTGTTTTTTCCTCGATAAAATCCAGCGCGCAATGGACGCCGGCGCGGTGGCGGTGATCGTGGTCAACAACGAGGGCGGGCCGCCGATCGCGATGGGCACGCCCGGCGGCACGGTGGACATCCCGGCCATGATGATCACCCGTCGCGCGGGCGAAAAGCTGAAGGAACATTTGGCGGACGGCCTGCATGTAACGCTTGGCGGCGATGTCATGATTGGCGGCCCGGAGCTGGCCGATCAACTGGCACCTGGCAGCTCGCGCGGGCCGGTGTACGAGACGCACCTTCTTAAGCCGGATCTTGCTGCGCCCGGCTTCAATATCCATTCAGCATGGGCAGGGAGTGGGGTTCAAGGACAAATGGGCGGCACCTCAATGGCGGCCCCGCATGTCGCCGGCGCGGCGGCGTTGCTGATCGAGCGGCACCCGGACTGGACGCCATCCATCCTCAAGGCGGCGATGATGAACACCGCCGTGCAAACGCGTGATGAAAACGGCGCGGCGTATCCGGAGACGCGCACCGGTGCTGGCCGCGTGAATCCCGACTTGGCAATCGCCACGCCGGTCATCGCCTCCGATGCAAAATCGCCGGCTCGCGTGTCGCTGTCATTCGGGCTGCTCGAAATCTCCGAACCGTACTTGGCAAAGCGCAGCATCGAGTTGACCAACTTGGGCAACCAAGCGTGGACCGGCTCCATCGTTGTGAGCAACACATTGGCCAACGCCGGTGTGACACTCACTCCGGCCAAGCCGACGGTCACCGTTTCTGCCAACGGCAAAGCCACAGTCGAACTGACGCTGGCCATCGATCCGGCCAAAGTTGAGTTGACCTTCGACCCCACCACGCCGCCGGAAGTGAAGGGCGGGCCCCGCCACATCGCGTACGAGGCTTCGGGGCAGATTTGGTTTCACGGAGAGTCGCGCTCGGTGCATGTGCCGTTTCACATGGTGCTGCGGCCGGTGGGGAATCATCGGGTGGATGCGACGAGCGTCGAACTGTCGCAGCGCGACGGCTTGGCAACGGTCGCGCTGCCGATCGCCGGCGGCAATCCGCACAACGCGCCGCTGGTGTCGGTGTTTCAGTTTGGCTACCTCAGTCCTTCGCGCGGGTACAGTGACCGCGAACGGGCGGCGCGTGATTTGCGCGTCGTGGGGGCGGCGTCCAACGCGCCGGATCTGGGCGGCATCGATGAGGCCACCCTGTTTTTCGGCATCGCCATGGACGGGCCGTGGATCGTTCCGCAGTCGTTCCTCACCAACATCGGCATCGACGTGGACACCGACCTAGACGGCGACGCCGATTTTGAATTGAGCCACGGCTCCTCCGGCGACGTGCTGGTGACCGGCGACATCACCGAGCGCGAACTGGCCGACGACGCCTATCACACCATCGTCGATTCGTTCGAATTCGAGAAACCGAAACTGGGCGGTATTTTGAACATTTTTTCGTCGGCGGAACGCGAGACGGCGCTGCTCAATAACAGCGTGATGATTTACTCGGTCAAAGCCGCCGACCTTGGCTTGGTTGACGGAAACAGTAAAATACAATATCGATTTCACAACGTCCTCGAGAACACGCGCTGGATTCAGTTCGACGCCGCTCGCCCGGCGCTGCGTACCGCCAACCCGGCGTTTGGCTACTCGCCGTATCACGCTGCGGATTCGTCGCCGGTGGTGACTGTTGATTTCGACGCTCTCGGCGATAATGGCTACAAAAACGACAAATTGCCCCGGCCTCTTTTGTTGTTTCATCACAACACGGCGGGTGAGCGATACGATGTGATAAACTTGGTTCGAGCCGGGCCGGACACGGACAATGACGGCATGCCGGACGACTGGGAGACGCTTCATTTTTCCGGACTCGGCGTCGCGGGCGGCACCAGCGATTTTGACGGCGACGGGTTTGCGGATGTTGCGGAATACGCAGCCGGCACCGACCCGAAAGACAGCAATTCGTTCCTCCGTTTTTCAACACCGATCGAGGTGAAAAACGAGACCGTCGTGTTGCGTTGGCCAAGCGTGCCCGGACGGCGCTATCGCATCGAGAAAAGCAACGGCGACCCGTCCGAGTGGAAGCCGGTGGCCAAGGGCTTGCTGTCGCGTTCGCCCGCGCTGGAATACACCGACCTGCGGATCGACAACGGCAAGCCGGTGTTTTACCGGCTCGTGGTGGAGTAAGATTGATGGTCGGTTTCGACGAACAACTCGGCCGCGATCTCGACGAAACCCGCGATGCCGGCTTGTGGCGTGAACTGCGGGAGATCGAGTCGGCGCAGTCGGCGCGAATCAAGTTCGGTGGCCGCGAGTTCATCAACTTTTCCTCCAACGACTACCTCGGTTTGGCTGCGCACCCGGCGCTTGGCCGGGCGGTGCGAGAGGCGGTCGAGCAGTTCGGCGTCGGCTCCGGCGCATCGCGGCTCATCTGCGGTTCGCTGCAGCCGCATCACGAACTCGAGTCGGCCTTGGCCAAGTGGCAGGGCACCGAGGCGGCGCTGGTTTTCTCAACCGGCTTTGCGGCGGCACAGGGGGTTTTGACATCGCTGCTTGGCCTGGGCGACGTGGTGATCCTCGACAAAAAAGCACACGCCTCGATGATCGACGCCGCGAAACTGAGCGGCGCGACGCTTCGTGTTTTCCGGCATAACGACCTCGAGAATCTCGAGAAACTTTTACAGTGGGCTGCCGACCGGGGAGGGCGTGTACTGGTAGCGTCTGAGAGCGTTTTCTCGATGGACGGCGATCACGCGCCGCTGGCCGGGATCGTCGAGTTGAAGGAACGCTACGGCGCCTGGCTGATGCTCGACGAGGCGCATGCCGTCGGGCTGTACGGGCCGCTTGGCCAGGGGCTGGCGGCGGCCGACGGCCTGGGCGAGCGCATCGAGATCCGGATGGGCACGCTGGGCAAAGCGGCCGGCGCGGCCGGTGGATTTGTCTGCGGCAGCCGCCAACTCATTGATCTGTTGGTGAACAAAGCGCGCAGTTTTATTTTTTCAACCGCACCGAGTCCGGCAGTCAGCGCCGCCGCCTGTGCCGGGGTGGAATTGATACAGAGCGCGGAAGGGAAGGCGCTGCGTCAGCAGCTTTGGCAACGGGTGGACGAGTTGAGGCTCGGAGCCGGGTCGATTGGCTGGGAAACGCCAGCGGAACCAAGCGCCATCCTGCCGCTGATCGTCGGCGGGGAAGCCAAGGCCGTGGCCACGATGGATCGTCTTCGCGAGGCGGGGTTTTTCATCCCGGCGATTCGATATCCGACAGTTCCCCGCAACGAGGCCCGGCTGCGCGTCACCCTGTCTGCGAGTCATTCTGTGGGAGATGTTCAACAGTTAGTGAATGCGCTTGGCCAAGCGGTCACTCGTTGAAGTAAATCTTCAGGTTGTGGGTGGCGCGGCCGGCGGCGACGATGTCCGGTTTGCCGTCGCCGTTGAGGTCGGCGACGCGGATATCCTCGGTTGCCATTTGGTTGTCATCGATCAACAGGCTTTTCCATTCTGTCCGCTGCTCGTTGGTGGGGTAAAAAAGTTTCACGCCGACTTTGCCGGTGCGGCGTGTGCCGCGCCAACCGACGACGATTTGGTCGCTGCCGGTGTCGAGGAAGTCGCCGGTGGCCAGCGCGTGGCCTTGGTCGAGTGAGTCGGTGATGACGTTGCGGCTCCAAAGTTTGTTGCCCTTGGCCGCAGTGTAAACGGAGAGTTGGTTGCCGTGCATCGGCTCGATGGCGGCGATGAATTTTTCACCTTTCGCACCGGCGCCTTGGCGGACTTCGCCGGTTGGGTTGTTGGAAATTTGATGGCGAGCCCAGCCGCCGCGTTTCGTTGGGTTCAAAAGGAACACGCCTTCCACGCCGGCGAGCAGCATCTCGTTTGCGGCATCTTTGTCCCACTGGGCGACCTCAAAATTGTGGCTCATGTGCATGCGGTCGTCGATGACGGTGGTGTTCCACTTGGCCTTGGCATCGCTTGGTTTGTGATAGGCGAGGGTGCGGACGCCGTCGCCTTTGCCGCCTTTGTTGCCGCGCCCGTGCAGCGGCAGTACGACGAGGTCGTATTTGCCAGCGGCCGTTGCAAACCAGCGCATGCGGTGGGTGGTCGGCTCGTGCTCGAGTGGCACCGGTGTCCATTGTTTTGTCCGGTCGGCGGGGGGGATCAGGTAAAACACGGCGCCGGACTTGGCGGTGTCGCTGGTTTCGCCGGGGTTCCATTGTGCGCCGGCGGCGATCTCGGCCCGGCCGTCGCCGTCGATGTCGCGCACGGCGATGCAGACGTGGTCGCGCTGGGTGAGGTTCTCGACGATGATGTGTTTCTTCCACGACGGGTTCTCGTACCAGGCGATGTTGCGGGCATCGCAAAGGATGATGTCCGGTTTTTTATCGCCGTTCATGTCGGCAATGGCGGTGCCGTAGCCGATCTTCACCTTGGCGTCGATGGTGACGTGGCGAAACTTGGGCAAGTCGGCGGCTTGGCTGCCGGCGATCGCGGCCAAGCCGACAAGGGCGGCAGAGAGTGTTGCGAATATTTTCATGGTACCGGCGCTTTATGGGGCCAAGCGGCCGTGGAGGCAAGTGCGATCGCTTGGCCAAGCGCCACAAAAAAAGGACGGGCGCTTGGCCCGTCCTCGAGAGTTTGATTCGCGCTTGGCTTAGAAGCGGTAGTTGAGCGTGGCCATTACGTGTGTGCGCTCGGAGAAGCCGCACTCGATGCCGTAGTTCCAGCTTTCGCTGGCCTTGAGATTTGCGCCGACGAGGTAATTCCACTTGTCTTCGGCTTCCGAAATGACGGCGTATCCGACCGGCAGGGCCTGTCCCACGACCGGGAAGTTGACGGTGCCATTTTGGTTCTCATCGATGTCCTGATACATGGCGCCAACGTAGAGCGAGCCTTCAAGTCCGCCGAGGTTTCCGGTGATGCCGATGCGCGGCGAGACGACGAACGCCTCGATGGTGGATTCGCCGATGTCGAGGTCGGACTCGGTGTAGTTGGCGTCCAGCGAGGCGAAGTACTGGTTGTAACCGGCTGCCAACGTAATGCCGACACCGTACACGGGGCCGCTGTAGGCGATGGAGAAAGAGTTGGGCAACAGGCTGGCCAGCTCCGGCGGCAGTCCGCTGACGGAGAATCCGCTGGCGACAGTTTCACCATCCACGTAGCCGGCGACGCCGTACACGTTCAGGAACGGCAGCAGCCATGCGTCGAGCTTGGCGGTGGTACTGGTGGCGCGGCTTTCGAGGTTGTCCGCCGTGGCGGGCAGGCCGGGCGGCAATTCAACCAGACCGGTGGGCAGGGGCAGGGGCGGGATGTCGATCGAGATCGACCGAGCCTCCATGTTTTGCTCCAGGAAAAACACGTTGGCGCTGACGCCGAGCGACAGCGGGAGTTCGTGGCCGGCAGCGAGGCTTTTGCCCAGCGGCAGTGAATCGGACAGGCCATCCGCCTGCGCGGTGGTGGTGAACGTCACAGCAACGGCTGCAGCGATGATGGTTTGTTTGATGTTACTCATAATTGCTGGATGTAGGGTTGCGTTGTTCTGGCCATGCTTGGCTGGGAACGCGGGCAACCTACTCACCGGGACACTGCGACACAACCCCTATTTTCACCTTTGGCCAAGCACGGTGCGGACACAAAAAACCGCAGCCAAGTCGGCTGCGGTTTGGGGTAAAGTACGTGAAATCAAGCAATCTCGGCGGCGTGAAACTCCAGCCAGTCGTCGAGGTTGTTGAGGTTCACGGCGTCCTGTGGGTCGCCGTCCGGCAGGCCGTTGGCGCTCAGGATGCCTTGGCGGGTTTCGTCGTCATGGTTGTAGCCCACGATCGAGTCGTTCAGCGCGCCGATGGCATCGGCACCCAGCGTGGCGCCTTCCTGCTCCTTTATCCACGCCTCAAACTGCGGGTAGGTCGGCTTGTCGTTGGTGATGTAGGCACGAACCGCGTCGGCGTTCAGGCCGAGGCCGTTGATCACCATTGTGTCGTAGCCGTCGCCAATTCCCGGGTAGCCGTCGGCGATTTTGCCGGCTGCCTCGAGGGAAACTTTTTGCCAAAGGCGGGGCAGGTGCAGCACACCCAGCGGGCCCTTGGTTCCGGAACTAATTAGGGGGACGATTTTATCACTCATATCTCTGGTTTGTTTTTGGTTTAATCCACAAGTGGAAAGCAGGGCCACACTACCCCCGCCGTTTCACTACGGTCAATCCCAAAAAACCGTCATTCCAAAATAAGCCGCACTTGCCCAAGCGGCGGCTTGCGCCTCTCGCAGTGGCAGCCATACTCCGGCCCCTGCATGAAATCATTTCCATTCGTCGCGGCTCTGCTGCTCGTCACGTTTGTGCCCGCCGAGACCCACGCGGAGTGGCGCATCGGGGCGTCGTCGGTCGATGTCACGCCGGGGTTCCCGGTGCGGCTGAGCGGTTTTGGCTTTCGCCGCGCCGAGTCGGAGGGCGTCACCCAAAAAATCTGGGCCAAGGCGTTGGCGATCGACGACGGCCAAAACGGCCCGGCGGTGCTCGTCACCGTGGACAACCTTGGCGTGCCGTGGCCGATGGTGCAGACCGTGGCCAGGCGGCTGCACGCGAAAACCGGCCTCGCCTCTGAGCGCTTCGCCGTCACCGCCACGCACACTCACACCGCGCCGATGCTCTCGGACGTTGCACCGACATTGTTTGGCCAGCCGATCCCCGCGGCGCATCAGCAGCGCATCGACCGTTACACGGAGCAGTTAACCGGCTGGATCGAGCAGGCCGCGCTCGAGGCGCTGAGCGACCTGCAGCCGGGCCGACTCGAGTGGAGTCCTGGCCGCGCGGGCAAGGTTGGCTTTGCCAAAAACCGCCGCACAAAAGGCGGCCCGGTCGATCACGATTTGCCGGTCTTCATTGCCCGGACGGCCAAGGGCGGCATCCGCGCGATTTACACCAGCTACGCCTGCCATTGCGTGACCCTCTCGAACAACAAGATCAGCGGCGACTGGGCCGGCTACGCGCAGGAGTGGTTGCAGAAAAATTATCCCGGCGCGGTGGCGTTGGTTTCCATCGGCTGCGGCGCGGATCAAAATCCCGACTCCGGCGTCACGGGCGACAACACCGAGGCCGCCTCGGCGCAGGGTCGGCAGATTGCCGATGAGGTCGTTCGCCGGCTCAAGGGCTCATTGACGCCGATCACCGCCAAGTTGAAAACCACGCTTGGCCAAGTGGATCTCGCGTTCGGCACGCCGCCGGCCAAGGCCGAGTGGGAGCGCTTGGCCAAGCGCTCCGACGCGGTCGGCTATCACGCCCGGGTGCAGCTCGCGCGTCTGGC
>Ga0208391_1000579_pt1 | contig 19197 bp, 16 predicted proteins | sample Knorr_S23_td_Bot_FD_185612 | JGI IMG/M metagenome (GOLD analysis project Ga0208391, IMG submission 185612) | Marine microbial communities from Southern Atlantic Ocean transect - Knorr_S23_td_Bottom_ad_3770_LV_A (SPAdes) (version 2) | ecosystem: Environmental > Aquatic > Marine > Oceanic | place... | reverse complement strand
TGGCTTCCCCACCGTGATCGTTCTGAGCATAAACTTGGCCAAGCTCACACCTCCAGCTCCCCCCGGATCAGGGCCATCAACTCGCCGTACTCCTCGGCCGAGGCGAACTGCGGGAACTCCGCCTTCACGCCGTCCGGCGCACGGAACAGGAAGCCAACATCGGCCTTGCCCAGCATCGTCGTGTCGTTATACGAGTCGCCAGCGGCGATCACCTTGTAGTTCAACCCGCGAAACGCCGCCACGGCACTGCATTTCTGATCCGGTTGCCGCAACCGGTAGTTGGCCACGCGCCCTTCGCTGTCAATCTCAAGCTGATGGCACAATATCGCCGGCCAGGCCAATTGCCGCATCAGCGGCCCGGCGAACTCCTCGAACGTGTCCGACAGGATGACCACCTGCGTGATTGTACGCAGTTCGTCAAGGAAAGCTCTCGCCCCCTCCAGCGGCGCGAGCGTGCCAATCACCTCCTGGATATCCGCCAGCTTCAAGCCATTCTCAGCGAGGATGGCCAGGCGCCCGGCCATCAACTCATCGTAGTCCGGGATGTCGCGCGTGGTCAGCTTGAGCTTCTCGATCCCGGTTTTCTCAGCGAAAGCGATCCAAATCTCCGGGATCAGCACCCCCTCAAGATCCAGCGTGACGATGGTTTGTTGCTTCATGTCAGTGCCCGTTGCCAAGCGGAAACGGCGCGGACTGTTGTCCGCGCCGCCGCCAAATCAATCAAGCCGAATCGCGCTTGGCCAAGCGGCCGCCGGTTCAGTTGTTGTAGCCCGACTCGCCGTGAGCGGTGAGATCCAAGCCCTCCTCTTCCTCGCTCTCAGAAGCCCGAAGGCTCCCCCCGCAGATGACCTTCACGAGATAGAGGATGATCACCGACACGATCAAGGTGTAGACGATGGCGATTGCCGAGGCTTTAAGTTGAACTAGGAATTGTGCGCCCACGCTGTACGTCTCCGCATCCGGAATGGAAATGACCCCCTTGCCGCCCAGCGTTGTTGAAGCAAAAAACGCCACCATCAACGTGCCGACCAAGCCGCCCACGCCGTGCACTCCGAAAACATCGAGCGAGTCATCATAACCGAACTTCGACTTCACCGAGGTTGACGCCACCCAGCAAATAAACCCGGCCGCAGCGCCAATGGCCAAGCCACCGATCGGGCCAACATCCCCCGATGCCGGCGTGATCGCCGCCAAGCCGGCGATGGAGCCAGTCACCGCGCCCAACACACTGGCCTTGCCGTGTTTTAGCTTTTCTGCCAACGACCACACGATCGTCGCCGTCGCGGCGGAGATATGGGTGACGAACAAAGTCTGGGCTGCGTCGCCGTTGGCCGCCAAGCCGCTGCCGGCATTGAAACCGAACCATCCCACCCAAAGCATGCCCGTACCCATCACGCACATGGGTAGATTGTGCGGCTGGAACTGGGCCGTCCTGTACCCCTTGCGCGGCCCCACCATGATGCAGACCACCAATGCACCTATACCAGCCGTGATATGCACCACAATGCCACCTGCCAAGTCCTTCGTGCCCCACCCCAGCATGAAGCCGTTGTCACCCCAAACCCAGTGGCAGACCGGCGCATACACCAAAATCGCCCAGAGCGTCGTAAACAAAACCATCGCCGAAAACTTCATTCGCTCGACAAACGCCCCCACCATTAACGCCGGTGTGATGATGAAAAATGTCATCTGAAACGCCATAAAGAGATACTCCGGTATCGCCTTGCCCGAGTCGCCCACCGTCGAACTGGCGTCCACTCCACCAGCGAACACCTTGGCCAAGCCGCCGTAGTAAGGATTGGCCTCGCCAAACGCCAATGAATAGCCGCACACCAACCACAACACCGACATCACCGCCATGATCATGAAACAGTGCATCAACACCGAAAGGACGTTTTTGCGCCTAACCAACCCGGCGTAAAATAACGACAACCCCGGGATGGTCATAAACAACACCAACGCCGTGGCCGTAAGAATCCAAGCCGTGTTGGCTGGATTGACGGCAGCCTCGGCCTCTTGGGCCAAAGCTGTGGATGGGATCAGGCAAAGGCCTGCCAATAACGATAGAACGCAAGCGACTCTCTTCATTGATAACTTAGTTGTTTGTTGCCTTCGAGCCAGCAATTTCACCTGATTCAACGAACAGATGCTCCAAAAACTTAACTAACTCAAAGCCAACGGGTTAAAAGCAAAATAAATGCCATTATAGTTTAGTGATATTATTTTAACTTGATAATGAACAGTGTCACAACGACTTATGCGCATCAAAAAGGGAACCTTCATGCAAACGCCTCCTCTCAAAAGTGATACCCCTTTTTTGCAAATTGTTTCTTTTTGTTCGTCCAGGCCAGAATGACGCAACACAAACGCTTGGCATCCGGCGGATTTCTTTCGCATTAGATGAACAACGGTTACAGAGAAAATGTGCCTTCACTCAAGCGCTTGGCCAAGGTGCCTCCGCTTATTGGCATTGTAATTGCCTACGCCCAGTGATTGTCGGCCAGCTTGGCCAAGCCGAACAGCGCGTTGAGCGTAATCGCAAACGGATTACGCAGTCAACGGCAGCGAAAAAAGACTTGAAAACCATGTTATAAGCATCCCTAATGGGCAGGGGTCTTGAACAGGCCCCTGTTTTGTCGCCCAGTACGGTTTCAGGCGGCATGGCGTAATTTTTTATCCCTAAAAACATGAGTAAAGCGAAACTAGAATACATCTGGCTGGACGGCTACAAGCCGACCCAAAGCCTGCGAAGCAAGACCAAGGTCGAGGCCGATTTTGGTGGTACATTGGAAGACTGCCCCGAGTGGGCGTTTGACGGCTCCTCCACGGAGCAGGCAGAAGGCAACGCCTCCGATTGTCTCCTCAAGCCGGTGGCCCTGTTCCCGGACCCCGACAAGGTCGGCACTGACAACTGGCTGGTCATGAGCGAGGTTCTCAACGCTGACGGCACGCTGCACGAGTCCAGCGGCCGCGCCACCATCGACGACGACGACGACGATTTCTGGTTCGGCTTCGAGCAGGAATATGTGCTGTGGGATCTCGACACAAACCTGCCGCTTGGTTTTCCCAAGAACGGCTTCCCGGGACCACAGGGGCCATATTACACCTCCGTGGGTGCCGCCAACACAATTGGCCGCGACATTGTGGATGAGCACCTGCAAATCTGCATAGATGCCGGCATCAATATCGAGGGCATCAATGCCGAGGTGATGATGGGTCAGTGGGAGTTTCAGATCTTCGCCAAGGGTGCTGGCCGCGCCGGCGATGAGGTCTGGGTCGCCCGGTATCTTCTCGAGCGTGTTGGGGAGCGTTACGGCATCTCCGTGAACTGGCACCCGAAACCGATGATGGGCGACTGGAACGGTTCCGGCATGCACGTCAACTTCTCCAACGGCGCCATGCGCGACCAAGGCGGCAAGGAACTGATGACCAAGATCTGCGAGGAGTTCGGCAACAACATCCCTGAGCACATCGACGTTTACGGCGCCGACAACGACCAGCGCCTCACCGGCCTGCACGAGACGCAGGCCATCGACAAGTTCAGCTACGGCGAATTTGACCGCGGCGCATCCATCCGCATCCCCGTGGCCACCATCCAGAACGACTGGAAAGGACGCCTCGAGGATCGCCGCCCGTCGTCCAACGGCGACCCGTACAAGATCGCGGCGGTTGTCATCAAGACCACCAAGAAGGCCTTGGCTTAAACCCGAGCCTCGATCCCTTTAACCCAAAGACCGGCGAACAACCGCCGGTCTTTTTTTGTTTAGACCACGCATCCCATCCCGCTTGGCCAAGCGCTGGGCGCTCGCTCAATTGCCGTGTTTTGCCACGGTGCCAATCAGGCGCACCGCAATCACCACCGACAACAGCAGCAGGAGAAGACCGGATACGTGGGAAAACCGCACGAGCGTCCTGTCCGAGAACTGGTTTCGCACCCGGGCACTTCCCAACACGAGCAGCGTAAACCAGGCGGCAATGCCCAGGCCGGCACCGGCGGCACAGGCCATCCGGCTTTGCCAGGCGGGTTGCAACGTCCCGTTGGCCAGCAGCACGGCGGAAATCATGATCCAAAACAGGAGCACGTTGGGGTTCACCAGCACCCGGACGAAGCCGGTCCAAAACATCGTGTGGGGGTGCAGCCGCTGCTCGATCATCCGGGCGCGCTTGCCCTGCACGGTCACGGTGTCGGTCATCAGGTAGCGGATGCCAAAAACGGTCACCGCAAGGAAGCTGATCAGCTCCACCGTCGCCCGGATCGTGGGATCCTCAAACAAACTCGCGAACCCGCCGAAGGCGATGACGCAGTAGATCATCTCCATCAGCAGCGCGCCGACCGCGATGATCAGCGCCCGTGTCCGGCCGCTGTGGATGCCCACCTCCATGATGGCGACGTTGATCGGCCCCACCGGCACCGCGCACACGAACCCGGTCAGCGCCCCCGCGCCAACGGCCACCGCATAATCGACCGGGGTCATCTACGGGCGCCCCCCGGCCTATTCATCGTCGAAGTCTTCCTCAATTTCCCTCCTCAACTTCCGTGACAACCGGGGTCGCACAAAGCCGTAAACCAGATACGACGTGAAGATCAGCGGTAGCACGATCGGCACGAGGTATTTCCACAAGAACACGAAACAGGCCACCACCACCACGGCGGCAACAAACTTCGTAAACGGTCGGCGCGACCGAAAATCCAGTTTTTTGAACGACGGGTACTTGACCTCGCTGACCATCATCACCGAGAGAAACACCAGCAACGCCAACAACACCCAACGCCACGAACTGGTGGGCAGGTTTTTTTCCTCGAGCCAGATAAGGAACATCGTCAATGACGCCACCATCGCCGCCGAGGCCGGGATGGGGAATCCGAGGAATTCCCGGCTGTTCTCTGAGTCGGGCATTACCGAGAGGCAATTGTAGCGAGCCAACCGCAGTGCGCCACACAGCAGATAGACCGATGCCACCACCAGGCCAAGCCGTTCGATCTCGACGTTAAAGTCGTGCAGGATCACCCTCTGCATCAGGAACGCCGGCGCCGCTCCAAACGAAATGATATCCGCCAGCGAATCGAACTGAAGCCCGAACGGGCTCTCCTTGCCAACCAATCTCGCGATCCGCCCATCCAATCCGTCGAACACAAACGCCCCCAGAATCAGCCAGAGGGCATTCTTGATATTAATAATGTCTGCGTCACTGAAAACCGCGAAGCAGTAGCACAACGAAGATCCGCAGCAACCAACCCCCTCCGAACCGGGAACCACCTGCACGATGAACGTCAGCGCAAGGAACCCACACAACAGGTTGCCCGCCGTCATCAGGTTGGGCAGGAAATAAATGTGCAACCGCTCCCCGTTGGCGGGCGGGCTTGGCTCCGGCTGTTTTGTTTCGTCGCTCACGATGCTGCGGGTGCGTCACTGGCATGCACGCGATCCTTCCAGACGTAACGGAGCATCACGGTCCGCAGCGCGGCGGTCAGCGGAATGGCCAGCACGCCGCCGATGATGCCTCCCAGCAGCGTGGTGCCCACCATCACGGCGACGATGATCGTCAGCGGATGCAGCCCCACCCGGTCGCCGATGATTTTCGGCGAGATGAACAGTCCCTCCATCGCCTGCACGGCGGCAAACCAGACGAGAATGAGAACCGGCTTGAGCCAGCCATCCTCTGGCACGAACTGAATCATCGCCAGCACGAACGCCGGGATGAGGCTCAACGCCACGCCAAGATACGGGATGATGCCAAGCAGCCCGGCCATGACGCCCAGCAGGATCGCGTATTCCAGGCCGATCGCCAGAAAACCGGCCGTCAGCAGCGCCCCCACGCACATCGCCACCAGCACCTGGCTCCGGAAAAAAACGATCAGGCAATCGTTGATCGACCGCAACACAAACACGATCTCCTCCTTGATCCACGAGTCGCGCACCGGGAGGTAATCCGTCCAGTTTTGATTGATGCCCCGCTTCTCGAGCAAGAAATAAAACACATACACCGGCACCAGGGCCAAGCCGGCCAGGAAGCCAAACAACGACATGACCTTCTTCAACTGCTCCAGCGCCCAGCCCGATATTTTCGACACGGCATCCACCATGAACTCCCGCGCCTTCTCGTTGGTCACACCGACATTCTTCATCCACTCCTGCGGCGTCTCGAGCCAGACCGGCTTGGCCGGTGCATTGGTGGACGTGTTGGCCGGCTTGGCGGGATCGCCCGGATTGACGAACGAACTCACACTTTCCTGAAACTTCTTGGCATTTTCCGGGAAATCGGTCGTGAGCTTGCTCACCTGCGAAATCAACGACGGCACCACCGACGCCACCAATCCCCCCACCAGCAGCAGCGCAATCATGAACACCAGGATGATCGAGTTCTGGCGCTTGAAACCGCGTTTTTTCTGAAACCAATCGACCACCGGATCGAGCAAATACGCGATCACGCCGGCGATGGCCAAGGGCAGCAACACCGAGGAAATCATGCTGGCCAACTTCGCCATCCCCAGCACCAAGACCCCCGTCAAACCAATCAGCACCCCAATGGCGAGCGCCGTCACCGACGCCCAAAGTATCTTGGCCTGCTTCTCGGTTGGAGGGGGATACGCCATAATTTTTTATTCCAGCCCAAGCTCGACGGCCCGCTCCGTCGCCGCTCGCACGGCGTTGATGAGTGCGCTGCGCACGCCGCCCTCCTCCAGTTCGTGCACGCCCTCAATCGTCGTGCCGCCCGGGCTGCAAACCATGTCCTTGAGTTCGCCGGGATGCTTGCCGGTCTCGAGTACCATCTTCGCCGCGCCGAGCATCGTCTGCGCGGCCAACCGGGTCGCGATGTCCCGAGGCAAACCGGCCGCCACGCCGCCGTCGCTCAACGCCTCGATGATTGTGTACCCGTAAGCCGGGCCGCTGCCGCTCAGGCCGGTCACCGCGTCGATCAAATTCTCCTTCACCTCGTAAGCCACGCCGACTGCAGACAACAGCCGGTTCACCAACTCACCGTCCTCGGCCGTCGCCGCTTGGCCAAGCGCGTAACCGCAGGCGGCCTCGCCGACCAGTGCCGGCGTGTTGGGCATCACGCGCACCACCCGCGTGCGTCCGCCGCACGCCTCGTTGAGCTTGGCCAGGCGCACGCCGGCCAGGATTGAGATCACGAGATGACTTTCATCGAACTGGTCGCGCACCGCCTCCGTCACCTCGTCGAGTTGATGCGGCTTGAACGCCAAAAAAACGACCTTGGCCCTCGCCAGCACGTCGGCATTGGAGTCAGTCGTCTCGCAACCCACCGCTTGGCCAAACGCCTCGCGGCCGGCTGGAACCGGGTCGCTGCCAATAAGGCTGTCGGGCGAAACCAAGCCGGCGTTCACAAAGCCCTTCGCCAAGGCCGCCGCCATTCTGCCAGCGCCAATGAACCCGATGGTGGGTGTCTTAGTCACACGTGTTGGGTATCAAACACCTTCCTCGTCGTAAAGCCAAATCGGCCTGGCCTGTCACCGCCCCAGACTGACTTTCAGCCCGGCCATCTTGTCGGCGAATCGCTTGGCTAGGCGCTCAAGTTCCCCCCAATTTTCCCCGACGATGATCTCCTTTTTCAACAGGGCCGAGCCGGTGCCCAGCGCCGCCGAGCCTGCCGCAAGGTATGCCTCCATCGTGTCGAGGTTCACCCCGCCGGTGGGGACGATTTTCAGGTGCGGCAGCGGCGCGAGCAGCGACTTGATGTAGCTTGGGCCAAGCGTGTCGGCCGGGAAAATCTTGACGAAATCCGAGCCGGCCTCGTGTGCGGCCTGTGCCTCGGTCGGCGTATAGGCACCCAGCATCACCGGCCGGTCCAGCGCGTGCGCCGCCGCGACAAGCGACGGCCGGGTGATCGGGCTGATGACGTACTTCGCCCCAGCATCGATCGCCGCCCGGCACGTGTCGTCGTCGATCACCGTGCCGACGCCGAGCAAAATTTTGTCGCCGAGTTCGCGGTCAATCGTGCGGACCGCCTCGAGCGCGTTGGGGATGCTCATCGTCAACTCCACCGCCCGGATACCGCCCGCGACAAGCGCCTTGGCCAACGGCAGTATCAACTCGGGCCGCGGCACGCGCACGATCGCCACCAGTCCCTCGGCCTCGATCCCCGAGACAATCTTCTCCCGCTCGCTCACTTGGTTTTCCTGAACCACTTGGAGTCGGGCTTGACGTTGTGCTTCACCGACTCGAGCCGAATCGTAAACCCAGCGGACGCCGGTTCCTCCAGTTCCAGAGTGTGCGGGATCTGCACTCCGTCCACCGCCTTGTAGTCGCGAAAAAGCACCCTGGTTTTCACCTCCTGCCCCTGCATCTCGGCGGTGGAGGCAACGCCGACGACCAATCCCGTCGCGGCATCAAAATAAAACGTGTCCGCGTCCCCTTTCTTCGGCGTCATCCTGACGGCAAAGACTTTTTTACCGGCGACCTGCTCCACGCCCTGCAGCTTGATCGTGGGATAGTTTTTTTTGAAATTCAGGTAGGCGTAAAAATCGGCGTCGATTTTTTTGTTGGCCAATTCGCGCTCCTTTTTTTCGGTCACCGTGCCATCGGGTGTTTCCGTCCAGCCCTTGCTGCCGGCGAACACGTCGCGAATCGTCCCCAACCCCTCAATCGTCAATTCCATCATTTCCTTGTTGGGCGCCGCCTGCCGCATGACGACCGGGAGCTCCGCACCGAATACGGCCAACTCGATCTTCCCCCGGGCCACGCGGTTCTTCAGTTTGCGCATGGCCTTCTCGCCGCCGAGCGCCTCGACGGTCCGCTTGAGAATGTCGTCCACCGACGGCAGCTTGGCCGCTTCCTCGGCCAGGCCGACACCGGCCAAAACGGCAATACCCGCCGCCATCCCTGCGCAATGCCTGATTATGGTCTTCATTTGGGCAGCGGCAGTCTGGAGTTTGTCCATCGGTTTGGCAATGAAGTTCGCGCTTGTAAGCCGCCCCAATAAAGGGTAGCAAATCCGGGCCGGGTTACGGTGTTGGGCGCATATCATGGAGCTGGCTGATTTTCTCACCAAGGAACAGGTTGTCACGGATCTGAAAGCCTCTGATCGCTGGGAAGCGATCGAGGAGCTGATCGATTTACTGGTCGACAAGGGACGTATCAAGTCCGAACACCGCGAGGCCATCGTCTCCGTCGTCAAGAATCGCGAGACCTCGATGAGCACCGGCATCGGGTTCGGCATCGGCATCCCGCATGCCTCGACCGACCTGATCGACGACGTCACCGGCGCGTTCGGCCGCAGCAAGGCGGGCGTCAACTTCGACGCGCTCGACAACCAGCCGGTCAATCTCGTGATGCTTTTCCTCGTGCCACAGGGTCAGTTCCAAAAACACCTCCACACGCTGGCCAAGATCGCGAAGGTGCTGCACAAGAAGGAATTCCGCAAGGCGCTCGAGGATGCCGGCGACGCGGCGGAGATGTACCAGATCATCCGCAGCTCGCAGGAGGGCTGAGCCGGCACCACTTTTCCTTTCGGCCAAGCCGGCATCCCGCTTGGCCAAGCGACTCCAACCGTGATCCATCTCGTCTTACAGGAAAAACTGCAGCAAGCCGTCCTCGCGCTCATGCCCGACGCCGACGTCTCGAGCGTCCTCGTCCGCCCCTGCCCCGAGCCGAAGTTTGGCGACTACCAATCCAACGCCCTCATGGGCTTGGCCAAGCGCAACCAACTCAACCCCCGCGAACTCGCCGCCCAAGTCGTCGAGCAACTCGACGTCGCCGACTGCTGCGAGCCGGTCAATATCGCCGGGCCGGGTTTTCTCAATTTCCGGCTCAAGACCGACGCCCTCTCCGATGCCCTCGTCGGCGCGGCCAAGGGCGAGCATCTTTTTTACCGCACCGCCGCCGAGCCGCGCACGATCGTCATCGACTACTCGTCGCCCAACGTGGCCAAGCCGATGCACGTCGGCCACATCCGCTCGACCATTCTCGGCGATACCTTGGCCAAGGCGTTCCGGCTGCTCGGCCACAGCGTTGTCACCGACAATCACATCGGCGACTGGGGCACGCAGTTCGGCAAACTGCTCGTCGGCTGGAAGAAACACCTCGATCGGGACGCGCTTGGCCGGGACGCCCTCGCCGAGATGGAGCGCCTCTACAAGCTCATCAACTCCGCCTGCGAAGAGGACGAGACCGTCCTCATCCGCGCCCGGAGCGAGCTCGTCAAGTTGCAAAGCGGCGACGCCGAAAACCTCGCCATTTGGGATGAAATGATCGAGTTGTCGCGGCATCAGTTCGACGAGATTTACGGCCGCCTCGGTGTCGATTTCGACGAGACGCTCGGCGAGAGTTTTTACAACGACCGCCTCAAGGGCGTCGTCGACGAACTCGTCACCCAAGGCATCGCGGAGGAAAGCGACGGCGCGCAGGTCGTCTTTTTTAATCACCACAAGTTGCTCAAGAAACACCCGGCCATCGTCCAGAAAAGCGACGGCGCAGCCAACTACACCACGACCGACCTCGCCACGCTCGAGCACCGGCAAAACAGTTGGCAACCGAGCGAGGTCATTTACGTCACCGACGGCCGGCAGCAACTGCACTTCCAGCAACTCTTCGAGCTGTACAACCGCTGGAAACCGGGCCACGGCATGAAGCTCAACCACGTCTGGTTCGGCGCGATCCTTGGCGAGGACGGCAGGCCGTTCAAGACGCGCAGCGGCGAAATCATCCGCCTCTCCGGTTTGCTCAACGAGGCCGAGCAACGCGCCTTCGACGCCGTGAGTGAAAAAAACCCTGACCTCCCCGAGGAGGAGCGGCGCGACATCGCCTGCGTTGTCGGCATCGGCGCGATCAAGTACGCCGACCTCTCCGGCAACCGACAGAGCGACTACGTGTTCAACTGGGACACCATGCTCGCACTCGTCGGCAACACCGCGCCGTACCTGCTCTACGCCTTCACGCGCATCCGCAGCATCTTCCGCAAACTTGGCGACGAGTCGCTGACACGGCCCGAGTCGTTCGCGCTTGCCCAGGCGGAGGAACTCACGCTGGCCAAGCACCTGTTGCGCTTCGGCCTTGTGCTCGAGTTGGTCATCGACGAGTGCCGCCCGAACTACCTCTGCAACTACCTCTACGAACTGGCGGGGCACTTCGCCTCGTTTTACGAAAACTGCCCCGTGCTCCAGGCCGAGGGCGACATCCGCACGCAGCGACTGGCCCTCTGCGACCTCACCGGCCAAGTGCTGAATACCGGCCTCGAAACCCTTGGCCTCGAGACCACCGAGCGCATGTGAACCGTGGCCGCGCGGAGCAACAAGTCGGCTGACTCCCGTTGGATCACCGTCGAGGGCGCGCGCGAACACAACCTCCGCAACCTTTCCGTCCGCATCCCACGCAACAAGCTTGTCGTCGTCACCGGCGTCAGCGGTTCCGGCAAAAGCACGCTCGCGTTCGACATTCTTTTTTCTGAAGGCCAGCGCCGTTTTCTCGACTCGCTCAATGCCTACGCCCGGCAGTTCGTCGAGCAAATGCCCCGGCCCGATGTCGACGCCGTCCACGGCCTGCCGCCCACCGTCAGTATCGAGCAACGCATCTCGCGCGGCGGCGGCAAAAGCACCGTCGCCACCGTCACCGAGATTTATCATTTCATCCGGCTGCTCTACACCAAGCTCGGCGTCATCCACTGTCCCGACTGCCAGTTGCCGGTGCAACCGCAGACACTCGACTCGCTCGTCGGCAGTTTAAAAGCTCACGCAAAAAAATGCGGTGACCTGCTGCTGCTTGCCCCGCGCATTCGCAACCGAAAAGGCTTCCACACCGACGTCGGCGAATGGGCCTCGCGGCACGGCTACGAACAGATCCGCGCCGACGGCGAGTTTCTCCCGACCGCCGAGCCGCTGCGGCTCGACCGCTACAGCGAGCACGACGTCGAGGTGGTCGTCGGCCGGCTCAAAAAACGCGGCTCAAAAAACGCCGCCGAGCTGATCGCCGAATGCCTCGCCATTGGCCAAGGTACACTCTTCGCCGTCGATGACTCCGGCGGCGAGACCGTCCACTCGACAAGCAATTCGTGCGGCGGCTGCGGCCGGTCGTTCGCTCCGCTCGACCCGAAAGATTTCAGCTACAACTCCGCCCGAGGCTGGTGCCCCACCTGCCGGGGTTTCGGCGAAACGTTTTACATTCCCGACATCGAGCGCGGCGACGCGCAGGAGGCGGTCGAGGAAACGTGGTTCGGCTGGCAGGAGGAGAGCCGCGAATTGTGCACCGACTGCAACGGCGCCCGGCTTGCCCCGCTCGCCCGAGCCGTCCGCCTGCCGCTGCCGCGCTTGGCCAAGCGCAACTTTGCCGACGAGCCGACCATCGACGCCTTCGCCCAAGCCAGCGTCGAGTCGGCGGACGAGTTGTTCGCAGTGCTCAAATGGCGCGGGCGCGGCGCGGAGATCGCCCGCGACATCCTGCCGGAGATCGGCTCACGGCTGAGTTTCCTGCGGGAAGTCGGCCTCGATTATCTGCAACTTGGCCGCGCCGTCACCACGCTCAGCGGCGGCGAGGCCCAGCGCATCCGCCTGGCCGCGCAGCTTGGCTCGAACCTGAGCGGCGTGCTGTACGTGCTCGACGAGCCGACGATCGGCCTGCACCCGCGCGACAACCAGCAACTGCTCGGCGCGCTCGAGCAACTCCGTTCGCGCGGCAACTCGGTCGTCGTCGTCGAGCACGACGAGGACACGATGGCGCGCGCCGATTACATCATCGACCTTGGCCCCGGCGCGGGCGTGGAGGGCGGCCAGGTCGTCGCAGCCGGTTCGCTCAAGCAGATTTTGCGAAACAAAAAATCGCTGACCGGCATCGAGTTGTCCCGTCAACACTCCCGCGGCCAGGCGCTTGGCCAAGCGCGCCCCACTGCCCCGCCCCTGACCCGGCGCGGTGCCAGCCAGAAAAACAAAACGCCGTCCCTCATCTTCCGCGGATTGCATAAAAATAATTTGAAGAACGTCTCCGTCGCCGTGCCGCTTGGCCGGTTCACGGTCGTTACCGGCGTGAGCGGCTCCGGCAAAAGCACGCTCGTGCGCGAGTGCATCCTTCCCGCCGTACGGACCGCGCTGAAAGCCAGGCGCAAAAAAACGATCGAGGGCATCGAGCAGATCAAGGCCGTGCACGAGGTCGACCAGTCGCCGATCGGCCGCACGCCACGCTCTGTGCCGGCGACGTACGTCGGTTTTTTCGACAACATCCGCCAACTGTTCGCGCAGGTGCCGGAGTCTCGGATGCGCGGCTTTGGCCCGGCACGGTTTTCGTTCAACAGCCCGCAGGGCCGCTGCCCCGAGTGCAAGGGAGCGGGCATCGTGAAACTAGAGATGAACTTTCTGCCGCCCGCCTTCATGACGTGCGACACCTGCGAAGGCAGCCGCTACAGCCCGGAGGTGCTGGACATCGTTTACAACGGCAAAACAATCGCCGATGTGCTCGAGTTAAGCGTCAGCGAGGCGGCCGAGTTTTTCGGGGCTGTACCGAAGATTTTCCGGCCGCTCAAGGCGCTCCGTGACACCGGCCTTGGTTACCTCAAGTTGGGCCAGACCAGCCCGACGCTCAGCGGCGGCGAAGCCCAGCGCGTCAAACTAGTCACCCACCTGCTGAGCGGCCTCAGCGACAACCCCGCCCGGCTCATGTCCGACTCAAGGAAAAACCTCTTCCTCCTCGAGGAACCGACCATCGGCCTGCACATGGCCGACGTGCGCCGCTTGGTCGGAGTGCTGCAGCGCTTGGTCGAGGGCGGCCACACCGTGCTGGTCATCGAGCATAACCTGGATTTGATCGCCGCCGCCGACTGGGTGATCGACCTCGGCCCCGAGGCCGGCCAAGGCGGCGGCCAAATCATCGCCCAAGGCACACCGGCCGAGATCGCCAAGGCCAAGGGCTCTCACACCGGCCGCTTTTTGAAACGGTTTTTCAGCTAAGGCAACGCCTGCACGCGGTAAAACTGAAACTCTTGCCTCTCAGCCGGATCGATAAAAAATGTGAACGACCGCGTGGCGACAATCGGCTCCCCCACCTTGTGCCACTTGGCGTTGGCGACGTCCGGTTTGCTCCAGACCTGGTAGAGCTTGCCGGGCACGCTGCCCCACTGGATCGTGGTGCCCTGTTCATCGACGGAGATGCTCCCGATTTCCAGCAGCGGAAACGAGCCGACGTCCGTCGGGTTTTTCCCGGTCAAAAACTCCTCGCGATTGTTGTAGCCATCGGCGTCCGGATCGGCGTCGGCGTGCGCCTCGGCGCTGGAAAAAACAGCGAACTGTTCCCGCTGCCAGCGATCGTCCAAGCCGTCGAAGTTGTGATCTTCCTCGCCGGAAATGATCTCGACAAACCCGTTGACGTAGGCCAAGTCGTTTCCTTTTTGCACGGTCAAGCTCCGCACCCCAGGTGCAGCATTCTTCGCCACGGTCACTTCCACCGAGATCAGTCTAAAACCGTCAAACACATCCGGGTCGAATGTCGTTTCGCCGTGGGTCACCCCGTCGCCAGTCAACCGCAGCGTCGCACCGCCCATCGGCAGGGTGGGCGAATAGATGCCGATCGTTTGTTTTTTGCCGGTGCGCTCGAGCGCGAATGGTTCGAACGCCAACTCAAACAGGTTTTGCTTCGTCGTGGGTGGCCTCACCGCCGAGACGTAAAACGGCGCGGCGCCCTTCTTGACCGCAAAATCCAGCGTCGCCGTTTTGCCAACGCCCACGGCCGCCTGTTTGTAGCCGGTCGGCCGGAAATTCGTCTCGGCGCCCTCGTGCTCGATCGAGATGTTGATGTCGCGAACCAGCGGCCGGGGCTGCGCGTCCGGCGAATTCAACGGGGCCACGCGTAATCGATAGCTTGCCGGCGGAAGCGCGGTCAATTCGTACCGCCCGTTGCGCTCGGTGACGGTCGACTGGATGATGTTGCCGTGGGTATCCTCGGCCAACACCACCGCCCCGAAGACCAGGCCGCGCCCCATCGTCACTTTGCCGACGATCGACCCGAGCTCGGCCAAGGCGGCCGGTTTGCCGTATAGCGTCTGCGCGGCCGCAACCTCGTCCTTCAACAACCCGACAGCTAGGCCCACGGGGCGCGAAAACATCGTCGCCGCCCCCAGCGGCGAATGCTGCAACCCGATGAAGTGGCCAAACTCATGCAGCGCAACCGCCTCGACAAATTTGTCGGCGGAAAACGAGTTGTTGTAGTCGGTAAACCATCGGTGATCGACGCCGTTGAAGACCATGTCCGCCCCGACGATCGTGTGGTCGTGGGAATACATCGGGAACGTCACCGCCAACGCGCCGCTGATCTCCGCCTGCTCGTTGTTGACCCACACGGCACCGTTGGGCGCAGCCTGTTTCACCCAGTAAACGACGTTCGTGTTGTCCTCGCCGTTGACGTCCACGCCGGGCAGCACCAAGCCGGCCTCTTCGAATTTTAACACCGTCCCCGGCACCGACTGCCATTGGCCAATCGCAGTACGAACCGCGTTCAACTCTGCCTCGGCGTTTTGCTCCGACCACGCGTCCCTGGCCAAATAGTAGCGGATCGCCCGCGTGTCCCGGTTCACCACGTTGGGATGCACGAGCGGATCCAAGTCGTCGAGCCGCCAGCGGAGCGGTTGGCCGTCGTCGTTTTTGAACAGGACAAATGCCGTGGCCGCATGGGCCAAGCCAAGCGCAGCGGCGATTGCCAGCCAGCGTCTCACTTCGCCGCCCTCCTCACCCGGCGCTTCAACTCGGCCAATGTCAGCGGCTTTGTCTGGCCAAGCGCCCGCTTCACCACCGCGCGCGGGTCATCGCGCTTGGCCAGCCCGTGGAACGGATTTCGCACTGTGGCCAGGCCGATCTCCGGCTGCCTGACGACGTCGAATTTGCCTTGGTTCAGCCCAAGCGTCACCGCCTCGCCACGGCTGTTGAACACCGCAAACACAACCACTTCCGTACCGACTTTGTACTTCGCCTGGATCGGCGAGCGGGCAATCCTCCGCCCCAGCACGCCGCCGCCCTGGACAACCACCAGCGTCCCACCGCGCTGCTGGCCCTTCACCTGCTCGATGATCTGGAGATGCACCTTGGTGAAAATGCGACCTTCGTCGTCGCGCTGGCAGGACATGCGGACGACTTTGCCGTGCACCACTGCGTCGGCCTTGGCCGCCAGCGTCTCGATCGACAGCGGAACCTGGCTCGCCGCTTGGCCAAGCGCGGCACCGGCCAGCAAAGCAACGAGAAACGTCAACGACCTCCCTTTCATACCGCCGCGAAGGTTGCTCGCTTGGCCCGGAAAACTCAATCCGGCATTTTATGCTGGGCAACCGCTGCCAATTCATCGAAGCATGCGCACCGCATGATGTATTTCTTGTCAAAAATGGTGGATCGCTTCTTGAACCCTATCAGTTTGATTTGGCTGGTGTTGCTTATTGCCTGCGTTCGTGCCGTGATCAAAAAAGAGAAGCAACAAGCACTTTTTACCGGCGCCCTAGCCCTGTTCATCACCCTCGTCGGCAGCACGAAACTCCCCGCCTACCTCCTCTCCACTCTCGAGAAACCTTACGCAGTCGAGGATTTGAGCTCCCTCCCCGACTGCGACGCCGTTGTATTGCTGGGCGGTTCACATGGATTTTCAAATTATGGCGTTAACTCAATTGAATTCAGCGGAGCGACCGATAGAATAATCACTGCTGCTGAACTCGTCCGTTTGAAAAAAGGTGAAGCGTTGGTGATCGGTGGCGGCGAATACTCCTCATCTGGGCAAACAGGATTGCATGGGCAACTAATCGCCGAATGGCTGGAATCTTGGAAACCGTTCGATTCACCCATTCACGTATTGGATTACTCCAGTAACACCAAAGATGAAGCTGATCAGACAAAAGTATTGGCAGAAAAGAATGGGTGGAAAAAAATCATCCTTGTGACTTCCGCTTTCCATATGAGAAGAGCTGAAGCACTATTCAAAAAAACCGGGTTGGAGGTGGTTGCTGTCGGGTCAGATTTCGAGGGACTAAGTTCGCTCGAGACAGATTTCAGAATATACAGTATAGTTCCCGGCTCAGGCGGTTTTCAGGCACTTGGTTTTTACCTGCACGAGCAGGTCGGGTGGCTCTACTACAAGCTGCGGGGTTGGATTTAGGCCAAGCGCTGACGTATGTTAAGATGTACGATTCCTCCCTCTCCCCGACCCTCTCCCGCTGGGAGAGGGAGCAAAGCGGGGAGCGCCCGCGTGCCGCCTTGGGCACGGGAGGGGCAAGTTCCACCTAGCCCCATTTCAAAGTTAATTTGGGACGAGGTGGAACTCGTCCCTCCCGGGAGAATTAGCGGCGTTTTCGGCGGCCGCCGCCTTTGCGGGAGGACATGCCGAAGGAGTAGCCGCGACCCACTGAGCCACCCCGGAAGCGTGGCGGCGATGCGTGCTTTCCGTCGTCGAACAGCGACGTGTATTTGTAATCGAAGCCCTCCATTTTTTCCCGGTTGATTTTCTTGCCGATGAACCGCTCGATCGCCTCCATGTGTTGGCGATCCTCGGCCACCATGATGGTGAAGGCGTCCCCGGATGCAGCCGCGCGGCCGGTCCGGCCGATACGATGCACGTAATCCTCGGGATGCTGTGGCACGTCGAAATTGACGACGTGGCTGACGTTGGCAATGTCCAGTCCGCGCGAGGCGATGTCGGTGGCAACGAGCACCTCGTACTTCCCGTCCCGGAATCCCTTGAGTGAGCGTTCGCGTTCGGACTGGGTCCGGTTTGAATGAAGGATTGCCACGGAGTGATTCTCACGTTTCAGCAGGCTGCCCAACCTGTCGGCACCCACTTTGGTTCGGCAAAAAACGATGACCGAGTCGTAGTCCACCTTACCGAGCAGCGCGAGTACGAGGTCGTTTTTCTGGTCGAATGCGACCGGGTAAACCGCGTGCGAAACGGTTTCAGCGACCGAACGGCGCATCCCGATTTCCACCGTCTCCGGATCGGTCATCGCCCATTGGATGATCGTCTCGATGATCGGCGGGATGGTCGCTGAGAAGAGGGACGTGTGCCTTTTCTCCGGGCAATGCTGGATGATTTTCTTGACGTCCGGCATGAAGCCCATGTCGAGCATCCGGTCGGCCTCGTCGAGCACGAGGTACTCGATGTTTTTCAGCGTCAAATTTTTCTGGGAGACGTGATCGAGCAATCGCCCGGGCGTGGCGACGATGATGTCGGTTCCTCGTTCCAACTCATCGTTCTGCTTGCCGTACTTCACGCCGCCGTAAAGAACGGTTGTTCGCAGGTCGGAGTACCGTGAAAAATCCCGGAACGCCGTCTCGACCTGCGAGGCCAGCTCGCGAGTCGGCTCGACGATCAGTGCGCGCGGCGTGTCCGCCGGCTTGTCGAGTTTCGTGAGGATCGGCAGGCCGAACGCCGCCGTTTTGCCGGTGCCGGTCTGGGCGCTGCCGATCAAGTCGCGGCCCTCGAGAAACAGCGGGATGCCCCGGAGCTGAATCGGTGTCGGGTCCTCGTAACCCATCGCACGAATCCCCTTGAGAATGTTGTCGGAAAGCCCCAGTGAACTGAAAGACATGGCCGTGGGGTGTAACAGAAACGCAGCCGATGGGAAACGCAAATCGCCGATCGCGCTTGGCCTAGCGCTTGGCCAAGGCTAAAACGGCGGCGTGGAAATTGCCCAGGATCACAACCGCCGTGTGTGGGACGAGCGCGTCCGCCAAGGCCTGTTGCACACTCGCACCGCGCGCGACGACGAGTTCGCCGACCCGCTCAAAGCCATCAATGGCTGGAGCTGGCTCGACGGCGGACTCGACGGCAAACACGTTCTCTGTCTCGCCGGTGGCGGCGGTTTGCAGGCGCCGCTCTACGCCGCCGCCGGGGCCAAGGTCACGGTGGTGGACATCAGCCCGGAGATGCTCGAGCGGGATCGGCAAGTCGCCGACGAGCGCGGTCTCGAGTTGCGAACCCTCGCCACGTCGATGGATGATTTGCCGATGCTCGCCGACGCGTCGTTCGACCTCGTCACCCAGCCGGTCAGCACTTGCTACGTGCCGAATCTCGCAAAAGTTTACGACGAGATCGCCCGCGTGCTGCGCGTCGGCGGACAGTACCTCAGCCAGCACAAACAGCCGGCCAACCTCCAAGCCGCGCCGACGCCGTTCCCGAATGGCTACGCCGTCACCGAGGATTATTATGCCAAGGGGCCGGTGCCGCCGCTGCATGGCGAGTTCGAGCATCGAGAGAAAGGCGCACTCGAGTTCGTACATCGCTGGGAGGA
>Ga0208391_1000577_pt1 | contig 19299 bp, 18 predicted proteins | sample Knorr_S23_td_Bot_FD_185612 | JGI IMG/M metagenome (GOLD analysis project Ga0208391, IMG submission 185612) | Marine microbial communities from Southern Atlantic Ocean transect - Knorr_S23_td_Bottom_ad_3770_LV_A (SPAdes) (version 2) | ecosystem: Environmental > Aquatic > Marine > Oceanic | place... | reverse complement strand
TATCGTCCGGCAGCGCTAGGCCAAGAAGATAGGTGTCGACCTTCAAAATACGGGAGAAATGCTCAACAATAGGGATCGAGCCGCCCTCGCGCAGCAGCACCGGCTCGTGGCCGAACGCAGCCTTGAGCGACTTGAGCGCGGCCTTGGCCAAGGGGCTGGTCGGCGAAACGATGTACGGGTCGGCGCCGTGGCCCAACTCGATCTCGATACGCATCGTCGGCGGGCAGAGTGCCTTTAGTTGCTTGGCAACCAAGCGGAGTATTTTTTTGGGATCCTGATCCGGCACAAGGCGCATGGTGATCTTTGCGCTGGCGAAGCTGGGCACGATGGTTTTGCTGCCCTCGCCCTGGTAGCCGCTGGTGAGGCCGTTGATCTCGAACGTCGGCCGAGCGGCGCGCTGCTCGTTGGGCGTGAAGCCTTTTTCGCCAAAGAGCGCCTTCACGCCGAGCAGCTTTTTGTACTTGGCCTCGCTGTACGGGACGCGGGCAAGTTGCCTGCGCTCATAAGCGGTAAGCTTGACGACGTTGTCGTAAAAACCGGGGACGTTGATGCTGCCGTTTTTGTTGATCATCCGGCCGAGCATTTTGCTCAGTGCCATTGCGGGATTCTCGACCGAGCCGCCGTAAATGCCGGAGTGCAAATCGCGGTCGGGACCGGTGAGCTTGACCTCGAGTGCGGCGACGCCGCGCAGCGCGTACGTCAGCGCCGGGTGCTTGAGGTCGGGCATGCCTGTGTCGGAAACCACGACGCCGTCGCACTTGAGTTCGCGTTTGTTCTGCTTGAGAAACTCGACGAGCGCCTCGCCGCCGACCTCCTCCTCGCCCTCTACGACGAACGTCAAGTCGCACGGCAGCTCGGTGCCGGTCTTGAGATACGCCTCGACCGCCTTGAGATGGGCGAAGTGCTGGCCCTTGTTGTCGCTGGCGCCGCGCGCGAAGAGGTTGCGGCCGCGAAGCGTCGGCTCGAACGGCGGGCTGTCCCACAGCTCGAGCGGCTCGGGAGGCTGAACGTCGTAGTGGCCGTACACGAGAAAGTGAGGCTTGGCGCTGTTGCGCCGGCGCGGCGTGGCGGCAGTGACGATCGGGTGGCCGCCGGTCCTGTGCACGCGCGACTTGAGGCCAAACGACTTGGCGTGACCGGCGAGCCAGCGGGCGCAGTCGGCCATGTCTTTTTTGTGCGCGCTCTGCGCCGACACGCTGGGGAAGCGCAGATACTCGATCAGCTCGTCGATGAACCGCTGCCGGTTGGCATCGATGTATTTCTTCAGTTGATTCATGAATGGGAGTCGGCGCTTGGCCAAGCGGCTCGGGCGGGTTGGTTCCCTCGGTCACCAGATTATGCCGCGCGGGCCGCCACCGCAACCCCGCCCAAGAGCCGGGAGGGGCAAGTTCCACCTTGCCCCCATTTTTTTTGAGTAAGGGGACGAGGTGGAACTCGTCCCTCCCGGCGAGGCGACTTTTTGGCTTACAGGGAGCGTAACTTTCGCCTAGTTTGGCGTGTAGCACGTTTTTTGGGGTTGTTTCCCCGTCAACATTCCTGTCGTTATGAAAAAAATCGTTGTTTCCATCCTGGTCGGTTTCACGCTCGTTTCATCCGCAAAAGCCGCCAAGGCCGCCCCACCGCTGGAGGCATTACTGCCGGCTGAGACAGTGCTGGTGGTGGCCGCCCCAAACTACGCCAGCGCGAAAAAACATTTCAAGGACAGCGCATCAGGGCGGTTTTGGGACAGCGCCGAGTTCAAGCCGTTCCGCAAAAAGCTGGCCGATGGCTTCGAGGCAAACGTGCTGGCCGGGATTGAGGAGGAGTTGGCGATTGATTTTGAGGCGTTCGAGGAGATGGCCAGCGGCCCCGTCGCCCTGGCCGTGGTGCCGGGGCAGGATGCCGGCGAGGAACCGGCGCTGCTGCTGCTGCTCGATGCCGGCCGAAAGAGTGCCACCCTCCGTAGAACCTTGTCGCGACTCGAGCGCGACTGGAGGAAGGATGATCGCGAAGTCAGCGAGACGGAGATTGGCGGGGTTGATTTCACCACGGTGAGGGACCCGGAAGGCGACCGGCAGGTGCACATTGGCCGTGTCGGCGCTCAACTGGTTGTCGGGACGAAGTCGGCACAGATCGAGGGCGTCCTCGCTCGATTGAACGGCAAAGGTGCCGGGGCACTGGCCGGCAACCCGGCGTTCGCGGCGGATCACGGCTCGGTTCTGAAGGGAGCCGATTTTTATGTGTGGGCGAACCCCGGCGCGGTTCTGCCGCAACTGCTCGACAACCTGCCGGACGGGGCCGAGGTGGGCATCGACTTCGGCGAAGTGGTGGGTGCTCTGGGCATCGACGGCCTGGGCACGTTGGCCATGGCGTACAGCGAGCGGCCCGATGGAGCGCACTCCGAGTTGTTCATCGGTTTGCCCAAGGCCAAGCGCAAGGGGCTTTTTGGCCTGCTGGAAACCAAGCGCGCTGACACCTCGCCGCCGCCGTTCGTGCCGGCCAACGTGGGCGCGTTTTCGCGGTGGCGTCTCGACATGGATGCCGCGTGGAAAAATCTTGAGAAGCTGCTGCTCGAGTTGTCGCCGGACGTGGCCAACATGGTTGAGTTCACCGTCGGCCTGCTGGGCAAGGACAAGGATTCGAACTTCGACTTCAGGAAAAGTTTTCTCAACAATTTTGGCGACGACCTGATTGTTTATCAAATGCCGCCCAAGGGCACGGCGCTGAACGACATTGGCGCCGGGCCGATGGTGGTGCTCGTCAAGTCGCCGAACCCGGACGAACTGATCAAGGGCGTCGGCGCGGTGCCCGGCATCCTGCCGCCGCCGCTCAACGAGGCGGCGATGTTGCCGCGCCGGCTCGGCGACCACACGGTGTACAGCTTCGAGTTGGCGGAGTTCCCCGACCCCAGCACCGGCGAACTGGTCAAGATGGAACTGCTCCTTGCCGCCCGGAACGGCTACATGGCGGCGGCCACCGACGCCGATCTGCTGCAGGCGTTCCTCGACGGCAAGACGAACGGCGGGCTGGCCAAGCGCGACGGGCTGGCGGCAGCGACGGCATTGGTGGGTGGAATGGATTCCGGGTTCTTCGGCTACCAGAACGACCGCGACATGGTGCTCAGCACGATGGACACCCTCCGCGACAACGCCGACCAGTTTGACATGATTTTCAGCATGATCCCAACGGATGGCTTTGGCGAAGTCAGCCTGAGCGAGTGGCTTGATTTCTCACTGCTGCCAACGGGCTCGAAAATCGCGAAGTACTTTGACTTCACCGTTTACGGTGCAGAGACCGACGATCGCGGGATCAGTCTGAAGACGTTTTCGCCGCGCCCGTCGACCCTGAAGCGGTAGCCTCCGCCGCCTTGAGTTTTCGCAGCGCGGCCTCGATCGCCGCCTGGCCGGACTCTAATTTTCGGCCTCTCAACTCTCGCAGCTTGCGGGCGTAGGCGTTTCCCGGCCGGGCCGCTTCGCCCATCAGGAAAATTCCCGCCGCACGGGACTTCGCCGTGCCGCGAAGCACCGCCGCCGAGAGCGTCGGGGTGTCCGTTCCCGGCTCGCCCCATACATCCCGCAGCGCGGCAAGGATCCGCGCCTCCCGTTCGCCGCCGAGTTGGAACGTCCCGCGCAGCGCCTCCCACAAGCCGTGCTCGGCCGGCATGAGCCGCTGCAACACGTCGAAGCCGGCCACCCGCAACTCGTACCGCTCGCTGGCGACGAGCCGCATCACGACCGGGGCGGCGCGGTGGCCCATCATCGACAGCGCGGCGGCGGCGGCGTTGGCCTCGTCGCTGCCCGGCTTGGCCTCAATGATGCCAACCAGCGCCGGAGCGGCGGGATCGACGTCCGACTTCATGTTTCGCAGCACGTGTAGCATTCGCGTGCGATGGCCGCCGTCCGCTTGGGCAAGCCGATTGGTAATCTCGCGCAGCGGCAGCGAACCCAGCCCGCGCAGCGCGGCGAGGGCGCTGTTGTAAACCAACTGCTCGGGGTCACCGAGTGCCGTGACCAACTCGGGGATGGCCGGCACCGCAGCTTGGCCAAGCGCGGCCAGGCCGGCCACGCCGCCGGCGCGGATTTCCGAGCGCTCGTAAAGGTTCACCCAGCGCATGAGGTCGCGCCGGTCGATGCCCGGCACCTTTTTGACGGTGTTGAGCAGGGGCTGTTTCCAGACCGGATCAGTGTGGCGCACCGCGAGTTGCAGCCACGGGAGGGCGTTGGTGCCGAGTTGTGCCACGGCGGCCTGCGCGGCGGCGCGGCGGTCGGGGTCGGCCGTGACGAGCAAATCCTGCACCCATTCCTCGAGCGGCCGGCTGGCCACCTCCGGCCCGCGGTCGCGCCGGGTCACGATGAGCAATAGCGCGAGCACGGCCAGCGCCGCCAAGCCGATCTTGAGCCACCGCCGTTTCTTCATGCGCGAAAGTCTGCGAGCGGCGGCGGGCGGCGGGAAGAAAAATCAGCCGTTTTGCGACTGTATCTGGCCGGTGATCTCGAGGGCCAGCTCGATGGCCTGCCGCGCCGACTCGCCGCTGACGAGCGGCTCCTGTTTTTCAGCGACGCACCGGATGAAACTTTCCAGCTCGACCTTGAGCGGTTCCTCGCGCTGGATCGGCACCGGCTCGCGGACGACTCGCCTGCCGCCGAACTGGCTGACGATGGCGCTGTCCTTGCCGGCGAAGATTTTCTTGAACATGGACGATTCCTGTTCGTCGTCGCGGGCGAGGCGATAGTGGTAGCCCTGTTGCTCGCGGTAATCGAGCGACACGTAGCCGGGCTCGTCGCCCCCGCAGAAGACGCGGATTTTGCGCAGGCTCTCCGGGCTGACGCGGCTGGCGGTGAGGTTGGCGACGCAACCGTTGGCGAAGCGCAGCCGGGCGTTGGCGATGTCCTCCGACGCGCTGAGCACCCGTACGCCGGCGGCATCGACGTGCTCGACCGGCGAGCGCACGAAGGCCAGCACGATGTCGAGATCGTGAATCATCAGGTCGAGCACCACGCCGATGTCCATGCTGCGTGCCGGGAAGGGCGAGAGCCGGTGCGACTCGATGAAGCGCGGCTCGCGGGCGGCCTGCTGCAGGTAGTTGAAGACCGGGTTGAACCGCTCGATGTGGCCGACCTGCAGCACGCAGTGGTGCTGCCTGGCCAAGCGCACGAGGTCGGCGGCCTGCCCGGCGTTGTCGGTCATCGGTTTCTCGACGAGCAGGTGTTTGCCCTGCTCGAGCAGCGGCTTGGCCAAGTCGTGATGCGTGACCGTGGGCGTGACGATACTCAGGGCGTCCGCAGCCGCGGCGGCGGCCTCGACTGAGCCAAGCGCGGCGGTGCCCTGTTTTTCGGCGATCGACTTGGCTTGGGCGGGATCGGTGTCGTACACGCCGACAAGCTCGACGGCGCCTTGCCGGTGCATTTCGCTGTAAATTCGCGCATGCTGCTGGCCGAGCGAGCCCACGCCCAGTACAGCCACCCTGACCCTTGTTGCCATGCCCGGAGCCTACCGGCCCCTTGGCCAAGCGGCGAGGAAATCAGCCCTCACAGGCTCCCACGGCACAAACCGTGCTTCCCTTGGCTGCAGCGGCCAAGCGTGCACTCGACAGCCAAGCGCTTGGCCTGCACCATTCCCGGCCATTTTACCGCATAAACAATGGCCAAACCCGAAATCAAAACCAAGGTCGTGGGCAGCTACCCCGTTCCGTCGTGGCTCGCCGCAAACCCTTCCGCGCCCGCCCTGCGCGACGCCATTCTCGTCGTGCTCAAGACGCAGGAACTGGCCGGGATCGACCTGGTCTCCGACGGCGAACTGTCCCGCTTCGACGTGAGCCACCCGGAGACCAACGGCATGATCGACTATTTTATCCGGCCGATGGGCGGCATCTCGTCGGCCCTCACACGGGAGGACTTGGCCCAGTTTGCCGCCGAGCAGCGGATGGGCTTTCGCGCCCAGCCGGCCGGCGTCGTCGAGGGGCCGCTCACCGAGGGCACGCTGAACCTGCCGCACGATTGGCAACTCTTCCGGGGGCTGTCCAGTGCGGACACGATGTTCACCTTCACCGCGCCGTACATGCTGGCCCGCACATTGGTCGACCGGCAGCACGGTGACATTCGCGCGCTGACGATGGCGCTCGCCGAGGTGCTGCGCAAACAGGTTGAGTCGATCGACGCGCCGGTGATCCAAATGGACGAGGCCCACTTGACCGGCCACGCCGAGGACGCCGAGTGGGCGCACGAGCCGTTCAACCTCGCGCTGGGCGGCATCCGGGGCGAGAAAGCGCTGCACCTCTGCTTCGGCAACTACGGCGGGCAGTCGATCCAAAAAGGCTACTGGAAAGACCTGATGCCGTTTCTCAACAAGCTGGACGCCGATCACCTCGTGCTCGAGTTCGCGCGGCGCGGCTACGACGAGCTGGAGGCGTTCAAGGAACTGAAACCGGGAACCAAGCTCGGCGTCGGCGTGGTGGACATAAAGGACAACGAAGTCGAGCCAACCGACGTGATCGCTGGCCGAATCGAAAACGCCGTGAGCGTCCTCGGTATCGACCGAATCAAGTGGGTTCATCCCGACTGCGGCTTTTGGATGCTGCCGCGCAGCGTGGCCGACCGAAAAATGGCCGCGTTGGTAGCCGGCCGCGACCAGTTCCTCGGACGCTGAAACTGAGTTTCTTCACCGTAACTTAGTCAATATGAACAATTTAAGCCACTTGACGCTTGTTTATGCACCAATTATAAAAGTCCAAAAACGGGCTGTTTTTAACGAAAAAAAGAACATTTCAAGCAAGTATTCAAGAGTTTTTCACCAGTTTTCCACAATTTCACCCAACCACTCCAAAGCTGTGACATATTGTCCCAGTATTCCAAGTTGACAGTGGCCGAAACTGACACTAGCCTCCGCCCTGCTTTCGGGGAGAGGGCAATAATTTCTCCCATTTAGCTGAAGGAAAGGAAGTGAATCTCATTTGACTGAAATACGCATCAGAAAGGGCGAACCGTTGGACAGGGCATTGCGCCGGCTGAAAAAGCGGCTCGACCGCGAAAACGTGATCAAGGACGCACGCAACAATCGTTATTACGAAAAACCAAGCATGCGCAAACGCCGCAAAATGAAAGTGGCCAAATTCACGCAGATGTTGAAGACCCGCCACGCGGACGACTGATCCGCTTATCTTTTTTTTGCCGGAAGTTGCCGGGCAGGCGGCTTCCGGTTATTTTTTTGCCACGCCATGTATTCCTTCTCCACTTGTTGGAACTCTCACCGCCACACCGATGGCCGGGCGATGCTCGAGGAAATCCGCGACCTTGGCTTCGAGTACGCCGAGTTAAGCCACGGAATTCGCCTGAGCCTCGTGCCCGGTATCATGGAGGCGTTCGAGGCCGGCGTGATCAAGATCTCCACGCTGCACAATTTCTGTCCGCTGCCCATCGGGTGCAACCACGCCAACCCGAACGTCTTCAAGTTTTCCTCCACCAACTCCCGCGAGCGCGACAACGCCTACAAGCACACGATGAAAACCATCGAAATGGCGGATCGGCTCGGGGCCAAGCTGATCGTGCTCCACATGGGCGAGATCGACATGCGAAATTACACCGACAAGCTCATCGATCTGCTCGAGGCCGGAAAACAGGACACGCCGAAATACCAAAAACTCTGCCAAGCCGCCGAGATCAAGCGAGAGAAAAAGAAAACCAAATACTGCGATCTCGCCTACGAAATGCTCGAGCGCATCGCCGAGCAGTCGAGCCTGCGCGGCATCAAGCTCGGCATCGAGATCCGCGAGTCGCTCGAGGAAATCCCCATCGACACCGACTGGGATTTTTTTTTCCAGCGATTCGAGGACCCGAACATCTGTTACTGGCACGACATCGGCCACGCGCAAATCAAGGAGAACCTCGGCTTCATCCACCACCGGCTGCACCTCGAGTCGATGACCGGGCGCTTGGGCGGTTTTCACCTTCACGACGTGCAGTTCCCGGCCCGAGATCACCGCCCGCCGGGCCAGGGGATGATTGATTACGAGGGGCTCAAGCACCTCGTGAAGCCGGAACACATCAAAGTGTTCGAGCTGAGCCCGAGCCTCAAGCCCGACGCCGCGAGGGAGGGCGTCGCCCACCTGAAATCCATCTGGGGGGAGGATTGAAATCCGCGTCCAACGCCCTGCGCCTCACGCTGAAACTGGCCGTCAGCCTCGTCCTGGTGGCGTGGATTCTGCACGTCATTTTCGCCGGTGAAGCCGAGCTGCAACTCGGCGAAGGCTGGGGCGCTTTGTCGTTTGCCGAACAAGTCCGCAAAAGCTGGACGATCGGCCCGGTTGGCTTGTGGAAGACCATCTCCGGCGTGAGCCTCGGCTGGCTGCTGGCTTCGTTCGTTTTCATGGGCGCGACGATTTTCATCGGCGTCATCCGCTGGCGTTTGGTGTTGGCGGTGCAGGGATTGCACCTGTCGCTTGGCCGCGCCACCGGCATTTCGCTCGTGGCGCATTTCTTCAACTCCTTTCTGCTCGGCTCGACCGGCGGCGACCTGCTCAAGGCCTACTTCGCCGCCGCCGAGACCGCACAAAAAAAAGCCGAAGCCGTGACCACCGTCGTTGTCGACCGGCTGCTTGGCCTGTTCGCGATGCTGCTCTTCGTTTCGCTGATGGCCCTGGCCAACTGGGGCGTCGTGATGAGCCAGCAACGCTTCATGGCCGTGATGCTCGTCGTCCTCGGCATGCTCTTCGCGAGCGGCCTGGTCGTCGTGCTGTCATTTTGGGCCGGGCCAACTGGCGCGCGCCTGAAATTTGAGGCGCTCCTGGCCAAGCTGCCCAAGGGCGACGTGTTGGTGCGCTGCATCGAGGCGTGCCACGCCTTCGGCGAAAAGCCCGGCTTCCTCCCGCGCGTGCTCGGCTGGTCGATGCTGCTCAGCATGGCCTGCGTGCTGCAGATCGTCGCGCTTGGCTTCGGGCTTGGCCTGCCGATGGGCGAACACTTCCGCGTGCTGCTGCTCATCGTCCCGGCGATCATCTGTATCAGCGCACTGCCAATCACGCCCAGCGGCATCGGTGTCCGCGAAAATCTTTATGTGTGGCTGCTGTCTGCCACCGCGGTCGGCATCGAGGCCAAGGCGGCGTTGTCGCTCTCGCTGCTGGCGTTCGCCGGCAGCCTGCTGTGGAGCCTCATCGGCGGCGCGGTGTACCTCGCCTTCCGCAGCCGCCACTCCCTCGATTAAAACCCAAGCGCTTGGCCAAGCAGTTATTTCTTGTTTCGTTTTTTGGCTAGTTCCTTGCGGAGCTTGGGCAGGGGGAGGGTGTTGATGACGTCGTTGGTGGTGAGCCAGCCTTTGCGGGCGATGCCGGTGCCCAAGCGTAAAAAACCGGCGTGCTCGTTGCGGTGGGCGTCGGTGTTGATGACGCATTTCACCCCCTTGGCCTTGGCGTGCTGCCACAGGCGCCAGTCGAGGTCGAAACGGTACGGGTTGGCGTTGAGCTCGAGCCATGTGCCGGTCGCGGCGCAGGCGTCAATGACGGCGTGCTGGTTGACGGGATAGGCTTCGCGGCGGAGCAGCAGCCGGCCGGTGAGGTGGCCGAGCATGTGGACGTTGGGGTTCTCAGCGGCGGCGATGAGGCGGCCGGTGTTGTCGGCCTCGTTGCTGCCGGCGACGTGCAGGCTGGCAACAACGACGTCGAGCTCGGCGAGCAGGGCGTCGTCGAAATCGAGCTTGGTTTTGAGGATGTCCACCTCGATGCCGCTGAGCAGGCGGAAGGGGTTGCCGTCGGCCTCGAGTTGCTGGTTGACGCGCGCGACCTCGGCGATCTGTTTGCGGAGCCTCGCCTCGTCGAGGCCGTTGGCTTGGAACGACGCGCGCGAGTGGTCGGTGATGGCCCAGTAATCGCAGCCCAGCCCGCTCATGTGGTCGGCGATCTCCTCGAGCGACTCGGCGCCATCGCTCCAGTTGGAGTGGTTGTGCAGCGAGCCCTTGAGATTGGTCCACTCGATGAGGCGCGGGATTTTGCCCGCCTCGCCGGCGTCGAACTCACCCTTGTCCTCGCGCAGCTCCGGCGGGATGTAGGCGAGGTCGAGCGCGGCGAAGATGTCCTCCTCGGTTTTGCAGTCGAGCCGCAGCTTGGGGTCGCGGGTTTCCTCGGTGCTCTTGAACAGGCCGTACTCGTTGAGGCGCAGGCCGCGGGCGATGGCGCGTTGGCGCATGGCGATGTTGTGCTCCTTGCTGCCGGTGAAGTAGGCCTGCGCAAACGGGTACTCGGCGTCGCTCACAACGCGCAGATCGCCTTGAATGCCGCCCTCGAGAATGACGCTGGCCTTGGTGTCGCCCTTGGCCGATACGGAGAGGATGCATACTTGGCCGGTGAAAAAATCGATGATCGACTCCGGATTTTTCGACGAAACGAGGAAGTCGATGTCGCGGACGATTTCCTTGTGGCGGCGCAGGCTGCCGGCGGTGCTGCAGCGGATGACGTCGGGATGGGCGCGGAGCTGCTCGAGGATGGGTTCGGCAAGGTTGAGGGCGGCGCTGACGTGGTGGTGCGAGGCGTAGTTGCGGCGGAACTCAATGCCCTCGAGGATTTTCGACTCGGTCTTTTTGCCGAAGCCGGGCAGCTCGGCGAGTTGGCTGTCTTTGCATGCCTGCTCGAGTGCCTCGACGGTCTCGATACCGAGTTTGCTGTAAACGGCCTTGACCTTTTTCGGCCCCAAGCCGGGGATGTTGAGCATGGTGATGAGGCCGTCGGGGATCGAGGCCTTGAGCTCGTCGTAATAGGCGAGGCGGCCGGTGGTGGCCAGCTCGGTGATCTTCTCAGCCAACGCCTTGCCGATGCCCTTGATGTCGCCCAGGCGTTCCTCCTCGACGAGCTTGGCCAACGGCTCGGTGAGGCTCTCGAGAGTGCGCGCGCCGTTTTGGTAGGCGCGCGTCTTGAACGGGTTCTCGCCCTTCAACTCGAGGAACACCCCGATCTCCTTGAGGATGTCCGCAATCTCGTCCTTTTGCATCGGGCGAGTTAATCACGGCCGGAAGCGGCGGCAAAGGCCGATCAATCCGTTTGGCCGGATGCGAGCGACATAACAACGGGGCATTTATTGTCGCGACAGCGTCGTGGAGTGCGGTTCTCTGCACCGCTTTGGGTTGCTTCGAAAAGCGGCAGGGACGACCGCACTCCAAGACGCTCGCGCGACTTTTAAGCGCGCTTGGTTTACAGCTTGGGCTCCTGCCACTCTAGGCCAAGCGCTTGGCCAACGGCTGGGCAGGTCAGTTGGCCGTTGTGGGTGTTGATGCCCCCGACCAGCTCAGGCGCCAGAGCGCAGGCCCCGGCGAGGCCGTGATTGGCGAGCATCTCGACGTAGCGATGGGTGACGTTGGTCAGCGCCTGGGTGGCGGTGCGTGAGTAGGCGGCCGGCATGTTGGCCACGCAGTAGTGGGTCACGCCCTCCTCGACGAACACCGGGTCATGATGGTTGGTCGGGCGCGAGGTCTCGGCGCAGCCGCCCTGGTCGATGGCGATGTCTACAAGCACGCTGCCGGGGCGCATACAGCGCAGCATGTCGCGGCTGATCAGCTTGGGCGCCTTGGCCCCGGGCACCAGCACCGCGCCGATCAACAGGTCCACGCGCGGCAACTGCTCGAGAATGTGTGCCTCGCTCGAGTACAGCGTGTGCGCGGTGTGAAGCGTGATGTCGAGAAAGCGCATCCGTTCGACATCCACCTCGAGAATGGTGACGTCCGCATTCAGGCCGGTGGCCATTCGCGCGGCGTTGACGCCGGCCACGCCGCCGCCGAGCACCATCACTCGGCCCGGCAGCACGCCCGCCACGCCGCCGAGCAGGATGCCGGCTCCGCCGAAGTGGCGGGCCAAAAAGTAGCCGCCGACCAGCACCGACATGCGCCCGGCGATCTCGCTCATCGGCTCGAGCAGCGGCAGGCGGCCGTTGACCTCGATCGTCTCGTAGGCCAGCGCGGTGACGCCGGAGCGGCACACGGCCTCGGTGAGTTCGCGGTCGGCGGCGAGGTGAAAGTAGGTGAACAGCACCTGGCCAGGCCGCAGCAGGCCGTACTCCTCCGGCAATGGTTCCTTGACCTTCACCACCAGGTCGCCCTCGGCAAACAGGGCCTCGTGGTCGTCGATCAACTTGGCGCCGGCCTGCTCGTAATCGGCATCAGGATAGCCGGTGTCCTCGCCGGCGCCGCGCTCCACCAGCACCGTGTGGCCCTGCTGCACCAGTTGATAGGCGACCGATGGCAGCAGGCCGACCCGGTATTCCTGTTTTTTGATCTCCTTGGGGATGGCTATTTGCATCGAGTTGCTGGTTGTGTTGTGAACCAGCGGGTGACTTAACATTTCCAACCCCGCTTGGCCAAGACTTGGGTCAAAAAAATCATAAAAAATCGCCGGTTTGCCTTTGACCAGCCCTTGGCCAAGCGATAAGGATATTGCCCCCAAGGAGTGGGTTCGTTCGCGAACACCGCAGAGATGATTATGCTTTTACAGGCTGGGGCACCGGTGGCGGCCCCGAATGAGCTTATTTACGTGTGGACTGAGTCCACGCTGGCAGGCAAATCCATCATTGTTTTTCTGGGAGTGCTGTCGATGTTTGTCTGGTCGGTGATGTTGCAAAAAGTGCTTCAGACTCGGCAGGCACGCAAGCTGAACAAACTGTTTGTCGATGAGTTTCACCAGCACGAGGGCGTGCTCGTGATCCATGACCGCAACATCCACATTGAGGGCTGCCCGCTGTTCAACGTGTACGACAACGGCTGCAAGGATTTGCTGGGCCGGCTCAAGACCAACGGCACCGAGGGCGAGCTTGGCTCGGAGCAATACGCCACCGTCAAGTCGATGGAACACGTCAAGCGCACCATCGAGAGCGACGTGGCCAAGGAGTCGCTCAAGCTCGAGAGCGGGCTGATCCAGCTTGCGAGCGCCGTGAGCGGCGCGCCGTTCGTCGGGCTGCTGGGCACGGTCTGGGGGGTGATGAGCACCTTCACCAACGTCGCCATGCTGCAGACCGCCAGCCTGCCGGTGATGGCGCCGGGCGTGGCGGCGGCCCTGGGCACGACGGTGGCCGGGCTGCTGGTGGCGATCCCGTCGATGGTCGGCTACAACTGGCTGGTGCACAACCTGCGGGTGTTCACGGTGGAGCTGGACAACTTCGCGCAGGAACTGGCCTCGTGCATGGAAACCGAGTTCCTCAAGGACGAATAAACGGCATGCCCTCGAAAAATTTAGTGCAGGGAGAAAAAGGGTTGCTCTGCCCGAAGTGCAGCCACCTGAACCCCGGCGACCTCAAGCAGTGCGAGTACTGCAACTCGCAACTTTTCGTCAAGTGCAAGAAATGCGGGGCCAAGGTGCAGCGGGTGATCTCCAAGTGCCCGGAGTGCCATCACCGGATGCACAAGAGCCCGTTCGGGAAACTCAAGCGGCGGCTGTTCCGCAAATCGCAAAAGCTCACGCTTCCCCAGGCGGCGATCATGATGATCGTGGCGTACGGCGCGTACAAGGTGATCACGATGGCAGCGAGTAAATTTTAGTCGTCATGCGCCGGTTCTCACAACGCAACCCGCTGGTCACGCTGAGCGACCTCAACGTCACGCCGCTCATCGACCTGGCGTTCGTGTTGCTGGTTATTTTCATGATCACCACGCCGCTGCTCGAGCAGGGCTTGTCGCTCGACCTCCCCGGCGGCGGACAGCCGGACAGGCCGCTGGACAGGAACGACATTCGCACCGTCGAGGTGGATCAGTCGGGCGGCTACATGCTCGACAACGAGTCGTTGTCGCTCGGGCAGATTGAACAAAAACTGGTTGCGGATCATCAAAACAATCCGAATATTTTGGTGTACATCCGGGCGGATCACCGCGGGACGTACGGCGCAGTCGCCGCGGTGCTGAACCGCTGCGAGCAAAACGGTATCACGCGGGTTTCCCTGCGGACAGAGCCGGAATAAGCAAGGAGGCAGGAAGAATGGGCAGGTTAAAACGCAGTTGCGTGGTTGGGTCAGTCGTGTTTCACGCGCTGATTCTAGCCATGCTCGTGCTTGGCCCGATGCTCCTGGCCAAGCGTGAGGAGAAGGTGCGGGTGATCGATTTGGTTCCGTCGGAAGTGATCGACAAGCTGCTCGCCCCGGCCGCCCCGGTGGCTCCCCCGCCAGCCCTCGCGCCGCCCAAACCCAAGCAGCCCGAACCAAAAAAAGTCCAGCCCAAGCCGAAACCAAAACCAAAGCCCATCCCCCCCAAGCCGAAAAAAATCACTCCGAAACCCAAGCCGAAACCCAAGCCCATCCCCCCCAAGCCGAAAATAAAGGTCAACCTCAACTCGAATGTCCGGAAACCGGATGCTCAAAAAAAAGAGTCGCAAAAGGAAGCGGCCAAGCGGCAGGCAGCGCTCAACAAGCTCCAAATCAAGCTCTCCGGCCGGACGTCGGTGAACGTCCCGCTTGGCCGGTATGCCTCGGCCAATTACGAGTCGCTCATCCGCCGCAAATACATGGACGCCACCATCCACCCCGGCGCGATCAGTGGCGATCCGGTCGTGAAAGTGCGCCTGGTCATCGCCCGAAACGGCAGGATCCTCTCGGCCCGGGTCACGGGCAAATCCGGCGTGGCGAGTTGGGATCGCTCGGTGCAAAAGGTGCTCGACCGCGTGAAGTTCATCAAGCCGTTCCCCGAGTCGATGAAAGGCTCGCAACAGACCTTCAACCTAAATTTTAACTCAAGAAGTTTTTCATGAAGAAAGCAACCCTCATCCAATTCCCTGTTTTAGCCGGCCTTTTTTTGGCCGGTCTCGCACTTGGCCAGGCGCAGCGCTCAATCGATGTCGACGTGTTTGACGCCGGCGAGGTCAAGGCCATCCCGGTGGCCCTCGAGGGCTTCACCGGCGAAACATTGGCCCTGCTGAAGTTCGACCTGTTTGTGCAGGGCTTCGAGTTCGTGGACAAAGCCAAGGCGCAGTTCACCATCAAGGGCAGCAACGCCGGCAGCATCAACGGCGCGGTGTACGACCATGTGAAGCGCGGGTTCATCCTGAACAAGCGATATCAGGGAGGCAGCCTGCGGCGGCAGGCGCACACGTTCGCTAACAACGCTGTTGAGGCGATCACCGGCTCTCCCGGCATTGGCCTGACCAAGATCGCCTTCCGGCAGTTCCACGGGCGCGACACCGAGATTCACGTCGCCGACTTTGACGGGCACAACTCCAAGCGCTTGACCCACGACAACTCCATCGCCGCTGGGCCGGAATGGACTCCGAATAATGACTCACTCTTTTACTACTCCTACCGCCGGCACAACCCCGACATTTACTCGCACAACGTCCATACCGGTGTGCGCCGCATCGTCGCCCGTTATTCCGGCTCGAACATCAGCCCGGCGGTGTCGCCGGATGGACGCCGTGTGGCGATGGTGCTCAGCAAGGCCGGCAGCCCGGATATTTGGGCGGCCAGCGCCGACGGCACCGGCCTGCGTCGGCTCACCACCACCAAGGAGGCGGAGTCGTCGCCCTGCTGGTCGCCGGACGGACGCTGGATTTGCTTCGTCTCCCGGGCCAGTGGTCGCACGGCTTTGTACAAAATACCGGCAAATGGCGGGGCCATGTCGCGAATCCGCACGGTCGGTGCCTTTAATGCCACCGAGCCGGATTGGTCGCCCGACGGCAAAGCGATCGTCTTCACCACCATGCGGGGGGGCGGGGTGTTCGAGATATGCATCGTCCCGCCCGGCGGCGGAAACGTGGAAGTCCTCGCCACCGGGGAGGACCCCTCGTGGGCGCCCAACTCACGCACGCTCATGTTTACCAGCCGCTCCCGGGGAAAACGTGTTTTATCGGTACTTGACGTGCCTACCAAACGAGTCAAGACTCTGCCGCGCAGCTTTCCGGGCAACTGTACCCAAGCGGCATGGAGCAAATGAAGCAAGGCAGCTAACCTCAAAACCATGACTATAGCGAAACAAGTTGGTTTAATTCTGGTAGCCCTCATGGCAGCCACCTCGGCCGGGTGCAAAACCAAGCCCAAGAACATCACCCCCATCCCCGGCGGAAACGCCAGCGTGGCGGGTGCAGGGGGTCTTATCGGCCGGGACACCAGCGGCTCCCTTGGCAGCGGCGGGGATGTCGTCACGGTTGATGAATCCGGCAACATCGGCCTGTCCGGTCTCGAGGAGTTTGAGGACATGCTGATGGATCGCGAAGCCTTGGCGGCCCAAACCGTTTACTTTGAGGTGGATCGCTCTGAAATCCACCCGGACGACCTTGGCAAGGTGGAGGCGGTCGCCGGCATCTTGGCACAAGACGCACAGAACAAGGTGATGATCGAGGGCCACTGCGACGAGCGCGGCACCGAGGAATACAATCGCGCCCTGGGCGAGCGCCGGGCATTGAGCGTCCGCGACGCGCTGGTTGGCTTGGGAGTGAGCGCCGACCGGGTGCGCACGATGAGCTTGGGCGAGGATCGACCCGCCGACACGGGCCTCGATGACGCCGCCTTCGCACGCAATCGCCGCGGGGAATTCGTGCTGCTCAAGCCCAAGCCGGGCAACTGATTTTTTGAGGGCCGGCGTTCCTCTTTGGAGTTGGCCCTTTACATTCCGCAGAAACAGGCTAGGTTGACGGGCCTTTTTGACGAATTATGACGACTTATCTGAATTTAGCTTTTTCACCTGGAATGCCCGAAATCCTCTTGGTTTTGGCTGTAATCCTGATTTTTTTCGGGGCAAAGAAACTGCCCGAACTGGCCAAGGGCATGGGACAGGGCATCAAGGAATTCAAGAAAGCCACGCGCGACGCCACCGACGAGATGGAACGCGCCATGGATGACCCCCCCGCTTACACCCCCCCGCCCACCCCTAAAATCTCCGAGCAAGCCAGCGGCGATGAGCCTAAAAAAGACGCCTGATCCGCTGGCGTTGAGAGCGACTTGGGTTTGAACGATGCCCAAGGAACCCGACGGGCCTCCGGAGCCGGGTCAATCCACTCCCGACAGCCAAGCCAAAGCGTAAAGCTGTGAAGAAGAAGGCAGCCAAGAAGAAGGCAGCTCCTGGGCGCAAAGCTGTGAAGAAGAAGGTAGCCAAGAAGAAGGCAGCGCCTGGGCGTAAAGCTGTGAAGAAGAAGGCAGCTAAGAAGCAGCACCCCAAGACCCCCCCAGCACAGAAAACTCCGGAGCAGGAAACTGCTCCCGAAACGAGCAATGCTTCAGGCCAAGCGGACGGGAGTGCCCCCGATTCCGTGGACGATACTTCGCAGCATGATGACCCGTATCATCACGACTACGAACACGACGATCACGATTCCTACGACGCCCATCACGACGAGCACTACCATCACGGGCATGAGGAACACCAGGAGGCAGACCACGCCGAGCCAGCGCTGAGTGCGCCCCTACCGGTTCCACGCAGCGGTGGCCCCGACGGCGACGACACGATGCCCGAGCTGGACGAAAACGGCAAGGAATTCGGCGGCCCGGTCAAGTCGTTCCTCGAGCACATGGAGGATTTGCGCTGGGTGCTCATCCGCTGTGTCGCCGCCCTGGGCGTGGCCATGGTTGCCTGCCTTGCCGGGGCGCCGTTGCTGGTCGAGATGCTGTCCCGGCCGCTCGGGGAGGCCAAGCAGTTCCTCACCGAAAACCGAACGGAAACCCTGAGCGAAGAGGGCAAAAGCGAAATCCACGTCAGGCTCACTCAGGAGGAGGTCTTTCGCATCCCCATGGAAACCAACCTGCTTGCCGAGGCCTACAAGCTGCTCGACCTGACCAACGTAGTCACCACATTCAACCTCATCCCGGCGGTGGAGGATGGCAAACTGCAGTTGCTCCTGCAGCCCAGCACAAACGCCCTTGTCGCTGGTGACAAACCCAAAGCCGGGCCCGAGCTCAAATCCATGGGGCCGCTCAGTGGATTTCTGGTCGCCCTGCAAATGGCCTTCTACGGTGGCATCATGATTTCGTTGCCCTTTATCCTGTTTTTCCTCGGCCAATTCATCTTCCCGGCCATGCGGGTTAAGGAGAAAAAATATCTTGTCATCGCCGTCATCATCGGCGGCGGACTGTTCTTTTGTGGCGCCGCTTTTTGTTATTTTTTGCTGATGAAAATTGCGTTGAGCACAGCGGCGCTGTTCGCGAACTGGCTGCACTTCGGGGCCGACATTTGGCGGGCTGAAGATTACATCACCTTCGTCTGCAAATTTATGATCGGCATGGGTATCGCCTTCGAGCTCCCGGTTGTCATCCTGCTTCTCGTGAAGATAGGGGTGCTCGATTACAAGAAACTCTCCAAATTCAGAATGTATTGGGTGATCATCAACCTCATCCTTGCGTCGATTCTCACCCCGCCGGATATCGTCACCCAGGTGCTCATGGCTCTGCCGATGCAACTCTTTTACGAGTGCAGCATTCTCATCGCCTGGATTTGGTATCGCCGCGACCGAAAAAAAGAGGCGCAACTCGCAAAAGAAGAGGCCGAGGCCAACAAAACACTCCCTGACGAGCCTGAAAAATAGCGCCAAAAGACTTTACACCGGCGGCTTTCTGGCTAAGCTGCCGCAGCTGTTTAACATGATCCAATGAGATTTTTCGCAAAAACAACCGGCGTTGCTGCTCTTGTTGCCGTCCTCTCGGTGGGCTGTGCCGGCCCTGAAAACAAGCTGGGGCGCGGCATCCGCAATTTCAGCGAGTTCACCCGCTTGGGCGAATTCAGTCGTTCCGTCGAGCAAACCGCCCTCTGGGACGGCCCGCAGCACGCCTACACCACAGGTGTCATCCGTGGCCTGAGCCGCACCGTGGCCCGCACGGCGATCGGTTTCGCAGAGATCGTCACGTTCCCGATCCCCACCCCGAACTACGAGCCGTGGTTGCAAGGGGCCACCGTCTATCCGGATCCCTCCGTGGCCACGCTGGAGTACCCGTGGGGCGGCATGGTGATGCCCGACGACGCCCTGTTCCCTGCCAGCTACACGCCCGGCCTTTGGGATGACGGCGTCTTTCACCCAAACACCGCCATCGGTTTCGGCGGCGGCGACGTGGCCCCGTTCTTTCCGGGCAGCCGCTTCAAGGTGTTTGACCACTGAGCCGCAGTTCAGCAACTTTCCCGGCGTCAACCCAGCGGTTGGCGCCTTTTTTGTGTCGTGAAACTCAGCCGCAAATCGCACTGCAAAATCAACCTGCTGCTCAACGTCGTCGGCCAGCGCGCCGACGGCTTTCACGAGCTCGAGATGCTGATGCTGCCCGTGCCGATTTTTGACCGGCTCGACTTCGAGTTGCTCGGCTACGGCATCGAGTTGACCTGCAACCAACCGGGCATCCCCACCGATTCCAGCAACTTGGCTTGCCAAGCCGCCGAGTCATTCGCGGCCAAGGCTGG
>Ga0208391_1000574_pt1 | contig 19307 bp, 17 predicted proteins | sample Knorr_S23_td_Bot_FD_185612 | JGI IMG/M metagenome (GOLD analysis project Ga0208391, IMG submission 185612) | Marine microbial communities from Southern Atlantic Ocean transect - Knorr_S23_td_Bottom_ad_3770_LV_A (SPAdes) (version 2) | ecosystem: Environmental > Aquatic > Marine > Oceanic | place... | reverse complement strand
GGTGGAGCAGAGATTGTATGGTGGGTTGTTCCCATAATGTTGTTAGTAGGTTTCATAACTCCTTGGCCATATAATTATTGGAGATTAAAAAAATTCAATCTCGCTTGTCACTAAAAAATACATTTTTTTTATTTTTTTTATTTAGCTCATTCAAATTGATCCGGATCAATTTGAAAGTACACATGATCTACATTAATATTTTTTAATCTTTAAAGGGAAATTTTTTAGTTGATTGCATTAAATTTGTAAGGCTCTCTATTTGATATCCGGCCCCGTTAAAATTTTTCTTATCTAGCCACGTTAAATAATTATTTTTTACACTATTCCATTCTTTGTCAATAATTGAAAACCATGCTGTATCGCGATTATGTCCCTTAACAATATTGTGCTGTCTAAAAATTCCCTCAAAAGTAAAACCAAGTCGTTTAGCGGATTGGCATGAACGCTCATTTAAAGAATCGCATTTCCACTCATATCTTCGATATCCTAATTCATCAAAAACCCGCTTCATCATTAAATACATGGCTTCTGTCCCAATAGTTTTTTGCTGCATAGCAGGAGAAAAATGAATATGTCCAACCTCAATATTGCCTATCTTTTGTTGAATTCGCATATAACTCGCCATACCAACAGCGATATTTTGACTCTTATCAATTATCACATGAAACAAAGGATCGTTGTGCAAACATTCTGTTTGTAACCATTCTTTAAATTTTATTAATGACTTAAACCCCCCATAATGAAGATATGTCCAATCATAATCTGTTGTATCTTTTGCAAAGGAATGAAACAGATCTTCTGCATGTTTTTCAACATCAAGTATTTCTATAACACAATATCTTCCTTCCATTTTAGTCTTAGGAGGCACTGGGCAGCTCTTCCAGCCTTCAACTGATTCACCTATTGATTGGCCATCTTCATTGGAATAATTTTTTTTCTTCATGACAATAAAATAATTATCACTAATTTGTTTTAGGAGATATAATTAAATAATAATGAGCTTAAATCCATATATTTATAATCAGGAATTAATTCAAAAAGCCGAAAGAAAAACGTTTAATAAAACAGATAGTTTCCGTGTAATGCAAAAAGCAGCAGAAGCTTGTTATAATACTATCATTAACACTATCTCAACTCAAAAAATATTGGTTATCTGTGGGCCTGGGAATAATGGTGGGGATGGCATTCTGATTACAAAGCATTTGCATGATAAACAAAAAAATGTGTCTCTTTATGCTCCCCTTGGAATAGCCAAAACAGATGATTCCAAAAAAGCTTTAACTTTATTAAACAATAACGCTCTTATAAAACAAAATGTTAATATTAATAATTTTGAAATAATTATTGATAGTATATTTGGTATTGGCTTAAATAAACCTATTACTGAGGAATTAAGTAATCTTTTTCGAAGCATAAATAAAACTAAATCAAAGGTCATTTCCATTGATATGCCTTCAGGTGTACATACGGATACAGGGCGGGTTGATTCAATTGCTGTTAAAGCGGACATAACGCTTACATTTCACCGTTTAAAACCCGGACAATTTTTATTGCCCGGAAAGGAATATGTAGGAGAAATAAAATTACTAGATATTCAATTGGAAAATTTAAATAACGAAACTTCTATTTTTCTCAATACTCCTCTGCCCATAAAAGAAATAGAAATGACAGATCACAAATATTCAAGAGGATCTTCTTACATCATTGCTGGAACTCAATTAATTGGCGCTTCTAAGCTTGCTGCTTTAGCTGCAAGTCAGTCAGCATTGCGTTCTGGGGCAGGATTATCAAAACTATTAATCGCACATGACAAAGAAGAGGTATTTAAACCACATATTTTAGAAGAAATGATAGTATTGTATAAAAATATAAAAGATTTGGATTTAATTATTAAAAAAAACAAAATAACTTCTCTGATTTTTGGTTGTGGTATTGAGGTAAGCCAAGATAACTTAACACTACTAAATTTTTTATTAGATCAACCAATTAATCTTGTTCTTGATGCTTCTGCCTTTTCATTAATTGAACAAAACAAAGAATCTTTTTTTGATAAACTTACTAAAAGAACAGCTGTTACTATAATGACACCTCACAAAGGAGAATTTGCAAGAATATTTGAAAATTCTGATGACAAGATCAATGACTGTTTAAAAGCTGCCAAACTAACAAATTCAATCATTTTATACAAAGGAAATGACACCGTTATTGGAACACCCTCGGGCAAAATTTATATTAATTCTCTTTCCTCTCCCTATTTAGCAACTGCAGGCTCCGGAGATGTTTTATCCGGACTAATTGGAGGATTCTTGGCCCAGAAGATTAGTCCTATCGAGGCTACAAGATTGGGTTGTTACATTCATGCTCTTTGTGGAATAAAGTTGGGTCAAGGCTTAATAGCAAGTGATTTAATAAAAAAAATTCCCCAGATTTTAAAAGAAATGAACACTGGTGCGATTATCGCAACGCACAAAAAGAAAGGGAAGCAATAATGAGGTTAATAAGGAATCTTACCATCAACATATTTATTGTATTTATTGTTTTTTTTGCAAACTGTGTAAGTGCTTTAAATCTAGATCCCAAAAAAATTCTTGATGATGTTGATGATCTTTATCGTTCAAATGCAAGTCATGGTATACTTACTCTATCAGTTACAACGGTAAATTGGCAACGAACATTAACTTTAGAACAATGGTCTAAAGGTAAAGATAAAAGTTTATTTAAAATTCTTAAACCTAAGAAAGAAAAAGGGTTGGCCACACTGCGTGTTGACAAAAATGTTTGGAACTATATGCCAAAGGTTAAACGTGTAGTTAAGATTCCATCTTCTATGATGTCTTCATCTTGGATGGGATCACATTTTACCAATGACGACTTAGTCAAGCAATCACGTATGGCTGACGATTATACTTTTTCTATAACATTTGAAGGCATGCAAGATGGCAAAGCAATCATAGAGGTTACGTGTTTACCCAACAAGGAAGCTGCGGTTGTTTGGGGTAAGGTTGAAGTTGTAGTATATGCCGATGATTATCTTCCATTACGGATGATATATTATGACGAGGACCTATTCCTATCACGTACTCTTGAATTTACTAATATTGAAATGATGGATGGGAAAATGATTCCAACAATGATGAATATATTTCCAACAGATGAGCCGGGTGAATCGACAACTGTGAAATGGGAGGAAATTCAATTTGATATTACAATTGATGATGAGTTTTTTTCTTTGCGGAAACTACAACAATAATGGATAATAAATAACATATGAAAATAGCGAGAATTAGTTGGCGCAGTTTGTGGCGCAATTCCACAAGAACTAATGTAACGATAACAGCTGTTGCATTATGTATTGCTATATTAATTATTTTTCAGTCTTTGATTATAGGACTAATTGAAAAGGCAGTATACAATACAACCAACCTTGTGGTCGGGGAAGTTCAGATACATGCAACTGGTTATCTTGATGATCGTTCCATTTACAAATCATTAAAAAATATAGAAAAAATTAGAGCTGTTGCAAAAGAAAATAATATTGGCATGGTGGAACGAAGCTATGGGTTTGGTTTGATTTCATCAGGGACAAAATCGGCTGGCACGCAGTTTTGGGGAGTCGATCCAGTATCAGAACTCAAATATTTTGACTTTGCCAATCATATAGATGAAGGGAATTTTTTAACAAAAAAATCTTTAAAGAAGGTTGTATTAGGCCAAAAATTAGCTCGTTCACTAGCAGCAGAAGTGGGAACTGAATTGGTAGTATTTGTCCAAGGCGCTGACGGCTCACTAGGTAATGAACTTTATTATGTAACAGGTATCTTAGGAAATGTAGCCGATAACATTGATAGGAGCGCAACTATTATTTTAAAAAGTGATTTTGATATTTTATTTTCTACCAATAACCTAATTCATGAAATTGCACTAAATTCTAAGGGAAAAATGGAAGCTGAAAAAATACAAAAGCTTATATCAGCCAAGGTTACTGACATAGATGTAGAGACCTGGAAAGAACTGATGCCAACGATTGCTGTAATGACAGAAAAAATGTCTGTCTTTATGCTGACTATGTTTAGTTTAATATTTACTATTGCCGCAAGTCTTGGAGTGATGAATACATTGGTAATGTCTACATATGACCGGATGAAAGAATTTGGCATCATTCGAGCTATTGGAGCAACACCTTGGTTAATTATAAGACAGGTATCTTTAGAAGCAATTTTTTTAACGTTCCTTGCTTCAATTATTGGTACGGTGATTGGATTGAGCATAGCAATATATTTGCAAGTGTACGGAATTGATATTAGCGGCAAAGGAAATCTTGCTATTGGAGGAATAGTATTCGATCCAATTTGGAGGGCGAGTGTTTCTATTAAATCTGTTTTTCTTCCAATTGTTTTAATGATGATAACTAGCATTGTAGCTTCAATCTATCCAGCAAGCATTGCTGCTCGGATTAAACCTGTGGAGGCTATTCATTATAAGCCATGATGATAAAATTTTTACTGATTTTAAAAATTGCTTGGCGCAGCATTTGGCGTAACAAAAGACGCACATTTATTTCATTATTTTCTATATTGATTGCTACGTGCGTTCCAACTTTTTTTGTATGTATTGCATGGGGATTTTATGCAGGACTTGTTGATGACGTAGCACGCCTGATGGCAGGACACGTAACATATGAGCATGTTGAATATCGTAACTCACCTTCCAATGACCTATGGGTAGATGATATTCAAACGATTAACAGGATATTAAATGATAAAGATGAAGTTTTATCTACAAAGCAAATAGTAAATTTACAGGGTGTAGCTCATACTGCCAAAGGTGCTGTTGGAGTATCCTTGATGGGAATAGAACCATCAAAAGAAATAGAGATTTCTTTTTTACCGGAATCAATTATTGCAGGAGAATATTTATCTCAAGGGGACGGTCGGTGGGTTATAGTAGGAACCAAATTAGCAGAACAATTAAATATCAAGGTTGGAAAAAAATTTGTTTTTACAACAAATGATATTAACGGTGAAATGGTTGCGGATTTATTTCGTGTCAAAGGCATTTTTGAAACGGGATCTAAACAGATTGATGGTCATTTTGTACAAAGTGATATCAGTTTTGCTAGAAAGATTGCAGGCTTAGATAATAATTCTACTTCACAGTTAGGCATTATTGTAAAAAATTCCGATATTCATGAAAATCTCCTTAAAGAGTGGCAGAACGAATTAGCCAAAAACAATGGTGTTTTTTTATCATGGCAGCAAATAATGCCTGATATTGCAACAACTATTCGTATGGATCGCACCGCCGTTGTATCTTTTATGTTTATGCTGGTTGTGATTGTGCTATTTACCATGTTTAGCACGATATTGATGTCTACACTGGAACGGAAAAGAGAGTTCGCCTCTCTATTGGCATTAGGTACTCAACAAATAGAACTGAAACTTCAAATTTTTTTTGAAACTTTTATATTTGGAATCATTGCTTGCCCATTAGGATCTTTATCAGGTGTTGGCCTCGCAAAATGGTTGGAAGGCTATGATATGATGAATATATTTGAAGATGTTAATACAGAAGATATGGAGATAGGAGGATTTGGAATGGATACAGTCATTACACCATTTTTCTCTACATCCCTGACTTTACAAATCAGCATCTCTTTCTTTTGTGCGGTTTTGTTATTAAGTGTTTTACCAATATATTTAATATCACGTATTTCAATCACGGATGAGTTGAGGTCTATATGAGCACAAAGAGAGAAATCGCATCATTACATGAAGTTGTAAAAAATTACGGAGAAGGAAAAATTATAACAAAAGCTTTGCGAGGAATTAGTTTAAAAATACTTGAAGGTGATTTTTCTGTGATGATGGGCCCTTCTGGTTGTGGAAAAAGCACCTTACTCAATATTATTGGCGGGTTAGATAGAGCAACTAGCGGAGATGTAAAATTTAATGATCAGGACTTTAACACCCTGTCCAATAAAGCCTTAAGTATGATACGTCGCCAGCATATTGGATTTGTATTCCAAAATTTTAATTTACTTCCTGTTTTAAATGCTTACGAAAATGCCGAATATGTGCTCATGTTGCAAGGAGTCTTGCCTGCTAAACGGCGAGAGAAAGTCATGCATCTTTTTCAAGAAATGGGATTGGATGGACTAGAGAACAGATATCCACGCGAGTTGAGTGGTGGCCAGCAACAACGTGTAGCTATTGCAAGAGCGGTTGCCACGGAACCACAGCTAGTCTTAGCTGATGAAATAACAGCCAATGTAGATTCTAAGACAGCTCAATCACTTTTGGAACTTATGGTGGCATTAAATAAAAATAACAATACAACTTTTTTATTTTCTACTCATGATCCATCTGTTATCAAATTTGCAAAAAAAATTATTATTTTAAAAGATGGAATTATCAATAGTGAAAAGGCTTCTTCAGAAGAAATAGAGCGATTCACTCATAAATGATTTTTTTTGATGCTTGTTGGCAGTTTTAAAAAAATACTATTTTTTGTTCTAATATTTTACTCTCTACAAATATTTGCAAAAGATTTTGATATTGAAGTTAGTGGAAATGTGCAATCTGGTTATAAATTTTACGATCATTATAGTTTTTCTCCATATTTTGATCAAAATAAAACCCAGGATTTTTCAGCAATAGCAAGAATCATTTTTGAAGGAGTCATTCAAGACCAATACTCTTACGAATTGCATGCTGTACAAGCATACAACTATTCTAATTTAAAAACAGGCATTGGAGGAAGAAATATTTCTATGTTATCTGTTGACCTTAGTGATGACTGGATCAATGATACTGATCGTTCTGCGCATTCTTACATTGATCGCGCTAATATAAAATATTCTACTCAAAACCTAGATTTTCAAATGGGAAGACTAGCAGCTAGTTTTGGCAAACCAACTTTTTGGAATCTGTTTGATTATTATGGAAGCGCTTATCTTGGTCAAGAATACAAAGCAGGAATTGATGCTCTAAAGATAGATAAAGCGTTCGGTAACTTTAGCGGAATTACTGCTGTTATAAATGAACAAAATGTTCTTTCTTCCTCAGGGAGTTATTTGGAAAATAATGCAGCCCAATCCTATCAATGGCTAGGAGCAAACAAGAAGATTGGTTTGTTATTGAAAGGTTATACTAATTATCAAGATGTTGATTATGCACTCTTATACAAAAGGGAGCCAGAGGGTCATCGTTTAGGGCTTGAGATAGACGGAGAAATGGGAACGATCAATCTATATAATGAAATTACATATTTATGGGGATCAGAAAAAATTTCAATGCCAAGTTCATATCAAGGTAATTTAATCAAAAATCATTTCATGAACGTTTTGGGTGCTAGTTATCATTTTGATAATAACTTGGATGTGACTGCAGAACATCTCTTCAATGAAATGGGGGATCCTGATAATTTGGATGCCTCAGATATACGACGTAAAAACGGCGTCAGTACATCTCTTAATAATAATTTGAGCGCAATATTAATGAGTTATGAGTTTACTCCTTTACTGATGAGTAAATATGATGCAAAATTAGCTTGGGGTGATTCTTCTCATCAGCACAACTTTTCATTTATTAAATCGGTAACAGAAAACATTGATTTAACAATTGGTGGTCAACTTAATTTTGGCGGCAGACCAAATGGCTCAAACTGGCAAAACCCAAAACTACAAAGTGAATATGGAAGTTTATCAAATATTTATTATTTAGAATTAAAGCGATATTTTTAAGTATTTATATTAATGTAAGCATGAAAAAACTTAGCTATTTGCTTTGTTAATCTTTTTTCTGCTGCTTTTTTCATACTCTTCTTTTTTTCGCTATCTCTAGTCTGTCAATTACTTTCTCTTGGTAATATAAATATAAGTTAGTATATAATTATTATCATGAAAATTTTTTTTTCAATATTAATTTTCTATTCCTTTCTATTTATTGATGCTTTTGCTGATGTAAAATTTAGTAACTACAGAGATTACAAAATTACAAATACAAATTTTCAGTTGGAAGAAATATGGAAAGGTTTAAATTATCCCTGGGGCATGACTTTCATTGACGAAGAAAATCTTTTAATCACTGAAAAAAGCGGAGGATTGTTAAGAATAAATGTTTCTACTAGAGAACAATTTAATATTTTTCATGATTTAAACATATTAGCCTCTAGTCAAGGAGGGTTATTAGATGTGCTTTATCACGATAACTTCGTTTATTTTACCTATAGCCATAATCACGGTGAAAGGTACAGCAGTACCGCTATTGCAAGAGGAAGACTCATTGATGATACTATAAAAGATACAGAAATTTTATTAATTGCAGAACCTAAAATTAATCAAGCCAAACATTTTGGATCAAGAATTGTAATAAGAGATAATCATTTATTTGCTAGTTTTGGTGAACGAGGAAAAGGCATGATAGCACAGGATCCAACAACTCACCCTGGAAGTATTATTCGTATAAACCTTGACGGATCTATTCCTAAGGATAATCCAAGATTTATAAATCAACCAACTTGGCTTCCTGAAATATATCAAATAGGAGTTCGCAATCCGCAAGGAATGACCTTTTCTCCTTTTGATAGCAATATATATATTTCTAATCACGGAGCCAAGGGGGGTGATTTTGTTGGTATAGTCAACGCCGGTGGAAATTATGGATGGAAAGTAATTGGTTGGGGAGGAGAAAATTACTTCGGTACAAAGATAGGTGACGGAGAACCCTTTAAAGAAGAATATAATAAACCTTTATTGAGCTGGGTTCCATCAATTGCGCCAAGCAACATTCAATTTTACAATGGAAATATGTTTCAGGATTGGAAGGGGGATCTGCTTGTTTCATCTTTAAAATTTCATATGCTGGTAAAATTAGATATGGAAAACTCACAGATTGTTAATGAGGAAATAATCTTGCGGGGTTGCAAGATGTATAAAAAGCCTTGTCACGGTGACAATACAGTTGGCAGAATACGTGACATTGAAGTGGATAAAAAAGGACGTATTTACATAATAACTGATGAACCAGAATCAGCTCTTTGGAGAATTTCTAAATAAAAAAAATTATCTATTCTTTTCATGGATTACCAAAATTTTTCCATCCAAGTTCTTAATTTAATCTAAAAGAGCGCCCTACAAATGAGGGCGCTAATAATGATTACTTGTGTGGTGCTGTAAATTGAACTTTTTTTGCGATTTTGCGTATTTCATTAATATCAACTGATTCTAAGGTGACTAAATCATTAACTGTCCCACTACCTTTAGCCATTAAAGCCATTGCAGCAATCATTTCATATGAATCGGCTTCAACTATGACACAGAAATCATATTTGCCACGAGTAATGTGATAATCTAGTAATTTGGCTCCAACACTACTGTGAAAAGTTTCCATAGCTGCTCTACGATCAGAATCTCCTTCGACAAGACCTCCAGCACCTTCATTAGAATAAGTTCCTACATTTATATATATAGACATTAAACTTCCTCCTTAAATTTATTAACTTATTAATTATCCTATCATCAACTAGGAGAAATGTTGAAGTGAAAAGAACTGCGAAAGTATGATCTATGTGCGATCCAAAACTTTTTTATGAATTAATCGTTAAAGAAAAAATTGAGTTTTTGGCGGAGAGAGAGGGATTCGAACCCTCGATAGTATTGCTACTATACACGCTTTCCAAGCGTGCTGATTAAACCGCTCTCACATCTCTCCGGCTTATTTTTCCTATGATTTATCACAATAAAATCTTAGTTAATAGGAATTCTTCATAACGTAAGTGTGATCAAAGTGTGATCAAAAATAATCTTAAAACTCATTACTCCTTTCTAGTTTTAATCTTCTCCTTGTTCCATTCTTTAGCTTTAATATTAGAATTAGGATCAAACCTTGATACATTTATTAGTTTTAATGTAGATATGAGATAATATACTTCGGTTAGTTGTAATTATATTTTTTTATCCAATGCTCTAGCGATGAATAAATTTTTTTGATCTCGTCATATTTTTTCCATCGGTTGATTGATTTTTCATATAAAGGTTGAACAACTTGATTGTAACTTGGGGTATTTATTTTCTTTCGCGCTAATGCAGTCGCATTAAAATTTTTAACATCTTCTTCCCATTCTACATTTAAAAAATTAATGGTTTTTTTTATAGTATTGTCAAAATTTAATACAACCTCCTCATATTTAACTATATGGTAAGCCAAATCATACACTTCCAAATATTGGTCCCATAAGGAAAAAACTTCATTATATAAAATTGTAGCATCTTTTAAATTATAAAAACTAGCCATACCTTCGTTAATCTTAAAATCTGACATGAAGCAACTTAGGACAGTATCGCAAGGGTGTCGCAACATGAGAATAAACTTGCTTTGAGGAAAAACTCTTTTGATAAATGCTACTTCAATCAAATTTAATGGAAGTTTATCTATGATAATTTTATTATGAATATCTTCATTCATAATCTCATGCAGCATATCAAAATATTCAGATTGAAGGGATAAAATATCATCATCGCTTAACAATTCTAATGAATTTATTTTATTATTATTTTTTTCAAAAAAACGATCTCTAATAGATGAAATTATAAGCTTTTCTTCCAACACCAGTATTTTTGAATGGGATCGCAAAATGCTATCTAACAGAGTTGTTCCTGATCGAGGAAACCCAACAAGAAAAATTGGTGTTTGATATTTTTCAGGAATTACAGGTTTTGTAAATTTATCTAGATTAATTTTTATAAAATATTTTTTATAATTTTGAATTAAATCCAGAATTATATTTTTATCGTAAATTTTATTATGTAATTGATTGGATTTAATATTATTTCTCAAATTAAAATGATCGAAGGCTGAATTTGATTCATCTAGAAAATCCAAATTCTTTGCAAGAAGATCGTGGTATTTAATTAAATTGTCCTCCTGATTGATTAATTTATCAATAAATTGATTTTCCAATAAAATTTTTTTCGATTTAAGATAATTTTTTTTTCGCATAAGATAACTTGCTTCAAATAAATTAATGGGAGGTTGGTCTGTAAATATTTTTTTTGCATCATCTATGTATTTTTTAAACAGATCTAATTTATTGGTTTTTTCCAGAATAAATAATAAATTACTGTATGCATCCCAATAATTTGGGTTGGACTTAATTGATTGAATATAATAATCAATAGCCTCTGAAATTTTTTCTTTTTTTACAAAAATCAATCCAAGCAAATTTAAAAGAAAATAATTTGTGGGATCTATTTTTAAACCAATAGTAATTATTTTTTTTGATTCTATTAATTTATCAATTTCATTGTACAAAAAAGATAGATTATTTATTACATTCAAATTTGTTTGGTCTATCTTGTGCGCTAGTTCAAAAAATTGGATTGCATTTGTATAATTTTTTTTCAATGTATAAACATTGCCTAAATTAATATAAGGATCAATATTGTTCTTATCTGCTTCACTGGCTTGTTTAAAATAGTAAATGGATGCTTCATACATTTTTTTATGAACGTAAATTAGGCCTAAATTTATTAAAACTTCATATTGTAGTGGTGAAAAATCTAGAATTTCCAGAAAAATACTTTCAGCACCAGAAATATCCCCCTGTGATTTTTTTAATAGAGCTTCTTTAATTTTACTATTGATATTCATAAAATAATTTCAATAACTTATTTAGATATGTACTAAATTAAGATGTTATAATACTTTTCGCAATAATATATATATAGTGATTATATGACAGAACAAAAAGTGGATCTAAATTTATTTTTTCCCACTCCAGTATGGACTTCTATAATTAACAATTACAAACATGTTAACCAAAAGATTTTTTCTTATATTGATGAATTAAAAACAAATGATCCAGAAGGAGTAAGAAGAAGTAATTTTAAAGGCTGGCATTCAAAAGATTTTGAACTTAATAATGAGAACGTTATAATATTTGTTAATGCTATATCCACAAAACTAAACAAAGCTTTGATAGATATGAATTGGGATTTAAAAAATCAAACAGTAAAGATTACAAGTATGTGGTCCATAATTAATCAAAAACATGCTTTGAATGAAAGACATATCCATGGCAATAATTTTATTAGCGGTGCTTATTATGTTAAAGCGCCCTCTGATTGTGGAAATATTTGCTTTTATGATCCACGCTCAGGTCCGACATTTAGCCACCCAAAAACAACTGGTCCAAATAAACTCAATGCGACTGCTCACACCATAAAACCAGAAGATGGGCTGCTGGTTTTGTTTCCTAGCTACCTTCATCACTCAGTAGAAACGAATTTATCTGATGAAGAAAGAGTAGTTATTAGTTTTAATGTAAATCTAATTAGTAACTAGTTATCTGACATTTTCAGAGCATTTAAAAAAGCATTCTGAGGTATATCAACTTTGCCAAACTGCCTCATTCTTTTCTTTCCTTTTTTTTGTTTATCTAACAATTTATTTTTTCTAGTCACATCCCCACCATATAGTTTTTGTGTTACATCTTTTCTAAATGAAGCAACAGTTTCTCTTGCTATAATTTTACCGCCAATCGCCGCTTGAATAGCCACTTTAAATTGTTGACGAGGTATTAAATCTTTCAATCTTTCACAAAGAGCCCGGCCCCGGCTTTGTGACCTATCTCTATGGGCGATTAACGACAACGCATCAACTGGATCACCATTAATCATCACACTAACTTTAACCAGATCATTAACTTTATATCCAGCGAGTTCGTAGTCAAAACTTGCATAACCTCTCGTAATTGATTTTAATCTATCATAAAAATCAAATACAACTTCATTAAGGGGTAACTTATATTCAATCATTGCCCTTGATCCTACATAGCTTAAATTATTTTGAACACCTCTTTTGGAAGTGCAAAGCTCTAATACAGTTCCAAGATATTCGTCTGGTACAATTATGGTGGCTTTAATCCATGGTTCTTCAATATTATTTATTTTCACAGGATCGGGCATGTCAGTGGGATTGTGTAAATCAATTATTCTGCCATCTTTCATATTTATCTTATAAACAACTGAGGGTGCTGTAGTTACAAGCTCAAGATTAAATTCAATTTCTAGCCTGTCTCTGATAATTTCTAAATGTAATAGACCCAAAAAACCACACCTAAATCCATAACCCAAAGCTGGACTGACTTCTGGCTCATAAGAAAAACTTGAATCGTTCAGTGCTAATTTAACCATACTATCTCGAAGATGTTCATAATCATCTGAATCAACAGGGAACATCCCACAAAACACAACCGGCTGAGATGGCTTAAAACCTGGAAAAGGTTTTAATGTAGGATTTCTGTCATCGGTGATTGTGTCTCCTACCTTACAATCAGAAACATTTTTAATACCCGAATTAATAAAACCAATTTCCCCAGGACCTAAGCTAGCCACTTCTTCAGGCTTAGGAGAAAAAATTCCGACCCTATCAATTGTATGTGTAACACCAGCAGCCATAAAACGAATTTTTTGATTCTTTTTTAGCTCTCCATCAATAACTCTTACAAGAACAACAACTCCCAAATAACTATCGTACCAGCTATCGACTAATATGCACTTGAGAGGCTTGTCTTTGTATCCGGAAGGAGGTGGAAGATGATTTACAATTTTATCTAATAGTTCTTTTATACCCTCTCCAGTTTTAGCAGAAATTAAAGCGGCGTCTTGGGAATCTATTCCTAGAATTTCTTCAATTTGATTTTTTATTCTCGTCGGTTCAGAGGAGGGCAAATCAATCTTGTTTAAAACCGGGATTATTTCATGATTATTATTTATTGCTTGGTAAGCATTTGCGAGTGTTTGTGCTTCGACACCCTGGGTTGAGTCGACAATCAGAATTGATCCCTCACAAGCCGCTAAAGAACGTGAAACTTCATAGGCAAAATCTACATGACCGGGTGTATCCATTAAGTTCAAAACAAAATTGTTTCCATCCTCACTCTTATAATTAAGGCGAACTGTTTGTGCTTTGATAGTTATGCCTCTTTCTCTTTCCAACTGCATGGAATCCAAAACTTGTTCTTTCATTTCTCTTTGTGTAAGCCCGCCACAAAACTGAATTAATCTATCAGCTAAGGTAGATTTACCATGATCAATGTGAGCAATAATGGAAAAATTTCTTAGATTATTTAATTCTGTCATTAATGTCTTAGTTCACCCCCAAATGACTTTGAGATAAGATCAATAATATTTGTTGAAATTTTTTCTATTTCGCTGTCGGTAAATGTTTTTTCTAATGGCTGCAATATAACTTTTAAGGCAATGCTTTTTTTATTTTCTGGTAATTTTTTTCCTTCAAAAACATCGAAAATTATAACTTTTTTTATTATTTGCTTATCAATTTTTTTAATATTATTGATCAAATCAATTGCCTTAATGTTCTTAGGAAATAAAAATGAAAAATCCCTTTCTACGACTTGATAGGGGTTATTATCATATGCTTTTTTGGTAGAAGTTTTTTTGATTTGAAATTGTTCTAACTTATCAATAAAGATTTCAAAACCACAAACAACAGCTTTAATATCAAATCTTTTTAAAAGTAAGGGGTTTAGTTCGCCAAAATTAGCTATGATACTTTTTCCCAATATTAATTGTGCTGATTTACCTGGATGAAATACATTATTACGCAATGTTTTAAAAATTAAGCCTTCTATAGGTACATTTAATTGCTCAAGAACATAATAAATATCACTTTTTACATCAAATACATCAGTTACTCTTGCTTCATTTAACCAAGAAGAAGAGCTAGATGAACCATATTGTATCCCCGTTGCTACCATTTGCTGGTCAACTTCTTCAAGTCCATTAAAGTTTGGTCCAACCTCAAACAATTTGCCATTGGTATATAACCTAGCTACATTAGGATTTATAGAACTCAAGAGGTTGGGAAAGGCGGATGGTCTCATGGAACTCAAATCAGTGCTAATAGGATTCTTAATATCTATTGATACATTATTATTTATATAATTTGCCTCTTTCGAATCTATAAATGACCAAGAAACTGTTTCTAGATATCCGCGATTAGCAATAAGTCTTTTTGATTTATAAAATGATTTAAGATTAGCGCTTAATGTTTCTTTATTGTTATTAATATCTTTTGACAAAGAAATAGGGATAATTTTATCAAAGCCATAAATTCTTAAAATTTCTTCAACTATATCAGCAGGTCCGTCAATATCCGGTCTAAAAGTTGGCACAGTTATTTCAATTACAGTGTTTTTTTTGGATTTTACCAAAAAACCAAGATTGTTTAAAATGGTTGTCTGATCTTTGGTATCAATACTGATCCCACCAAGAGTTTTTGTTGAGTTTGTATCAAAGTTGATAATTTTATTTTTTTGAATTGAAGATTTGTCTGCTTCTATTGTACTAACCTCCCCTCCACATATTTGCGTTATCATCTGAGTAGCCATATCAACACCCCATTCAATTGAAGTTGGATCAACACCTCTTTCAAATCGGTACCGTGCGTCACTTTGTAAATTTAGCTTTCTTCCTGTCTTGGTTACGCTAATGGGATCAAATAAAGCTACCTCTATAAAAACACTGCGAGTTTCTAAAGAGCAGCCACTTTCCAGACCTCCTATTACACCTCCAATTCCATGGAGATTTTTATCATCACTGATTACAACCATGTCTTCTGAGAGAAGATATTCTTTCTCATCTAATGTTTTACATTTTTCCCCGGCAACTGCTTTTCGCATTGTTAAGTTACCACTTAGCTTATCTGCATCATAAACATGAAGTGGGCGGCCTAAATCATGGGTTATATAATTAGTGATATCGACTAGCGCACTAATTGGTCGCAAACCAATTGCGGTTAGTCTACTTTTTAACCACTCAGGACTTGATGTATTATTCACATTCTTAAAAAAACGACCTGCCACTCCAGGACATAAATATTTATCTTTTTGATTAAATTTTCTCAACCATTTTACACCACTAACAAAGCCACCTTTAATTTTGTTAACTTTTAATTCTATAAGAGAACCTAGGCCTGCTGCAGCTAAGTCACGTGCAATTCCTCTGACTGATAAGCAGTCGGATCTATTGGGCGTTATATTTATTTCTATAACTGGATCATCAAATCCAAAAATTTTAGCAACGGGGTCACCAATTTTATGGACGTTGCTTAATTCTATTATGACTTCATGCTCATCTGAAATACCAAGTTCTCTCTCAGACAAAAGCATACCACAAGATTCAACGCCTCGTATTTCTGATTTCTTTAAGTGCATTTTTGTACCTGGTACAAAAGTATCTATCGGAGCAAAAATACCTAGCATTCCTGTTTGAGCATTAGAGGCTCCACAAACTACTTGAAAATTTCCTTTATTTGTTTGAACCTCACAAACTTTTAATCTATCTGCATTAGGGTGTTTAGTTGCATTAACTACCTTTGCCACAGTAAAATATTTAAATTTCTCTGATTTATCTTCAACGAATTCAACTTCTAAACCTATGTTTGTCAGTGTGTTTACAATTGTTTTAATATCAGCTGTTGTGTCTAAATGATCCTTTAACCAACTAAGTGTAAATTTCATTTTATATACCTGAAGAAGTTGTTAAGTCCAAAGGATCAAAACCATAATGATTAAGCCATCTAAAATCACTTTCAAAAAAACTTCTTGCATCAGTTATTCCATATTTAAGCATTGATAATCGTTCTATGCCCATTCCAAAAGCAAAACCTTGAAAGGTTTTTGAATCTATTTTGCAGTTTTCCAAAACTTTTGGATGAACCATTCCGCATCCTAAAATTTCAAGCCATTGATCTCCTGCTCCAACTTTCCAAACATCATTGTTTTTTGTAAAGGCGATATCCATTTCTGCACTAGGCTCTGTAAAAGGAAAATAACTTGGTCGAAAACGATATTGTAAATCATTAATTTCAAAAAATTCTTTTAGAAAATCAATTAAACATCCTTTTAAATGTGCCATGGACGATGAGTTATCGATTAATAAACCCTCAACCTGATGGAACATGGGCGTATGCGTGGCATCAGAATCACTTCTGTAGGTTCTTCCTGGAACAATAATTCTAATGGGAGGTTTTGTTTCAAGCATAGTTCTTACTTGCACAGGGCTTGTGTGCGTTCTTAAAACCTTATCTTCATTATTTATTTTGTCTTCAATATAGAATGTATCTTGCATTTCTCGAGCTGGATGGTGAGAAGGAATGTTCAATGCTGTAAAATTATTAAAATCCGTTTCAATATCAGGACCGCTCTCCACAGAAAAACCCATCGATGAAAATATATCTATAATTTTATATATGGTTTGACTGATTGGATGAATTTTTCCTGTATTAAAATCTCTTGGAGGTAGAGTGGCGTCTATTTGTTCATTTTCTAATTTTTCATTAAGAGCTGATATCTCTAAATCACTTTTTTTATTGTTAATTGTTTGTTCAAAAAATGATTTGAATAAATTTAATTCTTGTCCTTTGATTTTTTTCTCTTCAATAGATAATAAGGAAAGAGACTGCATCTCATTAGAAAGAAAGCCTTTTTTTCCTATATATTCAATGCGAAGTTTTTCAAGTTCCTCTATTGAAGATATCTTGTTTATTCTTGCTGTAATGTCATTTTTATCCAATGATAAAGACATGCGTCTATATATAAATTATATATTGGTAAAAAACTACCTAGCAGATTGTGCTTTTTCAACCAAAGTTTTAAATACGTCAGGTTGATTCACGGCCAGTTCTGCTAAAATTTTTCTATCAATTTCAATAGTCGCCTTTTTAAGGCCATCAATAAATTGGGAATATGTTATCCCGTGTATTCTTACACCGGCATTAATACGCTGAATCCACAAACCACGAAAATCACTTTTTCTTTTTCTTCTATCTCGATATGCATATTGTTGTGCACGTTCAACAGCTTGTACAGCTACTCTAAAAACATTTTTTCTTCTACCATAATACCCTTTTGCACGTTTTATTACTTTTTTATGTCTCGCGTGTGTCGTTACTCCTCTTGATACTCTTGTCATAATTTACCTCTATTTATTGTAAGGCAACATATGATCAATTAATTTAACATCACCCTGAGACATAATGCATGATTTTTTTGTATTGCGTATAAATTTATTTGAACGTTTACTCATACCATGCCTCTTACCCGCTGGCTTAAATTTTATTTTTCCTGTTCCAGTACGAGAAAAACGTTTTTTAACACTGCTTTTAGTTTTTAGCTTGGGCATTTTAACTCCTTGATAATAATTTAATCACTAGGCTGCCCCGCAGGCCATAGTTGATGTGAGGAGGCTTATAGACAAAATGACTTTAACAAGCAATAAGATTATGCTATTTTACCATTTGAGGGACTAAAATTATCATTATTTGTTTACCCTCACTTTTAGGTGGCACTTCAACTTTGGCATACTCAGATACTTCCTCTGTTAATTTTTTTAGCAAATCTAGGCCCAGATTTTGATGCTCCATTTCTCTTCCTCTGAAACGCATTGAAACCTTAACTTTATTTCCACCACTAATAAATTTTTTTAAGGCCTTAACTTTCACTTGATAATCATGTGTGTCAATTCCAGGCCGCATTTTTATTTCCTTAACCTCAATGGTCTTTTGTTTTTTCTTAGCTGCTTTTTTACTTTTCTGTTCTTTATATTTTAATTTTCCATAATCTATAATTTTACAAACAGGTGGTTTCGCATCAGGAGATACCTCAACTAAATCATACCCCTCATCTTCAGCGTAGTTAAGAGCTTCACGAATACTTATAATTCCTAATTGAGCTCCTGTGGAAGATATTACACGAACCTTACTAGCAGTGATTTGCTCATTTGTTCTTGGACCAACGTCTTTTTTTGCTCTGTAATTAAGGGCCAAAACGCTTGATTGTGAATAAGATGAAACTATAACTAAATAGCATAGATAAGAGTAAAGAAGAATATCATATTTTTAAACGGATATAGGGGGTAATTACTTTTTTTTCAAGACTTCATTTTTTAAATTACTGGCTAATTTATAAGATAATCAAAAGTCCCAAAAAAAAATTAGTATATTGATATAGTAAATAATAAAAATGACTGGTTAGATTAAGTTAAAATAATGAAAATCGGTATAATAAGAATAGATAGAATGGGTGATATGATATTAACATTGCCTATCATTCAATCTATTAAATCAATTGATTCTTCCATCAAAATTCATGTTTTTGCTTCATCTAGAAATGTGCAAGTAATAAAAAGTTTTAAATATATTGATAGGATATTTAATATTAATGATGAAAACAAATTAAACAAAGAAAAATATGATTTAATTTTAAATTTTTCTCCTGGGTGGAAA
>Ga0208391_1000572_pt1 | contig 19323 bp, 13 predicted proteins | sample Knorr_S23_td_Bot_FD_185612 | JGI IMG/M metagenome (GOLD analysis project Ga0208391, IMG submission 185612) | Marine microbial communities from Southern Atlantic Ocean transect - Knorr_S23_td_Bottom_ad_3770_LV_A (SPAdes) (version 2) | ecosystem: Environmental > Aquatic > Marine > Oceanic | place... | reverse complement strand
ATGATCCGCTGGCTCGTCGCCGACGTGCCCAACCGCGTGCAACTCACCACCGAGACCGACTCCGGCGCGGGCCGAAAATTGATCGTCCGGGCGCGCGACGAGGAGTTCAAGCCGCTTGGCTTCGCGAATGTCGAGTTGAGCGTGTCGCCGGCCGGCGACGCGTCGAAAGCCATCGACTTGTCGGTCGAGCCGGCTGGCAGCGAGACCGGCGCGTTCGAGTCGTTTTACATCCCGCGCGAGGAGGGTGGCTATGTGGCGCGGGCCAAGGTGCGCGACGAGGACGGCAAAGTGATCGGCGACGTCGAGGCCGGCTGGGCCAGCAACCCGGCGGCGGACGAGTTCCGCTCGCTGCAGCCCAACGTCGCGCTGATGCAGGACTTGGCCAAGCGCACCGGCGGCCGCGTGCTCGCTGTCAGCGACCTGGCCAAATGGGCGAAAGAGTTGCCGACGAAACAATCGCCCGTGATGGAATCGTTCCTAACCCCGCTGTGGCATTTGCCGTGGATGTTCGCCGCCGCGCTGCTGTTGCTCGTCACCGAGTGGTGGCTGCGAAGAAGGCACTGGCTGCCATGAGATTTTTTTTGCTGAGCCTGCTGCTGTTGCCCCTGGCCAAGCCGGCCGCGGAGGTCGCTGTTTTTAACGAGGCCAAGGAGCGTCGTGTGATGGTCATCACGGGTGCCGGCGGCGAGGAGGAATACACCGGGCTGTTCGCCGAGTGGGCGGCGGACCTGGCCAAGGCGTTCGACGGCAACGCCGCCGAGTTGGTGCTCATCAGCAACCAGCCGGAAAACACCGGCGCGCGAAAGACCGTCGAGTTGACGCTGAAAAAATGGGTCGAGAATCCGGACGGTGAAATTTGGATTCTGCTCGTTGGCCACGGCACGTTCGACGGCAAGGCGGCCAAGTTCAACCTTGTCGGCAACGACATCTCGGACACGGAATTTCAGCATTGGCTCAAGCCGCATCGCGGGCCGCTCGTGTTCATCAACACCAGCTCCTGCAGCGCGCCGTTCATCCGGTCACTTTCCGGTCCGAACCGCGTCGTCGCCACCGCGACCAAGAGCGGCTACGAGCAAAACTTCTGCCGGTTCGGCGGCTACATGGCGGCCGCGCTTGGCCACGCGGAGGCCGACCTCGACAAGGACGGCGCGGTGTCGGTGCTCGAGGCGTTCCTAATCGCCTCACGTCAGGCCGGTGAATTCTATCGCGAAAACGATCGCTTGGTTTCCGAGAACGCACTGCTCGACGACAACGGTGACGGCATGGGCACACCAGCCGACTGGTTCCGGGGCGTGCGCACGCAGAAGAAGGCCAAAGGCAAAAGCAGCGCCGACGGCAAGTTGTCGCGCCTGGTTTTCCCGGTGATTCCCCCGGCGGAAAAAGACATCCCCGCGCCGCTCCGCAAAAAGAGGCTCGCCGCCGAGGCGAAAATCGAGACGCTGCGTTCGCTCAAGAAAACCCTCGACGCTGAAACCTACTACAGCGATCTCGAGAAACTCTTCCTCGACCTCGCCGCCCTCAACGACGAAATCGAAACCGCCCAGCAGGATTAAGTCTGCGACCCTTCCTTATTGGCTCCAACGCCTCGGCGTGGTATCCTCTCCGTCGCAATTACTCGCGGCAGCATGAGGGAATTAATCATCGGCATCGATAGCGGCACGCAGTCCACCAAGGCGTTGGTGGTGGACGCCAACAACGGCAAAGTCCTCGGCGAAGGCGCAAAGGCACACCGCCTGATCAACGGCCTGCCCGCCGGTGCAAAGGAACAGCACCCCGCCGACTGGATCGACGCCATCCAAGCGGGCATCCGTGCTGCCCTCAAGCAGGCCAAGGCCAACGCTGGCGAGGTGCGCGCGATCGGTGTCAGCGGCCAGCAGCACGGCTTCGTGCCGCTTGATAAAAAAGGCGCCGTCATCCGCCCGGCCAAGCTGTGGTGCGACACCTCCACCGTCGCCGAGTGCGACGAGATTATGGCCAAGCTCGGCGGCCTCAAGGGCTCCATCAAGGAACTCGGCAACGCGGTGCTCCCCGGCTTCACCGCCGGTAAAATTCTTTGGCTCAAGAAACATGAGCCGAAAAACTTCAGGCGCTTGGCCACGGTTTTGTTGCCACACGATTATTTGAATTTCTGGCTCACCGGCAACGCAGTCATGGAGTACGGCGACGCCAGCGGCACCGCGTTGCTTAACGTCCGCACTCGCAAGTGGTCGCGGAAAACGCTCAAGGCGATCGACACCGGCTTGGAGGCCAAGCTGCCGAAACTCATTTCCAGCGATCAACCGGCCGGCACGCTGCGCGCCGCCACGGCCAAGCGGCTTGGCCTAAGCACCGACGTGCTCGTCAGCGCCGGTGGCGGCGATAACATGATGGGCGCGATCGGCACCGGCAACACCCGCCCGGGAGTGGTCACGGCCAGCTTCGGGACGAGCGGCACAATCTACGCCTGCGCCGGCAAACCGGTGATCGATTCCAAGGGCGAGATCGCCGCGTTCTGCGACTCGACCAACCGCTGGCTGCCGTTGCTCTGCACGATGAACGTCACCGTGGCGACCGAGTTGATCCGGAAGGATTTCAAGTGGACGCACGCCCAGTACGAGGCCGCCGCGCGCAAGGCTCCGGCTGGCTCCGACGGCTTGCTGCTGCTCCCGTACCTCGAGGGCGAGCGCACGCCCAACGTGCCGGACGGAACCGGCGTTTATTTCGGCGTCCGCGCCGGGACGTTCACCGGGAAACATTTTGCGCGTGCGACGATGGAAGGCGTCACGCTTGGCATGAACTACGGCCTGCGCCGACTCGAGAAACTCGGCGTCAAGCCGACGCAGATCCGCGCCACCGGCGGCGGGGCGAACTCCAAACTTTGGCGGCAAATCATGGCCGACGTTTTCAACGCCCAAGTCGTCACGCTCAAGGTCGGCGAGGGCGCGGCGTACGGAGCGGCGCTGCAGGCGCTGTGGAGCCTCCGAAATCATCAGGGCGACAAGGTGAGCATCGAGGAGATCACCGATCGCTTTGTGAAACTGAACACGCGCGAAACCGCCGAGCCGAATGCCGACAACGTCGCCGTGTACCGCGAAGTGCAGGCCCTGCAGGACGACCTCTCCAAGTCCCTCAGCAAACCGTTCGCGAAACATCGGGCATTTGTGAGCGGTGAGCGGTGAGCAGTCAGCGGTGGGCGGAAACTACTCACTGCTCACCGCTGACTGCTCACCGACAAGAGGCTTGCCTTGGCCAAGCGCTTGGCCACAATCGTCGGCCGATTATCATCATGAAAAAACGCATCCTGTTTTTTGCCCTGACTGTGCTGCTGCCGTTGGCCGGCTTGGCCAAGGAGAAGCGGCCGAACATCCTGTTCGCGTTCGCCGACGACTGGGGCAAGTACGCCAGCGCCTACGCCAAGGTCGAGGGCCGTCCCGGCGCGAACACCGTCGTCAAGACGCCGACGTTCGACCGCATCGCTGACAACGGGGTGTTGTTCAAGCACGCCTTCGTCACCGCGCCGTCGTGCACGCCGTGCCGCAGTTCGCTGCTCTCCGGCCAATATTTTTTCCGCACCGGCATGGGCGCGATTTTGCAGGGGGCCAAGTGGGACGCTGCCATCCCGTCGTACCCGCTGATGCTGCGCGACTCCGGCTATCACATCGGCGAGACGTACAAGGTCTGGAGCCCCGGCACGCCGAGGGATGCGCCTTACGGCGCGGGCAAACATGGCTACGAGAAAAGCGGCGGGAGGTTCAACGGTTTTTCGCAAACGACCACCAAGCGCGTGGCCGCCGGCATGCCGTTGCAGGACGCCAAGCAGATGCTTTACGACGAGGTGACGGGCAACTTCAACTCGTTCCTCGATGACCGCAATGGGGGCGAGCCGTTCTGCTACTGGTTCGGCCCGACGCTCGTGCATCGCAAGTGGACGAAAGGCTCCGGCAAGGCCTTGTGGGGCATCGACCCGGACGATCTCAAGGGCAGGCTGCCGAAGTTTCTGCCGGACGTGCACGAGGTGCGGCAGGATTTTGCCGACTACCTCGGCGAGGTGCAGGCGTTCGACACCGCGCTGGGCCTGATCCTCGAGCGGCTTGAGGCGCTGGGCGAGCTGGACAACACGGTGGTCGTGGTCAGCGGCGACCACGGCGCGCCCGGTTTCCCCGGCGGCAAATGCAACCTGTACGACTTCGGCGTGCAGGTGCCGCTGGCCATTTGGTGGCCCGGCCACCCCGGCGGCCGCGTCGTCGATGACTTTGTCAATCTCATGGACTTGGCGCCGACTTTTCTCGAGATCGGCGGCGTCAAGCGCCCCGAAGTGATGACCGGCAAAAGCCTCGTGCCGGTGCTCAACTCGAAGAAGCAGGGACTCGTCGAAAAGAAACGCAACTGGGTGATCACCGGCCGCGAACGTCACGTTGGCCGGGCTCGGGACGGGCAGTTGCCCTATCCGCAGCGCGCTCTCCGCACGGCGGACTTTTTGTATATCATCAACTTCGCGCCGGATCGCTGGCCGATGGGCAACCCGTACAACATCACCGCCGACAGCGCGCCGGATTTCAAGACGCTCGAGAACAACACCTTCGTCACCTATGGCGACCTTGACGCCAGCCCGACCAAGGCGTGGCTCATCGAGCGGCGCAACGACGAGAAATGGGAGTGGCACTACGACTACGCTTTCGCCAAACGCCCGCGCGAAGAGTTGTACGTGCTCGCCGATGACCCCGACCAAGTCAACAACGTGGCCGGCGATGAAAAATTTGCCTCCATCAAGACGAAACTGAACAGGCAGTTGATGGGGCGCTTGAAGAAAGCCCGCGACCCGCGCGTCCTCGGCGACGGTTCCACCTTCGACAAGCCGCCGTACATCACCACTCAAGCCAAGCGCCGGAAATAACGCCCGCGCTTGGCCAAGCGGTGAGTGGCGTTTTTCTGTAACTTTTCCCGGCCTTGGCCGTCTTTCAAATTCACCTGACATGACAACACGAACACTGACTCTCGTTGTTGCGCTGATCGGCGCGATCGCTTGGCCAAGCGCGGCGGCGGCCAAGCGGCCGAACGTTCTATTCATCTTCACCGACGACCAGCGGCCGGACGCCTTCAGCGCGCTGGGCAACCCGGACATCAAGACGCCCAACATGGATCGCATCATCAACAGCGGCTTCGTTTTCAACCAGGCGTACATCCAAGGCTCGATGACCGGCGCCACCTGTCTGCCGAGCCGGGCGATGCTCATGAGCGGCAAGCCGCTGTTCCGCGCGCCGCTGCGGCTCGACTCCGGGGTGCTGATGCCGCAGGTGTTCCAGAAAGCTGGCTACAAAACGTTCGCCACCGGCAAATGGCACAACGGCGAGTTGTCGTTCGAGAACTGTTTCGACGAGGCCGAGGCGGTGTTCTTCGGCGGCGCGGCCCGGTCGCACGTCAACGTGCCGGTTCACCAGATGATCGCCGGGCTGATGGTGCCGTACGATGCCGGCGAAACCTTCTCCACCGACATGTTCGCCGATGCGGCGATTGACTTCATCGAGCGGCAGTCGAAAACGGAGCAGCCGTTTTTCTGCTACATCCCGTTCACCGCACCGCACTCGCCGGTGACGCCGCCCGGCAAGTGGGCGGCGATGTACGACCCGAAAAAAATCACGCTCCCGCCGAACCACTCCGCGCTTCGCCCGGACTTGGCCGACAAGCGGCAAGGCACCGGCGGTCGGGGCGGCGGTCGCGGTGGTCGTGGGCGCGGCGGCGATGCGTCGCCGGTCGATCGCGCCAAGCAACAGTACGCCGCGTACTACGGCTTGATCTCGCACCTCGACCACCACATCGGCCGCGTGCTCGACACGCTCGAGAAAACCGGCCAGGCGGAAAACACGATCGTTCTTTTCGCCACCGATCACGGCATGGCGATGAACAGCCACGGGCAGTCCGGCAAACACAACGCCTACGAGCACACGACGCGCGTGCAGATTTTCGCCAGCGGCGCCGGCGTCCCGAAAGGCTCGTCGGATGCGCTTGTTTATTTGTACGACATTTACCCGACGCTCTGCGGACTGACCGGCCTGCCGATCCCCGACGAGGTCGAGGGCAAAAGCCTGGCCGGGGTCATCCACGGCAAACAGGCCAAGGTGCGCAATCATCTTTTCACCGCGTACATGGACGACCAGCGCGCCATCCGCGACGATCGGTGGAAACTGTTTTACCGTCCCAAGGAGGATCGAGCCGCGCTGTACGACTTGAAAAACGATCCGCATGAATTGAACGACCTCGCCGCCAAGCCGGAACACAAAAAGCGCATCGCCGACTTGAAGATCGCCTTGGCCAAGGCGCAGCAACAGTACGGCGACACGCCGGAAGTCACCGCCCGACTCATGCGAAGTCGCGGTGGTCGTCCCGGTGGCGGGAGTCGCCGTCCGTCCGGTGCGGCCGGCCGGCCGACCGTCGATGCGCCCGCCTTGGCCAAGCGCGTCACGGAGCGGTTGCTCGCCCACGCCAAGGCCGAGTCCGGCTTGGCCAAGGGCAAGTTCGAGTCGGCTTGGTCGCAGTTGCACGCCAGTTGGAGAGGCGACGAACCGGCCACCGACCGCGGCGACCTGACTCAAGGCTTCGCCAAGCTGCTCGGCGAGCAGTCCGGCGAGCGTGGTGGACAGCGGCGCGGCGGGCCGATGGGCGCGAGCGCTGTCGTCGCCCGGGCGTTCAGCTACGCGACCGACTCCGACGGCGACAGGGAAATCACCGCCGCCGAGGTTCAGGCCGCCGCCAAAAAATGGTCCGCCGACGGCGACAAAAACACCGACGGCACGCTGAGTCCGGCAGAGATTTCCTTGGTCATCGAGGGCTTCATCAAGTCCATGCCCGCGCCCCGAAGCCGCCGCCGGTGAACGGCAGGGCTTGGCCGGCGAAAAAACTTGCCACGAGCGGCCGGGTTGGTGAGATTTCGCGCGTTATGAAATCACTATCCATACTGTCCACTGTCGCCATTTTGCTGGCTGGCACCGTCGCGCCTCAGGCGCAGACTGAAACCAAGCCGACGGCGTATGAGAAAATACCGTCGATCGACCTTTCGCAATTCACCGACGAACAGCAGGCCACCATTCTGAAGCGCGCCAACGCGGCGAAGTGCGATTGCGGCTGCAAAATGACCGTGGCCGAGTGCCGCAATGACGACCAGACCTGCGGCAAAAGCATCACGTTGGTCAAGGCGATCATCAAGGACATCACCGGCAAGGACGTCAAGCTGGCAGCGGCCAAGCCCGAGGCGGACGATCGCGTCGGCAAACCGGTGGACATCAAGTTCACCTCCATCGACGGCAAAAAAATCGACGTGTCCAAGATGAAAGGCAAGGTGGTGCTGATTGATTTCTGGGCGACGTGGTGTGGCCCGTGTGTGGCTGAGTTGCCCAACGTCAAGCGCGCCTACAAAAAGTTGCACCCGAAAGGCTTTGAGATCGTCGGCATCTCGCTCGACAGCAAGGAGAGCGCGCTGCGCCGGTTCGTCAAAAAGGAGAAGATGCCCTGGCCGCAATACTTCGACGGCAAAGGCTGGAAGAACAGCATCTCGACAGCACACGGCATCCGCAGCATCCCGGCGATGTGGTTGGTGGATAAACAAGGCAACCTTGCCGACCTGAACGCCCGTCCTAATCTTGAGGGGAAGGTTGAAGAACTCCTCGCCGCCCCCTCGCCCGAGGCGAAGTAACTTTTTTGGAGCGCGCCGTCAGGGTAAAGCGGCTTAGAGGTTTCAAGTTTGAAGAGAAACAGATTCAAACACCTCTCACAAAAATATCCGAGGAGCTTGGTTTATGAATCCCATTGAGGCCGGACGGGCCTAAGTCCGAGGTGAACTCGAAGCACCGCCGGTACTGAGACGCTTCGGTAGCGGATGGATCAGCGGTGTACTCGGGGTTATTCTGGGTCTGGCTTCCTTGGGTATCGTGATGTCCATGCGCTATCCCGGGATCTTCAGCATGGAGGATCTCACCGCCTTCCAGGACAAAGTTTGGTTTCGCACGATCGTGTTTTTCATGCTGATTGCAGCATTTGTATTCGCGATGCTCAGCCTGATCCTGAGAGAAACCAAGAGTCTAGGCACATTTGGAATGGCAGCCACATTGCTGGCTTCTTTGCTCGGCGGCTCGACAACGTCCTCAGCTTTACCCGATTACACACCGCTATATCTGGGGCTCGATTTCTTCATCCTCAATGTGCTGTTCACTGGCATGATCTTCGTACCGATCGAGCGCTTATTCCCTAGATACGAGGAACAAGCGTTGTTTCGCAAAGAGTGGCGTGAGGATCTATTCTACTATTTGGGCAGCAGCATGGCGGTGCAACTCATCACTTGGCTGAACTTCCTTCCTGCCAATACGCTTTTAGCAATTACTGCGTGGACAGATTTCCGGGCCTGGGTTGCTGGGATTCCCCTAGTGGCTCAAGTCATCCTCATCATGTTTTTTACTGATCTCGTCCAGTACTGGGTTCATCGCGCTTTCCACCGCATCCCTTACCTTTGGAAATTTCATGCAGTGTATCACTCCGCAAAAACGATGGACTGGATGGCAGGCGCACGCATGCACTTTCTGGAAATTCTGGTGCTTCGGGGAACGACTGTCATTCCGATGCTTCTGCTCGGGTTCCACCAGACGGCAGTAGGCATCTACATTTTTCTCGTCTACCTCTGGTCTACCTTCGTCCACGCGAATCTCGGCTGGAAGCTGAGTTGGATGGAGCGAGTTGTTGTTACTCCACGATTCCATCACTGGCATCACGGTATTGAAAAGGATGCGATCGATGTCAATTTTGCTATCCATTTTCCTTGGCTGGACAGCTTGTTCGGCACGCATCACCTGCCGAAAGACCGGTGGCCCAACGGCTACGGAGTCGACGGGCACCCCGTGCCCCTTGGTTATTGGAGACAGTGGATGTACCCTTTTCGTAGGAAAAAAGATTGATTGCTCCGACCACCTTCTCTCTGAGGGAGAAGGAATCCGAACTCCCTGCTTCTTCTTTAAACTTGAAACTGAAAACTTGAAACTAATTCACCTCACGACCATCACGCCCTTCATGATGATCCAGTGGCCGGGGAAGGTGCAGATGTACGGGTAATCGCCGGGCTTTTTCGGCGCGGTAAAGCGTAGGGCGGTTGCGGAGAGCGGAGCGACCATCCGGGTGGCGTGCAGCACTTTTTTTGACTTGGGAACGTACTGGCCGCGCTGAGCTTCCTTGGGATCCTTGGCCATTTCGTTGGCTGCCAGGCCAACCTCCTCGCTGGCACCCGGCATTACGATCACGATGTTGTGTGCCGTGGCGTCCGGGTTGGTGAAGTCGATGCGGACCGGTTGGCCGACTAGCACCTCGAATTGTGTGATGTCGTATAGCATTCTTTCCTTTACCGCCGAGATCTTCACGACCTTCAAGTTTTTCTGTGAATCAAATTGCGCGTCCTTTGCGGAGTAACGTTTGTTGGGCGACATTTTTTGGCGCAGGTTGAAGGCGGTCATGAACACGGCCAGTTCAGGATGCTCGGCGATGAAGTCGGCATTGCCTTTCCACAACGGCTCGATCATGCGCGAGCCGAGCGCGGTGCGGATGGCGTAGCTCAGGTGGCCGATGTTCGGATGCTTAATCGTGTCGAGCAAAGCGTCGAGTGCGGCGGGTGTGCCGATGTAGCTCGCGGCGATGGCGGCCTCCATGCGCACGAGGCCGCTCGGGTCATTGGCGAGTTTTCGGAGGAGCGCCGGGCCGTTGTCGAATTGATCGTGCCAGTAGCGAAATTGATGCGTCGCCGCGGCGCGCGCGTGGTGGTCGTCGCACTCGAGCAGTTCGATCAGGAGCCGGGTGTTGGTGGTGTTGATGCCGCGATAAGTCCATACGGCTTCGATCTGGTGGTGTCGATGCCGGGGGTCGGTTGGGTCGAGCTTGGCCACCCATGAGTCGATCGCGGCCTTGGCCTTTGCCGGATCGCGCTCGCGCAGTTCGCGCTTGGCCCAGTAACGGTAGCGGTATTCGCGGCGTTTCAGGATGTCGAGCAGTTGGCCAAGCGGCGCGCCGTCGATCCGCGGCATCTTCTGCGGCTTGGCTCCCTTGGGCATGATGCGGAAAATCCGGCCGCTCACCCGGTCGCGCCGCTCGTCGCGTAATGAGTATTGGGCGTGGCCCTTGACCGGGTTGTACCAGTCGCAAACGTACATCGCGCCATCCGGCCCGTAGCGCAGATCGACCGGGATGAAGCTGAGGTTGCGTGAGAAAATGATGTCGCTGACATACTCCTCGTCGTAGCCAAACTCGGATTCGTGCCAGCGATGGAATTCGACGCGGTTGGTCGGCTTGTACCGCACCTTGACGAAGCCTCCCTGCATTTCCTCCGGCCAGTTGGGGAAATCAACAAACTCCTGGCCGCAGGTGCCGGAATAGGCCCGCAGGCCAACCGGACGGGGGTGCTGTGCCGGATACGCAGGATCGAGCGAGTGGAAGGCCTGCGCGTAAATGGGGTAGCTCGCCATGTGCTGGCCCCAGTCGTCGAATGTCACGCCCCACGGGTTGGTGCTCTGGTGGGTGCCAAACGCCGTTAGCCGATGCCGCTTCGGCTCGAAGCGAAACCAGCCGCTGTTCTGCTGGCGCACCGGGCCGTACGGCGTCTCGACCTGGCTGTGATGAAAAATCCCCTCACGGAAAATCAGGTCGCCGTCGGGCGTCCACGCGAAGTCATGCAGCGCGTGGTGCGAGTCTTCGCAGCCGAAACCGGTGAGGACTTTTTCGCGGGTGTCGGCCCTGCCGTCGCCGTCGGTGTCCTTGATGAAAATGAGATGAGGTTCCTCGGAGACGTACAGTCCGCCGTTGCCGAACTCGAATGACAACGGGATCTGTAGGTCGTCGGCGAAGACGCTGGATTTGTCAGCGCGCCCGTCGCCGTCGGTGTCCTCGAGGATGACGATCTTGTCGTTGGATTTGTTGCCGGGATAAACGTGCGGGTAGGTCGTCGAGCAGCTGACCCAAAGCCGGCCCCTGGCATCCCAGCGCATTTGGATTGGGCAGGCCAAGTCGGGGAAATCCTTTTCGGTGGCGAACAGGTTCACCTCGAAGCGTGGATCGATTTCGAATGCCTTCAACTCGTCCTCCGGCGGGAGGAGTTGGTTCGCGCCCCGGCTCTGTGTGGTCTGCGGCAGTGGCGGGATGTTTGAGTCGTCGATCTTCTTCGTCACCTGTTTGCCGTTAGCCAAGTCCCAGATGCGCTGGTCGCGGTTGGTTGTCATGAGGTCGAAGTTTCGCATCGCTGGCAGGAAGTCGAGATAGCCGTAGCTGCGATTGCGTCCGCCGGTGTAATAAAATGTGTTCACCGGCCGGAATCGGCGGAAGAACTGCCTATTTTTCTCCAGAACCGCCGCACGGATCTCCTCGTTCGGCACCGGCGTCTCGATGCCGAAAGCCGCCCTGAACACCGTCCCGGCAAACAGCCGGTAGCCGTCGTCATTGAGGTGGCAGCCGTTGAACGTTAGGTCGTGCTGCGGTGCTGCCATCGCCTTTTCGGTGACCGAAAAAAGATCGACGAAACCGATTTGCTGCTTCGCTGCGATTTTGCGCATGGCGTCGGTGTAAAGCCGAAGGTTCGTGTTGTTGACGGCGGCACTGACGCCTTCGGTGTTTTCGTTGGCGATCGGCGAGAGCAGCACGAGCCTCGGCCCGTTTTTGCCATTAAACGCCTTGGCCTTGATCGCCGTGATGTAGACGTTGAGGTCGTCCCGAAACTTGGCCAAGCCGTCTGGCCCGGCGAATGACTCGTTGAAGCCGTACGCCGCGAAAATGATATCGGCTTTTACAAAAACAAGATGCTGGTCGGTGTCGGCGAAGTTTGCGGGGCGCGGTTGCATACCAAGCGCATCCGCCGACCAGGCAAGGTTGCGAACTGTCAGGTCGTGGTTTGGGTGCGCCTGGTGCAGTAGCGTTTCGAGGTATCCAAAATCTTGCGAGCGGTCTAGCAGCGTGTTGCCGATGAAGGCAATGCTCATGCCCCGTTTGATTTTCAGCGGCAACCGGGTATTTACGGGAGAGGTTACCGCAGGGAGAGGTGCCGTTTTCTCGAACAATGCGTACTGAGCCAACTCCGGACTCTTCGGCTCCGTTGTTTTGCCGGTTTGCTTGTTACGAGCATCGGCACGAGTCTCCGCTTTTTTGCTCTTGGCCAAACGCGACTTGAGCCTGGCCAAGGGGAGGATTTTTGTTTTTGCCGAGGGCACTTTTTCGCCTGCGGCCCAGCAAATTCCGTTGATGAAGAGCCGCATAAGGCTCCTGTTCTCGAAGCTATTCTTGTGGCCTAGCGTTGTGCAGAACACGCGGCCGCCCCATTTGTTTTTCCAAGTCCAGGCGACATCCTGCGTCATGGTCGGCTTGATTTCGAATGTTCCGAAGCGGTTAGTTTTTTTACCCGGCTTATTGGATTTGCCAGTGCCGCGTAGTAGCGACTGGGCGCCCTGGGCAAGGTCGGTGAGGTATAATGTGCCAGCGGCGGCAATTGGCTCGGCCAGATTGATGCCGGTGAGGATCGGGTGGTCTCCGGCGCCCTTGGCCAAGGTGACGGACGTGTCGCCTTGCAGGTGGGCGAAATATTGGGAACCAAGCGCGTCGCTGCCGAAGCCATTGTTCCACTTGGTCAAGCTGTTGTCTTTTGGGTAGTCGAATGCATGGGTGCTGGTCCGGAATCCCACGACCGGCTTGCCGGCCTCGAGGTAAAGCCGGATCAAACGAAACTGATCCGGCGGAAGCGTGAGAAAACGAGTGTAGAAAATCGCGACATCGGCCTTCTGCAATAGTTCAAGTCCGGCGATTCCTTTAATGTTTTTTTCCGGATTGTACCCGGGGTTGAGCACAGAGGTCTTCCAGCCAAGCGCATCGAGTTGACTGGCCAGCGCAGGCATTGTTTCGTGTGGACTATAGTGGTGTGTGCCGACAACAAACAGGGCATGGGGCTTCGCTGCCTGCACTTGGCCAAGCGCGAGCAATGTCGCGAGAAACAACAATAAATTACGCATGATTTAAGGCCGGAGATAAAAACACGTAAAACAGTAGTTCGTCGAGCGTTTGGTTCTGCGGAGTGGGCAGAACGAGGTCGGACAAATAGTTCCGCTAGATTTATTTTGAGCTATTTTGGCATGTACAGGCTGGATTTAGTGTGGGATAACTCCCGCGGTTGGTTCGAAAGATATGATAACGATTAGACATAGTTTATTGGTGTCGGTAGCGGCGGGGCTGCTTTTCAGCGGCTGCGCCACGGATCCGGGAAGAACAACGGCAGCAGGCGCCGGGCTGGGTGCTGCGATTGGAGCGGCAGCGGGTGCCATCATCGGCAATCAAAGTGGCGAGGCCGGAAAGGGGGCCTTGGTCGGGGCCGGTGTCGGAGGGCTCATTGGGGCTGGAGTCGGCAACGCCAAGGAGGCCAAGGAAAAGGAAGCTGCCAAGCCGAAGGAGTAGCCCTTCGGGTGATTTGAATTTGTGGGAGAGCCGGTTTTGGCTCTCCTTTTTTCTGGTATTCATGAAGGCACTGTTCGTTCACGCGCATTTTGACGATTATGAGTTTTCCACTGCTGGCATGTTTGAAATGTGGCGGCGGCAACTGGGCAGCGACTTTCGTGCCCGGTTGATCATCTGCACCGACGGCGCGGCGGGGCATCACCAGTTGTCACGGGAGGAGACGGCACGGGTTCGGCTGGCCGAGCAGCTGGAATCGGCAAAGCTGGCCCAGTGCGAAATCGAGCCGCTGCTTTTGCCCAACGGCAAGGCGCCGCGCGAGGCCTGCCTGCAGGTTGACAGTGATCTGTTGGCGGCGCTATGGAAGGCCATAAGGGATTTCGAGCCGGATTACCTGTTCGCCCCGCCGGTGCCGGCGGACTCTCTCGCGGGATTGCACATTGACCACGTGGCCGTGGCGGAGGCGGTTCGCAAGGTGGCCTACATGATCAACGTGCCGCACGCCTTCACGCCGGAATATCCGTCCGTTGAGGCCGAACCCAGGCCGTGCAAGGTGCCGGTGATCCTCACCGCCTACGACGGGTACATGTTTGGGGCGAACTCGTACGACCTCGCGGTGGATGTGAGCGCGGCGTTCGACCTGATGGTGGACATGACCTGGTGCCACCAATCGCAAGTGACCGAGTGGCTGCCGTGGGTGGGGCGGCACGACATGGACGTGCCCAAGTCGAAGGATGAATGGCGGGTCACGCTCGAGCACCGTTATACCAAGCGTAACCGCGAGCTTGGCCTCGGTGGCCAGCCGATGGTGGAGGTTTTCGGTGTTACCGCCTGGGGCGAAATCCCCACGATCGACCAGCTGAAAGCCGACCTGCCCAACCTCATCACGCCGGCCGAAACCGAGGTCCGCCTGGCCAAGCGCCTGGCCCAGTGGCGAGGCGAATGACGTTGACCAAGCGGGGGATTGCGGTATTCTGGCTTGAGGATTTCATCACGTATTTTATTCTGCCGGTCGCATGTCAACGCTGGATCGTTTCGAGAGTGTCTTTAACGCTGCGGCCCGGGAGGTGTTCGCGCAGCAGCCGGTTGAGATCGGCAGGGTGTTGCTCGTGCACGACTTGGCCGAGGCATTACAGGACGATTTTCTCTATCTGGCCAAGGGCTTTCTTTCTGTGTTGGAGGCAAGGGACAAGCCGGAGTGGGAGTTGTTCGGTGGTGATGCACCATTCTCGGTTCGGGAGGTGTTGAATGCGGTGGAGCAGGCCAGGCCGGATCTTGTGGTGACTTATCGTCATCTGCATAGCGCTGTCGGGGAGTGGCCGCACAGCCTGGGCGAGCATGTGGATGTGCTGACGCAGGCGACCTCGACGCCGGTGCTGGTTCTGCCGCATCCAGGGAGAAAGGATTTGTCGGGGCACGCGCTCAAGAACACCGACCGAGTCATGGCGGTGACGGATCACCTGGCCGGGGATCATCGCCTGGTCAGTCACGCGGCGCACTTCACGCAGGACGGCGGGACGCTGTACCTCGCGCACGTCGAGGACGACACTGTGTTTGAGCGGTACATCGCGGCGATCGGAAAAATCCCGGACCTGGACACTGACATCGCGCGCGAGGAGATCCGGGCACGACTGGTGGAGGACCCGACCGAGTACATCGAGTCGTGCCGCGCCAGCCTGGCCGGGGGGAACCAACACCTCACGGTGGAGAGCCGGGTAAAGCTCGGTCATCAGCTCGCCGATTACCGGGGCCTGGTTGAGGAGAACGAAATCGATCTGTTGGTCATGTACACGAAGGACGACGAACAGCTGGCGATGCACGGGATCGCGTATCCGCTCGCGGTCGAGCTGCGCGCGACGCCGCTGCTGCTGCTGTAGGAGGACGCGGGATGGAATTCATGATGTTAGCCGCTGCCGGTCACGTCGCCCCCGCAGTGGCACCGTGGATCACCTATCTGTTCACCGGCCTGCTGGTGGCGATGGTATTGTGCCTTGCGCTGGAGGAAAAGATTCACGCCCAAAAATCGGTGATCGTCGGCGTGACGGCGGTCATCGCGCTGTTGCTGGGCGCGTTCACCGGTATCCTGCCATTCGGCGCGGTGCATTTGCCGAACGGCCACGAGATCAGGCTGCCGGTATTCATCCCGGGGATCGAGTGGGGGGTGATCACGATCATTCTCGGCTCGAGTTTGTTCGTTGATGTGACGAGCAAGTCGGGGTTGTTCACCTACATCGCGATTCGGCTGACCAAGGCGTCGAGGGGTGATCCACGGCGGCTGCTTTGGTTTTACGGCGTGATGACAGTGGTGTTCAGCGCCGTGCTGAACAACGTCACGGCGATGATCATCGTCGGGTCACTGAGTGCCGTGTCGCTGGGCAAGCTTGGCCAACGGGACAAGCTGCTGAGCTTTCTGCTGGTCGAGGGATTGCTGACGAACATCGGCGGATTGCTCACGCTGATTTCCTCCGTGCCGAACATCATCGTCGGCACCACGGCCGGGATCGGGTTCGTGACCTTCTTCATCAAGGCCGCGCCGTACGTCGTCGTGGCCACGGCGGCGACGATCGTGATGGGCGCGAAAGTCTTCGGCATCGAGCCGTTGAGAACCGACGAGGAACGGGCCGTTGCGCTTGGCCAGGTTTCAAGCTTCGACGAGCGTGATGGCATCGAGAGCATGGGCTTCTTTTGGTTTGGCGCGGCGATGTTGGTGCTGTTCATCTGCTTCATAGCCACCGCGTCATTCGACGGTTGGCCGATCGGCAAGCTGGGGATGGGGTTCGTGGCGATGATGTTTGCCGTGATCATGCTCTGCAAATTCAAGTCGAGCGTGGGCAAGTTTTACAGCGGCATCGATTGGGATCTGCTTTTCTTTTTCGTCTACCTGTTTGTCGCCATCTACGCGATGGAACAGGCCATGGTGCTGGAGTTGATTGGCAAGGGCATTGAGCCAATTATCAGCATGGGTCCCAAATGGGGCGGCGGCCTTCTGTTGATTTCATCCGCCTTGGCCAGCAGCGTGACCGACAACATCCCGCTGGCGGCTGTGCTCTCCAATATTCTAGAGTCGATGGATCCCGCCGTTGACCCCGGAATGTGGTGGTCGGTGATTTTCGGCGCGAACCTCGGGGGCAACCTGACGCCGATCGGCTCCGCCTCGACGCTTGTGGCGGTGACCATCATGCACAAGCACGACCTGCGCATCTCGTTCATGGGGTTCGTCAAAAAAGCCCTACCGTTCGCAATCCTCCATATCGTACTGGCCACGCTGTACGTGCTCCTCGTGCTGAAGCACCTGCCAGGCTGAGCCGTTTATTTCCCGGTGTGGCGGGCGACCTGGAAGATGCCGAACAGTAGCAGGACTGCACCGGCCGGCAGGAGGATGATGCCCAGCCCTGGATCGGCGCCGTGGGTGACCAGGCCGCCGAGAAGGAAGCCGCCCGGGACGAGCAGGGTGGCGGCAGCGAGGCAGTGGGAGGCCAGGACGCGGGCGCCGGCCGGCAGGCTCAGCCGGGCCAGCGAGGCGGCGAAAACGATGTTGAGCACCGACAATAGTGTCCCGTGCGCGTGGCCAAGCCGGAGCATCAGCCGGTGCGTCTCGTTGTCGCCGACATTCACGTACCAGGGAGCCTTGAACGCCAGCATTCCCTCGAGCACGATGCCAAGGCACACGAAGACGAGCAGCGACCACCAACCCAGCCTAAAGTGCCGCCGCTCCTCCGGCGTGGCGTTGCTGTCGGCGGCGGATGGTACCGGGTTGGCCGGGGCGTTTCGGGCCTGTTGGGCGGCTTGTTCGCTGCGTTCGCGCCGGGTGGGTTTGTAATTGCTCATTCCTGGAGGGTTATCGGGCGGTTGTCACGCTGCCTAGTCAATCGGTCGGCAACATCTTCGAGCGGTTTGCCCTGTGCGTCGAGCAGTAGTTGGGCATGCGGAGCCTGGCCAAGCAGCCCGGCGGCGGCCCGTCGCTCGCTGATGGCGTCGATCTGGGTGGCGCGCTTAGCCAAGGGGGCGGTGTAGTCAAACGGCGTGCCGGCGAAGGCGGGATCTGCCATCAGCGCCTTGTGGGCGATGTATCGAACGGCGGCGTAGGGATCGTCCATCGCGCGGAGCAGCCACGGTGCCTGCCAGTCGCCGCCGCCTGCGTTGCGCGCCGGTTCCCAGCCCATGTGCCATGCGGCGATGGCACGCTGGCCGGCGTCTCCCTTGAGCAGCATCTTGAGCATCGCCGAGATCGTCTTGTCGTCGTTGTCGAGCTTGGGTTGGCGGTGACCGTACCATTTGGTCAAGTGGCGGCTGCTCCACTCGAGAGTCTGGTTGAGGTGGCAAAGGTTGCAGGCGTTGGGGCGGCCGGTTTTCAACTGTGTCCCGACGCCGGGGGAATCGATCTGGTGACTGCGGATGCCGCTGAGCAGGCCGTAGGTGGTGTGCGGCATGTGGCAGTTATAGCAAAGGCTGCCGGTGGAGTCTGCGGCGTGATGGGTGTGTGCAGTCAGGTTGTCACGGAAATCGTCGTGGCACTGCAGGCACGCCTCGTTGGTCTCCATACGGGGTGCGAGTTGGTCGTTGCTGTCGAGGTAGCCGTGCATCGAGTGGCAGGAGAGGCAGGACATTTTGCCGCGCTGAAAACAGGCGGTGTCGAGCAGGCCATTGTACTCGCGGCCGGTGACGCGAACCATTCCATCGGGCCAAAAGCGATCGCCCAGCCACTCGCCGCCGGGGTGCGGATGGCCGTCCGGTTGTTTGCCGTTGGCGATGAAGGTGCTGGCGTGCACGACGGTGGTGTTGGCGTTCAGTTCATTGCCGGGCAAAAAGCGGGGGCCATTCCTGAGCCAGTCGAGTTGATTGGGGGTGTACTGGTACGAGTGGCACTGGCCGCAGGCTTGTGCCGATAAGCGGTGGTCGAGTGTCTCGCTGCCGGGGTTGAGGATGGCGTGAACCGCTTTGTCGCTCAAGTGCGAGATGTAACGGTTGACCGGGTTTTGGTAGTGGGCGATATGCGCCCCGGCCGGGCGGTGGCAGGCTTCGCAGGAGATGCCCAGTTCCGCCGTCTCGGTGTTGACGGTGCGCGTGCGGGCATCGATGCCGGGCCGTCCGGCGACGGCGTGGCACTTGATGCAGACGTTGTTCCACTTGGCATCGGGCGCGGCCAAGTGCGGGTCGCGCAGGAAGGTGTCCTGTACCGGCACCCATTTTTGATCGGCGATCAGCCAGCCGAAGGGGAAGGGGTGCTGCAGGTTGCCGTTGGCGTCGGCGGTCCAGTACACCTGCAGGTGGTGGGAACCGGTGGTCATGGTCACGCGCTGCGAGTCGGTCTTGATGCCGTCGGCGCCGACGGTGTTCACCCAGAACTCGTCGCGCTTCTGCTCGAGTTGCAGCGCCGCTTGGCCAAGCGGCAGCCGGGTGCCGTGCCACTTGGCCAGGATCGCCCCCGACTTGGCCAGTTGCGTCATCGTGCGGTGATAGCTGTTGTGCCAGCTTTTGTACTCGGACGGGTGGCAGGCGCGGCAGGTTTGCGACGAGGTGTAGGTGTTGTCCGGCGCGGTGACCGGCTTTAGCCGGGCCTGCGCCGGCGTGGAGGCGAGCAGCGCGTCGCGCGAGGCATCATTGCGTGAGTCCATCGTGTACTTGACGAAACCCAGGCCGGCGGTGAGCGCGAAGGGCAACACAACCAGGCCGACAATCTGCTGGCGCTTGGCCTGCCGGAGAAATGGCAGAACGGCGGCCAGCAACAGCCCCGCCGGGATGAGCAGTTCCAGCCCGGGCGAGTCGATGGTTAACAACGCGCCGCTCATCGGAGGTTAGTCGTTTGCGGCGGGGATGGTGAGGCGATAGTAGCCGTTGGGCAGCGGCAGATGCTCCGCCGGGAGATCGTGGATGATGGTGCGCTTGCCGTCCTGC
>Ga0208391_1000569_pt1 | contig 19373 bp, 19 predicted proteins | sample Knorr_S23_td_Bot_FD_185612 | JGI IMG/M metagenome (GOLD analysis project Ga0208391, IMG submission 185612) | Marine microbial communities from Southern Atlantic Ocean transect - Knorr_S23_td_Bottom_ad_3770_LV_A (SPAdes) (version 2) | ecosystem: Environmental > Aquatic > Marine > Oceanic | place... | reverse complement strand
AAAAAAATAACTTTCCGCATAATTATTAACTAAAAGTGGAATATAATTTGAAATATTTTGTCTAATTCCTGTACAGGATTCTTTGGATCTGTTATTATGTAGGAATGTCAAGGAGTCTAGTTGGTCGGACAGTTCCCTTTTAAGGAAGGTGTCATTGGTTCGAATCCAATACGGCTCACCAAATTAAATTTAAAAATGAATATCAAAATTATAGATAATTTTTTATTTAATTAGATTTAATTTTTTAACTCTTCACATGGTTGTAACAAATAACCATCTAATATCTCAGTTATTCTCATTTTTTTCATACAATTTTTACTTAACCCTTCTTCAAAAACTTCATTACTTTGCCAAAGGGGTTTAATTACATACGCTATTTCAATTTTGTTTTCTTTAAGTTGATTAATAAACAACTGTTTATATTTTTTAAAATATTTTGACTCTTTGTTTTGATGAACAACGTGGTTAATAAACCAAAGTTGACTTGGTTCAAAATCGTATGATGATAAAATTACTGATATGAATTTATAATCAGTGATTATACTTTTATTTCTTCCGTCATTCTTAATAATATCAATTGCTTCTAAGAGCTGTGATATTTCTTTTTTTGGATTATCTGGTTTCAAGCAAGATATCCACTTTAGTCCACGTAATTTATTATGCAATATTTTTGCATCTATAGCATTCTCCATATTAGCTTTTCTTAAATCCATAAAATCTCTTTTGTGGATATATTTGTATCCATAATATGCAGTTGAGAAAAAAGTTAAAAATATTAAAAAATATAAAATATATTTCTTATTTTTAAAATGTTTTAAGTAATAAATATGTGAAAAACCAGCTAAAATGGGAATGATAAAAAATATAAATATTCCATTAATTGTCATTAGCTGGTGAGCAATTAAGGCATATGAAGAACCTATTAATGATAATGTAATTAAAAATTCATTACTTTTAAAATATTTTAAATTATGAATTATATTTTTAATACTTACAATTATAAGAATGATAGATGATAAGTGAATTAGTTTAAATCGCAAAACTATTCTTGAAAATTCTAACGGAAAAAGAAAATATTCGTATCTAACTTTACCTATCGATAATGGAAATGAAATATATTGATCATAAAAAGATATTAATGAGATTTTACTAGCAAATAAAGTTATTAAGAAAACAGAGATAATAGTTATTGATCCCAATATCCCATAAATAATTTTATTAATATTAAAATTGAAAATGAAATAAATAATAGATAAAAATCCTATTATTAAAAAAATATATCCTGTTGGTGTTTGCTTTGATAAAAATGCTATTAGAAAAAAAATAGGTAAGAAAAACCAATAGATTTTCGAATTAGTTTTTAAAGCTAAAATGAAGCAAAATATTGAAATTATGGAAATAATAGAAGCATGCTGATCAACAAATGGAGTTCCTGCAGAGGGATAAGCTAAAATTGAAACTAATAAAGCATAGAAAAAACAATAACGTACATTTAGTTTCAATTTATAAAACGTATAAAAAGTAGCTATAGAAATTAAAAAATTATATATAGAAGCGTGGAAGACATAACTGAACCACGAAACACCAAATATTTTAAAAAGGAGAGCTTGAGTATAAGCAATAAACGGTCCTGCTATTGTCCAATAATCTTTAAAAGGATAGTGACCATTTAAAACATCATATCCTGAATTAAAGAACCAAAAACTATCAATAGGACAAACTCCCAAATTTCCATAGTATTGATTAAAAGAAATTGAAAAAAGTAATAAAAATATTAAGTAAAATATTTTCTCTTGTTTTTTAAAGTTGAATTTTCTGAATAACATTTTTAAAAAAATTATTTTGCATTTATATATTATGATATCTGAACTTTTAAATTATTACGCTCTCTTTCAATAAATATTGATTTTTATTATTGTCAAACTATCATATTACCTTTCTAAGTAGCAAGATTAGTTGTGACGTGTTATTGTTTTTTACTAGAATTTTATGAAAATAAAATTTAAAAAATATTGGAGAAAACAAGCTTAAAAAACAAGAAAGATGGAGATTTTCTTTTAAATCGTATCGAAAAAGTAAAACCTAAGAATTTTTTAGAAATAGGGGTGTTCCATGTCTTATGTACCTGGAGTAAGGAAAGCTATCGATGAATATGTAGTTAGTAAGAATTATAATTTAAAAATTCTTAATTCGAGATTTGCTGAAATAACTAAAAAATTTCATAACTTATATTTGGTACTTATCCTATTGGTATTCTAAGAAATTTTCTTTAAAGGAGGATACCTTATAATAATATCTGGTATCCAATTTTTTAAAGACTCTATTCTATTTGCGCTTGAAGGATGTGTGCTCATCCATTCGGGTGGCTCCTGACCTTTGTGTGCCTCCTTCATTCTTTCCCAAACTTTTACTGATTCTCTAATATCAAATCCTGCAAGAGATGAAAAAATTAAACCTAAATAGTCGGCTTCCCTTTCCTGTTTTCTTCCAAAAGGATTATCAATACCAAACCTTCTTAACATTCCAGCAACATCAACCCCGGTAGTTCTTCGAGTGTTAGAAATAGCTCCTCCAGTAAATATATCTAATGCAGCAGTTCCAACGTTAAAAACTAAGGCTCGACTTGCTCTTTCAATTGAATGTTTAGCTACGGCATGTGCAATTTCATGACCCATTACGGCAGCCAAACCATCTTTATTCTTGGTAACCTTAAGTATACCGGTGTAAATTGCAATTTTACCTCCAGGCATGCACCAAGCATTTTTTATCTTGTCATCATCAACAAGAATATATTCCCATTGAAAATTATAAGTAGGATCTTTTGCATTTATTGAATTAAAATATGCACTTACAGATTCCTCAATTTTAGATCCTATTTCTTTAATTTCCTGAAGTTGCTTTTTATCGTCGCTTAATTTTGCTTTTCTTTTTACATTTTCGTATATTTGTGCAGCTTGTCTGTTTAAAGAACTTTCTGGTAATAATCTTAATTGTTTTCTTTCTGTTATTGGTGCAGTTGTACAAGCAGAAATTATTAATGAACAGGTACAACCACCAAATATTTCAAGAAATTTTCTTCTATTTATGTTATTAACTTTACTCATTATTAAATAGGTATTTTAATGGCAAAAGCAGAAAAAAAAAGAAGTATTTTTACGAGAATTAGGAATTATTTTATCGCAGGAGTGGTTGTTTTAATACCTATAGGTATGACTATTTACCTAACGCTCTTTTTAGTATCAATTTCATCAAAAATTTTGCCCAAAGAAATAAATCCAAATCATTATTTGCCATATAACATTCCTGGAGTTGAAATAGTCACGTCAATAATTTTAATTACGTTAATTGGTTGGTTATCATTATCATTCATTGGAAAAAAAATGTTAGATATATTTAATAACGCTTTAAAGAGAATACCTATTCTAAGAACTTTTTATTCAGCAATTGTACAAATGACTGAAACATTTACAAAAACAGACAAAAGTCAAAAAAATGTTGTTTTAGTTGAGTATCCAAGAAAAGGTACCTGGGCAGTCGGATTTGCAACGAAAGAAAATTTTGGTGAGATGAGCAATAAAACAAAAAAAAATTTAATAAATGTTTTTGTGCCGACTACTCCAAATCCAACAAGTGGGTTTTTACTTATGTTTCCTAAAGACGAAGTAATTTATCTTGATTTAACTTTTGAAGAAGCATCAAAATTTATTATATCCGCAGGAACGTCAAATCCAAATTAATCTTTTTTAATTTATTTGATTTAATATATCTGCCTTATCAAATAATTTGAGCAAAAAATAATATTTTTTAAAACTACTTTCATCATGTTCAATATCTTTTATATTTCGTTCCGCTATTTTAAAAAGATCTTCATGTTGGATGGGGTCAGCCAACTTAAAATCTTTAATCCCACTTTGTTGATAGCCTAGTATATCACCAAATCCTCTTAATTTCATATCTTCTTCGGCAATAAAAAAACCGTCATTTGATGACTTTAATATTTGGATTCTTTTTTTTGCATTTCCACTTAAATTTTTTTTATAAAGTAAAATACAAGTGCTTTGAACAGCTCCTCTACCAACCCGACCTCTTAGTTGATGAAGTTGAGAAAGACCAAATCTATTGGAATTTTCAATAACTATTACGCTTGCGTCTGGAAAATCAATACCCACTTCAATTACAGTTGTTGATACTAATATGTCGATCGATTTTCTTAAAAAATTATTTAAAACTTTATCTTTTTCGTCTTTTTGTAAATTACCATGAATTAAACCAACTTTTTTAGCAAATGTTTTCGATAAATAATTATATTTTTTTACAGCCGCCGAATAATCTAATTTTTTTGACTCTTCAATTAGTGGACAAACCCAAAAAACTTGATTTCCATTTTTAATTTGTTTTTTTATAAAAACTAAAATTTCATCAATTTTTTCTTCTGGTTTGCTTAGAGTAATAACACTTTTTCTGTACATGGGTTTTTCTATAAGTCTAGAAACATCCATGTCTCCATAAATAGCTAAAACTAGCGTACGTGGAATAGGAGTGGCAGACATTAAAAGTATATCACAATCTCTACCACCCTTATTCGAAAGCTCTATTCTTTGCTTTACACCGAATTTGTGCTGTTCGTCTATAATAATTAATCCTAAATTACTAAAAAAAATATTTTTTTGAAATAAGGCATGAGTTCCAATTAAAAATTTTATTTTTCCATTTATTAAATTTTCTTGAATTAATTTTTTTTCTTTTGTATCAGATTTACCAGTTAAAAATTCAATAGTAACACCAGTTGATTTAAATATTTTCTTAGCAAGATTATAATGTTGTTTAGCAAGAATTTCCGTGGGAGCCATTAATGCTACCTGACAATTAGACCTAATTGCATTTGATGCAGCTATTAATGAAACTATTGTTTTTCCACTTCCCACATCTCCTTGTAAAAGTCTAAACATTTTAAAATTGGATTTTAGGTCTTTGTTAATTTCTTCGATAATTTTTGCTTGGTTGGCTGTTAAAGAAAAGATGAAATTCTTGGCAATTTTTTTTGATAGGTAATCATCAAACTTTTTGTTTTTTTTTTTGAATTTTTTTATCCTTTTTCTTACTTGAGATAAGACTAATAGGTTAGCTAAAATTTCATCATAAGCCAATCTTTTATAGAACTTTGAATTAAGATCATTTTCCTTATTTTTATGAATATAAATTATGGACTCAGACCAGCTAACATTACCAATTTTTTTTAGTATTTCTTCATTATGCCATTCCGTTAAATCGGTAATATTTTTTAATACCTTTTCTATCAATTTTCTATATACTTTTTCAGTCAATCCTTCAGTTAATGAATATTTTGGAATTATTTTATTTACATAATTCTCCATATCAATAGGTACTACATATGTGGGATTTGTGATTTGGTATTTTTTTCTATAATAATTAATTTTACCACTAATTATTACCAATGAATTTAAGGGAAGAATTTTTCTTATGTATCCTTCTCTGCTATTAAAAAAAACAATATCTATTTTGCCCATTTTATCTTCACATGTTACTTTGTTAGGAAGATTTCTTATTCGTGGAAAGTTATATTTCGTAACTTTAACTTTTATCGTAGTTATTTTTCCTATTTCAAGTTTATCAAGCGTTTGCACATTTGATCGATCTGTAAAACCCTGAGGAAGATTCCATAGTAAGTCAGATATTTTTTCAATTTTCTTTTTTTTTAATAGTTTATTTATTTTTATACCCACACCATCCAAAGCTGATACATTCTGAATTAGGAAATTGTGTATTTTTGACTGATTCATTGCTTTATAATATATAATAAATTTTGTTCGATGATGACAAATAAAGAAATTTTAAAGAAACAAATTATCTACAGATCTATGCATAGAGGAACAAAAGAGATGGATTTACTGTTAGGTAATTTTGTTAAAAAATATATTGATGAACTGAACGTTGCTGAACTTAAAGATTTGACAAAATTATTATTTATTGAAGATGAAGTTATATATAAATGGTATTTTGAAAAGAATTCTGACAGGCTTATACCAAAAACAAAAGTAACAATAATGCTCAAAAATTTTAAATTATAATTTTATGGCGGAAGGGGTGGGATTCGAACCCACGAATGAGTTGCCCCATTGCTGGTTTTCAAGACCAGTGCTTTTAACCGCTCAGCCACCCTTCCAAGTTATATGGAATAAGACTTTAATATATTTTAGTAAATAAAATTACAACTTTATTTTAAAAATTTAATATGTTTAATTTAAACTCCAAATGCCATTAAAAATAGAAGATATTAAGGCCAAGGGTTATGAAAGAGTAATTCATGCAACAAATGAAACTACTAAACTTGATTGTATAATAGTAATCCATAATACAAAACTGGGACCTGCCCTTGGTGGTGTCCGATCTTGGGAATATAGTAGTTTTGAAGATCAAAAAAGAGATGCGCTGAGACTTTCAGAGGCTATGACTCTGAAAAATAGTATTTGCGGTATAAATTTTGGTGGTGGCAAGGCAGCATTAAATTTAAAAAATGTAAAAAAAACACCTGAACTCTACCAAAGCTATGGAGAACTTGTCGAGTTTTTAAAGGGCAAATACTTAACAGCAGGTGACGTTAATACTTTTAAGGAAGATTTAGTTGAGTGCTCTAAAGCGACAAAATATGTTTATGGAATCAATGTTGAAACTTCGGGACCCACTTCGAGAGGTTTGTTTCACGCAATAAAATCAACAAACGATTTTATTAATAATAGTAACGATTTAAAAAATGTTCATATTTCAATTAGCGGCGTTGGAAAGGTTGGCGGAAAGCTAGCGATCTTATTGGCTAAGGCAGGAGCTAAAATCACAGCAGCAAGCATAAATTATGAACTTATTAAAAAGTTGAAAAAAGAAATTGATTTAGTTGAAGTAAAACCGGAAGATTTATTTAAAACTAATTGTGATATTATTTCACCCTGTGCTTTAGGTGGAGCTATTAACCGATCAAATCAGCATCAACTTAAATGTAAAGCAATAGCCGGTGCAGCAAATAATCAACTTGAGAATACAACAATAGCTGAATGGTTACTAAAAAATGAAATTGTATATTCACCCGATTACCTTGTTAATTCTGGTGGGGTAATAGCAATTGCGTGTGAAATAAATAATACTGAGAATTTATTAGAAAAGTATTTGGAAAAAATTGCCGATCGTCTTAAACCTGTTCTTCAAGAAAGTAAAAAAAATAATGAATCGACTGATTTAGTTGCTAGACGTATGGCATGGAAAAGAATCAATAGTTAAATTTAAGTACTTATGATAAAAAAGTTCATGTCAACAATCTATAAAATTTTAACCTTTTTTCTAATGTTCCAAATTTTAGTTGTTGGTTTTTCTTTTAAAATCAATGCTGAAGAAAATTTTGAAACGTGGCTTTCATCGTATAAAAAATCTGCCTTAGTAAAAGGCGTGTCACAGAAAACTATAGATATCGCATTCAAGAATGTAAAATTTTTAGAACAAGTAATTAAATACGATAGAAAACAACCAGAATTTTTTGAGGATACAAAAACATATGTTGACAAAAGAGCTAACATTACAAGAGTTAGAACCGCAAGAAAATTATTAAAAGAAAATAAAATACTATTTGTTGATGTGGAGAATAAATTTTTCGTAGAAAAAGAAATTTTGCTTGCATTGTGGGGGATAGAAACTAACTTTGGTAAACACGTTGGAAAAATGGACATAATTTCTTCTTTAGCTACACTAAGTTATGATAAACGTAGAAGAGATTTTTTTTCATCACAACTACTTACCTTATTAAAATTAATTGATAACAACCTAATAAATCCAAACACTCTTTATGGTTCCTGGGCGGGCGCTTATGGAAATTTTCAATTTATGCCTTCTTCTATTAAACGCTATGCAATTGATTATGATAATAATAATAAAATTGAATTAAAATCTTCGCTTGATGACTCTTTAGCGTCTGCTGCAAATTATATTAATAGTATTGGTTGGAAGAAGGGGCAGCCATGTTTCTTTAGGGTAAAGCTGACAAATAATATAAAAGATAAATACATAAATTTATCAGCCAGAACAATCTCTAATAGACTTAAAATTAAAAAATGGAAAAAAAAAGGTGTTATTAATTTTGATGGAACTGAATTAAAAACCAACCTTAAAGCGGCGCTAATTTTACCTGATGGTAAACCAGGTAGTCCAGCTTTTTTAGTTTTCAAAAATTACGAAAAAATATTAAAATGGAATAGATCTCTAAGATTCGGTATTAGTGTTTGTACTTTAGCGAATATGATAAGAATATGAATTTAAAAAGAATAATTTCAACTTTTGTTTGTATTATCACTCTATATTCGTGTGCTGACTATAACGCAAAAGACGGCATGAAAAAAAAGGAGAGACAGTATTATTCATCAAGTGGATTTGCATTAATTTATGAAGATAATCTTTATTTGCAAAAGGTAGTAAATAAAAAGATTAACAATGATGATATAAAGGTAATGCACAGCTTATTAAAAACAAATACTCCAATAAAAATTATTAATCCTGCTAATTCAAAAGTCATAGAAACTAAAATTTATAAAAAAGCTAATTACCCAAAAATTTTTACTATCGTTGTTAGTGAGAAAATTGCCTCAATTTTAGAATTAGATCTTGATAATCCATTTGTAGAAGTCGTTGAAGTTAAGAAAAATAAAACTTTCATTGCTAAAAAAACTAATATGTTTGAAGAGGAAAAAAAAGTTGCCGAAATACTTCCAGTTAATGAAGTTACAATGGATGATTTGACAAAGGTTGAAGTTAAAGCCAAAAAAAAATTAAATAAAAAAAGTAATTTTATATTAGTCGTATCTGATTTTTATTACGAAGATTCAGCAAATAATTTAATGAAAGAGTTAGTTAAAAAAACTAAAATTAATAATATTTCAGTAAAAAAAATTAATGATAAAAAATATAGACTTTTTGCGGGACCTTTTAAAAATTTTAATGCTTTAAAAACTACTTATATTAGTTTAAATAAATTAGGTTTTGAAAACTTAAACATATATAGAGAATAAAATGAAACTTTTTAAAATTTTTTTTATTATTTTAATTTTTTTATTATTTCAACAAAAATCCTACTCACAAATAGAAGTTGATGCGAATTACGTAATTTTACAAGATCATCTTTCTGGTAAAATTCTTTACGAAAAAAATGCAGATGATAAAATTTATCCTGCATCTATGACCAAAATAATGACATCAATTGTTACTTTTGATTTGTTAAAAAAGGGAGAAACATCTTTGGATGAAATGATAACAGTATCAGAAAAAGCATGGAGATTATCTCAAAGTGGTTACTCATCAATGTTTATAATGTTGAATGATCAAGTATCAGTTGAAGATTTGCTTAAAGGAATAATTATAATATCAGGCAATGACGCTTGTGTTGCTTTAGCCGAAGGTTTGTCTGGTACTGAAAAGGACTTTGTTATGTTAATGAATGAAAAAGCAGAAGAAATTGGTTTAGAAAATACTAATTTCAATAATTCATCAGGTATTAATGATGTGAACAATTATTCAACAGTTAGGGATATTTTAAAGATGTCACGATATATGATCCAAAATTATCCTGAATATTATTCTTATTTTAAAGAAACTTCCTTTACCTGGGATAGAACGGGAGGAGATCCTATCACTCAAGGAAATAGAAATCCTTTGTTATATAAAGATGTTGGAGTAGATGGAATAAAAACAGGATTTTTAACTGTAGAAAAATATTCTTTAGCATCTTCAATAAAAAGTGGGAAAAGAAGAATGACTGCTGTTGCTAGTGGATTTAAAACGAAAAATTCTAGATCAAGAGAGTCCATGAAATTATTGAACTGGGGATTAAGGAAGTTTGATACTATTCAAATTGCTAAAAAAGACGAAATTATGACCAGTTTAAACGTTTGGTTAGGAAAAAAAAGTAAAGTCGAAATACTTCCGTCAGAAGATGTATATTTAACAATTCCTAAAAGAAAGAAAAAAATTATCAAAGTAGTATTTGAGTATGAAGGACCAATTCCAGCACCCATTAAAAAAGGTGACACTTTAGGATTATTAAATGTATATGTCTCTGATGAGTTAAAAAAGCAAATTAATATTTTGGCAGCTGAAGATATAGAAAAATCAAATATTTTTTCAAGAATATTCAAATCATTGAATTACTTGGTTTGGGGAGATGTATAAAAAAAAACCCCTTTTTGTTACGTTTGAAGGAATTGAAGGCTCAGGAAAATCTTATCAAAGCAAAAAATTGTACAAAAGTATTAAAAAAAGGAGAATTCCTGTAATACTTACAAGAGAGCCAGGGGGCACAAGAGGTGCCGAAAAAATAAGAAAAATTATACTTGAGGATTATTTTTATCTACATTCTAAAATAAGATTTAACAAATATACAGATACTTTACTTTATCTAGCTGCAAGAAGTGAACACATAGAAAATAAAATAAAACCGGCAATTTCTAAAAAAAAAATTATTATATGTGATCGATTTATCGATTCTACATTAGCTTATCAAGTTTATGGCAAAGGAGTGAGCAAAGCTCTGGTTGATTCAGTTCATAAATATATTTTAGGAAGTATAAGACCTGATCTGACTTTTATACTGAAAGTTAATATATCGAAGGCTCTGGAAAGATTAAAAAAAAGAAAAAAGAAGAATAGGTATGATAAATTTTCTAAATACTTTTATATTAAAGCTCAAAAAGCTTTTATTAAAATAGCGAAGAAGAATAAAACAAGATATTTTGTTTTGGATAATTCAAACGATTCTGATGAAACGGAAAAAATCATATTAAATAAGTTTATTCAGGTTTTGTCTAAATGAAGATTAATACTGAAAATGTAGAAATTTTATCTCCAAAAAATCAATTACAGCTTTTTGGTTATGATGATTACTTTAATTCGTTTATTAAACTTTTTCATAAAAATAAATTACCAAATACAATTTTATTAAGCGGTTTAAAAGGCTCTGGAAAGGCTACCTTTGCTTATCACTTTATCAATTATTTATTTTCATATAAAGAACAAGACAAATATTCTGTTAATAATTTTACTATTAATCCAGATAACAAAAGTTACAAAAGTTTATGTAATTATATACATCCAAATTTTTTTTTGCTTGAAAATAATTCTCATGAGGAAAATATTAAAATTGATAATGTCAGAAATATTCTTAAATTTCTAAACAAGACAACTTATAATTCAAATATTAAAATTGTAATGATAGATAATGCAGAATATTTAAACATTAATTCATCTAATGCATTACTTAAAGTTCTGGAAGAACATAATGCTAATACATTTTTCTTTATTATTCATAATAGCTCAAATAGAATTTTGGACACTATAAAATCTCGTTGTATTCAATTTAAATTCTTTTTCACCTTATCTGAAAGAAAAAGTATTTTAAAAAACATTATTAAACAGTATAGGAATAATTTTAGCATAGATGAAATTAATGATAATTTTTATTTTGATACACCAGGAAATGTTTTAAAATATTTAGAGATTTTAAGTGAAAGCAATGTTGATTATACTAAAGATAAATTATCTTGTATTTCTTATTTAATTGATAAATACAGACAGAAAAAAGACTCCCAATTATTAATTTTTATTTCTTTGATGATAGAACTTTTCTATAATGAATTGTCTTTAAAGAATAATAAAAAATTGCACATTTATTTTTATCACAAATTTAAGATACTAAAACAAATTAATGACGTGAAAAAATTTAATTTAGATAAAAATAATCTGTTTATTTCATTGCAAGAAATGCTCAAAAATGAGTCATAATAATTTTTATATTACAACACCTATTTATTACCCTTCAGGGAAACCCCATATGGGGCATGCCTATTCAAGCATTCTCGCTGATGTTTTTGCTAGATTTAAGCGAAATGATAATTACAAAGTCCATTTTCTTACAGGAACAGATGAGCACGGCCTGAAGATTCAAAAAGCTGCTGAAAAAAATAATTTAGATCCTTTAACTTACTGCAATAAAATTTCTAGGATATTTAAAGACTTAACAAAAAAATTAAATTTATCTAACGATGATTTCATTAGAACGACAGAAAAAAGGCATTACAAATCTGTTAATGATATATGGAATAGGCTAGTCAAATCAGGTGATATTTATTTATCAAAATATAAAGGGTGGTATTCTGTTTCTGATGAAGCCTATTATAACTCTGATGAAATTATAGAAAAAAACAAAAAAAAATTTTCAACTTTTTCTGGTTCAACTGTAGAGTGGGTTGAAGAAGATTCTTTTTTTTTTAAGTTATCAACTTGGGAAAAAAAACTATTAGAGTTTTATGATAAAAATGAAAAATTCATACTCCCTATTTCCAGAAGAAATGAAGTCATTAATTTTGTAAAAAGTGGTCTTAAAGATTTATCGGTAAGTAGAACTTCATTTACTTGGGGCATTAAGGTGCCTAACAACAATAAACATGTTATTTATGTTTGGTTAGATGCCTTAATAAATTATTTAAGTGCTCTCAATTTTCCTAATACTAATGATAAGTTATATAAAAATTTTTGGCCGGCATCCTTGCACGTTATTGGAAAAGATATTTTAAGATTTCATGCAATTTACTGGCCAGCATTTTTACTTGCTGCTGATGTAGAACCACCAACTAGAATTTTCAGTCATGGTTGGATATTGTCTGGTGAAAAAAAGATGTCCAAATCCAGGGGCAATATTTTAAACCCATTAGAAATAATTAAAACTTATGGCATTGATGAACTCCGATATTATTTAATGAAAGAGGTGCCTCATGGATCTGATGGAAGTATTTCTCTAAAAAATCTTGAAAATTGTATTAACAGTGATTTAGCTAACAACTATGGAAATTTATGTCAGAGAGTTTTCTCTTTTATAAAAAATAATTGCGGAAATAAAGTTAGCAAAAGGAAAAATATATCAGATTCGGATAAGAAATTAATGGAACAAACAAAAAAACTAACAAAAGATTTAAGAAATGAAATGGATAAGCAAAATTTAAATAATTACATAAAATCAGTAATAAATATAAGTTTTTTAACAAACAAATACATCAATGATGAAGAACCTTGGAAACTTAAAAAAAATAATACTGAAAAAATGAACAATATATTGCATATAGCATTGGAACAAATTGTTAAAATTTCTATTTTATTAAACCCAATTATTCCTGAAAAATCGTCAAAAGTTTTAGACGCATTAAATATAAATACTAAATTGAGAAATTTGGCATTTTTAGATGGAAAAAATGTAATAGATGATGAAATCAAGATCAAAAAATTAGATATATTGTTTAAAAAAACAACTTGATGATTACCGATTCACATTGCCATCTAGACTATCCAAAGCTTTACGATCAATTAGATGATATAGTTAAAAGAGCCGAATACAATCAAGTTAAGTATTTGCTTACGATTTGTACGACATTAAAAAGTTTTGAAAGAATTAAATTAATAATAACGAAATATAAAAATATTTATGGAACTTTTGGTATTCACCCCCATGAATCTGCAAAATATACACAAGTAGATTCAAAGTTTATTTTAAATATTAAAAATAAACATAATAAAATTATTGGAATTGGTGAGACTGGACTTGATTTTTATTATAATTATAGTGAAAAAGAAATACAAAAAAAAAGTTTTATTGAACACATATCGGCAGCTTCCCAATTAAATATTCCAATTATTGTTCATTCGCGTAATGCGGAAGTTGATACTTACGAAATATTAAAAAGCGAAAGCAAAAATTCTAATTTAAAAGTATTAATACATTGTTTTACCGGTTCGAGAGATTTTGCAAAAAAGCTTATAGATCTAAATTTTTATATTTCAGTAAGTGGTATTATTACTTTTAAAAAATCGATCGAACTTGCAGATACAGTCTCCTCAATTCCAATGGAAAATCTTTTAGTTGAAACGGATTCACCTTACTTGGCGCCTTTACCATATAGAGGAAAAGATAACGAACCATCATATATAATCCATACTGTGGAAAAATTATCTCAAATAAAAAAACTACCAAATGAATCTATAGTGATTAATACAACTAATAATTTTATGAAACTTTTTAATTTAACCTAATATGAAAGCAAAATTACTAATTTTAGGTTGCGGTAGTTCAGTAGGTGTTCCAAGGATCGATGGTGTTTGGGGAAATTGTAAAAAAAATAATAAAAAAAATATAAGAAGCAGAAGTTCGGCTATTATTATTAAAGGTACAAATTATATATTAATTGATACTTCTCCTGATTTAAAATATCAATTATTATCAAATAAAATTAAAAATATATCTTCAGTTATCTTGACACATGAACACGCTGATCAAACTAACGGGTTGTTTGAACTAAGACCCATTTTTTGGAGACATAAGAAGAAAATAAATATATATGGAGACACACATACAATAAAATTGATCAACAAAAGACATGATTATTTATTTAAAAAAACGGGTAGTTATCCGCCTATTTTTAAATCAAATATAATTAAATCGAAATTTTCATTAGGTGAATCAAATGAAAAAGTTTTTTTCAAATCGATTAAAGTGAGACATGGCAAGATAAATAGTTTAGCTTACATTTTTGAAAAAACTGCTTACATCAGCGATACTAATGATTTGTCAATAATAAAAATGGATGAATTTAAAAATTTAAAATATTTAATTATTGATTGTCTAAAATTTAAAAAACATCCTAGTCACTTTACTTTAAAAGAATCGCTTTTAGTCCATCAAAAACTAAAACCTAAAAAAACAATACTTACCAATCTTAATCATGATCTAGATTATAATTACCTCATTAAAATACTTCCAAGAGATGTAGTCCCAGCTTATGATGGGTTAAAAATAAGTTTATAAAATTTTTAGTTAACTTTAGATTGGTTTTTTTAAAGCTTTAATAAATTTTCTAGATGATGGGTTGGTTATTAAAGTATTATTTTTTATTAGTAGTGATCAATAGTAAAAAATACCCAACAAATGCAGATAATAAAGATCCACATAAAACTCCAATTTTAACTCCAACCATATGTTGTGTGTTCTCCATAAATGCTAAATTTCCAACAAAAAGACTCATAGTGAATCCTATGCCTGTTAAAATTCCAACTCCATAAAGTTTAATCCAATTTGAGTTTGAAGGCATTTCTGCAAATTTCAATTTTATAGATAAGTAAGAAAATAAAAATACACCGATCTGTTTTCCAAAAAATAATCCACATAAAATTCCCAAAGGAACAGGGGCCATCAACGTATTCGTTGATATCCCCTCAAGCGAAACACCGGCATTTGCTAAAGCAAACAGAGGCATAATTCCAAAAGCTACATAGGGTGATAAAATGTGTTCCAATTTTAACAATAGTGAAAAGTCTTTTTCATGAATTCGATGGGGTATTGTGAGAGCTAAGACAACTCCCGATATTGTCGAATGAATTCCAGATTCATGCGTAAAATACCAGAGAAAGAGACCTATTAACAAATAGGGCGCGAATTTTTTCACTCCAAATTTATTAATAATAAGTAAAGCTAAAAAAGATCCTATCATTAAAGTTAAATACATGTATTGAAGGTCAGTTGAATAAAAAAAGGCTATGATTATAATTGCACCCAAGTCATCAATTATTGCCAAAGCCATTAAAAAAATTTTTAAAGAAATTGGAACTCGCTTACCTAATAATGACAAAACACCAATTGAAAAAGCAATATCAGTCGCAGATGGTATTGCCCATCCTCTAAGCGTATTACCAGTTTCAAAGTTGATAATTACATAAATAATTGCAGGTACAGCCATACCACCTATAGCGGCAATTATTGGTAATGAAGCTTGTTTAGGTCTTGAAAGTTCACCATGAATAAATTCTCTTTTAATTTCTAAAGTAACAACAAAGAAAAAAACGCACATTAATACGTCATTGATCCAATGAAGAATACTTAAATCTAAACCAAAATTTTGAGTACCAATTAATATGTGAGTTTTTAATACATCAAAGTAATATCCACTTAAATTTGAATTACTTAGGATCAAAGCAACTGCCGCACCTATAAGTAAAACTAGACCAGTTGCTGATTCTAATTTAAAAAACCATCTAAAAGGTGAAGATATATAATTAATCATAAGAATTGATTTTTATGGCATAATACAACATGCTTTTAAGAATTGTTTATATTTGTAAATTATATGAAAATTTATATTTTATCTTATTATAAATACACATCACAGTTTAAATATAATGATAAGTTATTAGATAAATAACAAGAGCACAATATAGTTGAGGTATGATTTTATCCTTTTCTAACATTGCTGATTCCACAAATTTTACATTGAACTCTTTTAACAGTTCCGCCCGGACCAAAACCAAAGGTACTGCTAATTATTTTATAACGATGGATACCCAACCAACAGAGTAATAAACTTAATTTAAACTTCATAAGATTGAGAATATTATCAGGTTAAATAAAATTATACGACAATAAAATCAGTTTTAAAAAAAAAGCTTTGGGTTGTTTTTGATATGTTTATAAATTATATTTGTACTATATATAAATATATTTCACTTTAATTGATTAATAATTAAATTAGTAAAAATGTTTAAACACATTAGATCATTCGTTGGAAAATTATTTAATGAAAATCAACAAATGTTAGTGGTCATGTATTTATCTCATTTTTATTGGTTTTTACGTAAATACTTTTTAGCTGTAGAAATAATATATCCCGAAGAATTTTTAACCAATTGGTCAATAATTAAGCATTATTCATCACAAGACAGGGAAAGGAATTTCACAGTTTATCAAATGATAAAAGTACACAATGAAATTTTCAAAGATAAAAAAACTAACGTAATTGAATTTGGTGTTGATCGTGGAGGGACACTTACTACAATTTCTAAATTTGTTAAAGACAGTTCAGAAATTTATGCTCTAGATAGTTTTGGTTTTTTTTCGGATGATATCAAAAGTAATGTAACTAAATATGACCCACATTACTTAGGTACATACAGACCTTTTACAAAAAAAACTAGATTTAAGAATTTTAATTATTTAGCTTTGGAGAAACAATTAAATGAAATTTTAATAAAAAAAGAAAGTAATCTTAATATAATTAAATGTTATTTTCCCGAGAAAATTGATGATGAAATCTTTAAAAAAATAAGCTCCATAAAATATTCTTTTGTCCATGTTGACTTTGATTTGTATAAGCCAACACTTGATGTTATTAAATTTGTTATTCCTAGGCTTGAAAAAAATGCAATAATTTTATTAGACGATTATAATTTAATTAATCAAGAAGGAGTAAAGTGGGCCGTAAGGGATTCTGGAGTTAATATAAACAAATGCATTCAAACACAAAGTGGACAACTTATTTGTTACACTTAATTTAATTATTTAAATTTAAGTACTCGTTGACGACGTTTTTTAATTAAATAGTTGATAAAAATATTAGTGAAGATTATTTGAAAAGGAATTATATAAATTTTATATCTGGGTTGTATTGCAAAAATAGGAAAAACAAATAAATAAAAAGATAATATTAATATCAAATAATTATAGGAAGAAGATTTTTTATCAGATAAAAGAATTCCAATTAACGAAGTAATTGCTAATAACAGATTTGGTATGTAGTGAAAGGGATTATAATAATTTGGTCTTGTGGATTCTATATCTATGAAAAAGTAAGAAAGAGCTTTTTTCACATATAAGAAAAAGTATTTTTTTGGATCTTCTTTTATATTTTTTATGCTTTCTTTTATATAAATTTTATCCTTATTTATCCTGTAAAATTTATCTTTAGGTATTTCCTCAATTAAATTTTGTGATACATCATGATTAAAGTCAGAACCTTCAACTTTAGAGTGAGGATTATTTCCTTTCCAAAGATTAAAGCCAAAACCAGAATGGATAATTATTTTTTCAAAAATTATGTAATTTCGCATCAGATACGGTGAAATTGTAATTAATGAAATTAAAAAAATTAACAAAATTTTTTTAAAGGATATTTTACAAAAAAGGAATAGATAAAAACTACTTAAAATAATAATAGCAATAAATTCACGTCTCACAAGAATTAACAATCCACCTATAAAAGCATATATGAGTACGTCTATATATTTTTTATCTTTTTTTATTTTAAAGAAAAAATAGTAAAAAAAAATTGCCAAAAAGATTGTTAATGAAATAGAAGATATTTGAGCGTTGGAATATAAATATAAAGGAAAAAAAGAAAATAATAACGAGCTATATGCGCAAATTTTTTGTGAAAAAAAAAATTTATTAAGCTTATAAAAAATAACAACCGATATTGACGCTAATATAGCTTGTGAGAATAAAACTAATAGCACAAAATTTTGATTCTCAAAATTAAGAAAAGATAAAAGGTACAGGTAATATGCGTAGAGTGGTGGCAACCCTAAATTTGGTAATAAAAATTCACCAAAACTTTGTTGTGAAAGCGTATTATGGTTTACAAGATTATAGAACATTACGCCCCATTCATTTTCAAGTGTTACATCCCCGAGAATCAAAATTACTGGTATGCGCGCAAAAAGAGAGGAAAAAAATAATAGTATTATTAAAAGCGATCCTTTGTTACTTCTAAATTTTAGATAATTGTATAAAAGCATTTAATAGTTAATTCTTAATGTAAAGTAATTGAATAATATAAAAAATAATAAAAATCATCATCTTTCAATTGCTTAAAACACTCATATATTCTATAAAAATATCCAAAGTCAGAGCGTAGCGCAGCCTGGTAGCGCATCTGGTTTGGGACTATCTAGGCCAGACTAATTGAAATCTTAAAATCCCTTACTCATACAATAATAATAGATTATCCAACATGACCATCACAATCAAGCTAGGACCGCATTAGGACCGCAAAAATTATAAAAATTTTTACACATTCCGCTCACACGACAGCTTCGTTATCGCGTTCGCGGGCTTTGCATAAGGAGTCTCTAAGCATGCTTTTACAAAATTTGAATCCATGCAAGCAGTCGATCCACTTCGTTAAAATAGGAGTCTCTATAGCGCTGTAAAGGTCAAAGATTTGCATAGTTAAGCTCGGTTAAAACTTGCGCAATAAGATAGGATGGTAGGGCTAAAAATATTATAAAATTTTAAATAGAAAGGAGGGAACATGGATAAATATACTAAATTTATTTTAACAATGATTGCAGTTGCGCTATTTGGAATAAATTTTCACTTGTTTAGTGGAAATATAATTTCATCAGCTGAAGCGAGGCATAATACAAATAACACAGCGTATGGCGAAGGATCAATGCATGTGACTATTGATAATTGGCCTCAATAGATTAAAAAATTATAAAAAATTCTAGCG